>OHQK01000119.1_pt1 | contig 35345 bp, 33 predicted proteins | sample 1578171 | NCBI WGS metagenome assembly OHQK01 (sample SAMEA3879531, study PRJEB24766) | human gut metagenome | biome: human-associated habitat; feature: feces | place: USA | collected 1985/1987
ATAATGGAGAAAGAAATCCATTCTCTATCAACCAAGCTTCAGCCAACTCCGGCCACATGACCGTGCTTCCCCTTTGTGCACGCAAAGAGATGGCATGTCCGCCGGCAGGAAACAGGTGCAGTGAGGATTTCTCTATTCCCGCTTTATACAAGGCTGTATAATAAGCAATACTGTTTAAAGGGGAAACAGCCTTATCATTAGAAGCATGAAACAAGATAGCCGGTACCGTGTTACCATCCACTTGTTTTTCCAAAGAAAATAAGTTTCTGAGAGCAATATCCTGTTCCCGTTTTCCCAACAGATTTGTTCGGCTACCTTTATGAACAATAGCGTCATCCATCGAAATAACCGGAGATATCAATACAGCAAAAGAAGGTTTACAACTATATGCATCCAGTGCATCACCCACTTTTGACCAGTCTTCACCAATAGTACACAATGAAGCGGCCAGATGACCGCCAGCAGAACAACCCATTACTCCCACTTTATGAATATCTATTCCATATTCCTCCGCATGAGCACGTATATAGCGAAGGGCACGTTGTCCATCCTGCAAAGGAGCTTTATAAGATTCTATTACATCCGGTGATTGCGGGAAACGATGTATCAGAACAAAAGCCGTTACTCCCAAGGTATTATACCATTTTGCCAATGCGATACCGCTGATTTCATGCGCCAGTTTCACATATCCGCCACCGGGAATAATCAGTACCGCCGTACCGGTACGCTCGGCCTTTGACGGTTCATAAACATTAACAGCAGGAATTCCGACTTGTACCACACGTTCCCTGGCTACAGAATCTTTAAAAACTAGACCTTTGCTATTGGGCATATTATTCTGCCACAAAGGAATTATTTTCTGAGCCTGAAGAGTGACCGTCATCAATGCCATCAAAAGAAAACTTAATAAAAATACGAATCTGTTCATTACTTTATACTCTTTTAAAATCCTGTCCATTTACTGTTGCATTCTTAAAGTGAATGTTTTCAACACCAGTCACCTTATTAATCACCAGCTTCATCACTCTATCAAAAGTGCATCTTTTTTTACTAAAAGGAACGCAACAACCGAAGAGAAGCGTCAATTCCAAAAGTGATAATCCACTATCAAGGTAATGAATAACGTACTATGCGCTTCTTCAGGGCGTGTAGTATTTTTTTATTCTGATCAGCCCTTGAATCTTTCTTTTCATTATACAAATGATATTGTAAATATTATAATAAAGGATGAGCAAGAAAAAAATAATCTTTTTTTTTTGCATTTTTTATTTTAATACATATATTTGCAAAAGTTTTCTACTTTGATGATTTATCAACTTTTAAGGTTGTAGTAAATACTCCATATTAAGCTAAATACAACTAAATCTCTCCCTTCTTTAAGGAGAGATTTGTAGAAATAGATGATAGGGGGAAGAAAACTGACATAAGGAAGGCGTTTACTAACGCTCTGTTTAAGGCGAGTCGTAATCTTGCAAACTTACAATTATAGTCTTGAACTCAGCAACGATAAATGTCCCGGGGATGTGTTTTATCACAAGCACGGTGTTTCTGTACGTGTGGAGTGTATCTTGTAGGTAACTCCTACCGTACTTCCCCCTTTTCTCTTTAACACCGTGTAAAAGTGTATTTCATATTAGCGTGGGCTCTGACGTTATCAGTTCAACTATAATAGGCAATGCAAGAGCCTCGACTCGTGGAACGGACAACAGGACGATTCCACGTTTTATGTCCGCAATTTTAGGAAAGGCATAGAAAAAGGATGAAATACTTTTTATAACTTCAATCATTAGTCTCTCCTTTCCTAATTGCCCAACGGACAGTTCGGTGTATATCTTGCTCTGATCTCTTGTTTTGTGTAGTCGCGCTATTGTATACACTCGATATAAGAGTTATTAGTAGGCAATTAATCCAGGAGCGTACTGGATACATTTTTTCTTCTTTAGAATCCCAATATTCCCGGGTTGATCCAAATTTTCGGCTGGAAAATATCTGGGGCAACGAAGAACAAAAGTTCCACCTAATTTTAGATGAACCGACAATATTTATTCATCGTTTAAAATGGAGCAAAAATCAGGAAATATAGACCTTGAAGAATCAATATAAATTAATTTCATATAAAGTGGGAAATATTTTTTAACTAAGTTATGAGAAAAGGTAGATTATTATTACATGGCTGTCTGGTGGCTATAGGACTCACGGCTACATCTTGTTCTTCGGATAATGAGGCATCAACCAGTTCGACCCCAAGTGGTATCATCAGTTTGGATGTCATTAACACCGGAACAGCCTTTACGCGTGCAGTAAATGAGACTGATTATCAGAATACTGCTAATTATACAGTACAAATTCTGAACAACGATAACGAAGTTCAAAAGGAGTTCTTGTACAAAGACCGTGAATCGAGCATCGAGCTGAAAAATGGCATTTATACTTTTAAGGCATTTTATGGTACTGACAGCAATGCTTCACGCGATGCCTTCTATGTAGAAGGCGAAGAGATGGTTGTTGTGAATGGTGATGATAGCAAAGTTACTATAACTGTGGCTCCTAAACATGGCAAAGTGGTGGCTTATTTTGACCCTACAATGGATACCTATTTCAGTGATTACTCCGTAGTATATGAAACAGCTGCTCTCACTGCTGCAGGCTCTGTAGCGACTTGGGCAAAGAGTGAAACGGAACCTTGGTATCTGAAAGTGGACGAAAAGGGTGAAGAGGTGAAAGCCACTATTAATTTTACACGCATTGACGACAGCAAGACCTCAACTATTGAGAAGACTTATACATTACTGCCCAACAAAGCATGGACGTTGAACATCTATCCTAAAGATAATAACGGTAGCTTGGGCATCGAGATCGTTATCAATGAAGGTACCAATGATGAGGAAATAGATATTACCGTACCTTCTGAATGGATTTAATCTGCAATCAAAACGAAAACAAGAAAAATATCATTATGAAAAAAATCAATATCATAACCCTTGGTATATTGGCAGTTTTTAGTTTAGCCTCTTGCGAGTTGAGCGATGAATTACGGGGCAATTCATCTGATTCTACAGGTGATGGATCTGCCCAGGTAAATGTTAGTACTAAGGTGCCTGTCAGCATGACACGTGCAGAAACTGTAAGTACAGACGAATTTCCGGTACTTATAGAACATCAAACAGATGCTGATGTCAAAAAGGGTTATCTCGTGAAAGAGCTCCCCAACAGCATTGCACTACCTGTAGGTAAATACACCGTATCTGCACATACCCCTGGTGAGCTTGAAAAGAAAATGTCCGCTCCTTATTATGCCGGAAGTAACGAAATAGAAATAGAAAAAGGACTTACTACCAAGACTGATGTAGTGTGCAAAATGAAGAATAGCCGCATACAGGTAAAGTATGGCACCGACTTTATTACCGCATTCAGTGAGTGGACCATGACGGTGGATGATGGTACCAATACGGCCATCAGCTATACGCAAGACAATACAGATCCTGCAGCCGTTTACTATTATTTTACGGAAAACACAGTAGAAAAGATTACGGTGAACATCAGTGCCAAGACGGTGGATGGAAATACCGTAAGTGACAGCCGTACTTTCAAGAAGACCAATGCAACCGAAAGTTATGAAGAGGTGAGTGACTACTTTGATGGCGGTGATGCCATTGTGATTACTATGGGGGCCGTTGGCGATTCAAACGGTCACATCACTAACATCACCATTAATACTTCCATCACCTTTGAAAACAGTTCAGAGTCTGTTGAAATCCCTGTAGTGATTGCTTCGCTGGATATGCCGAGTAGTACGAGCTATACCATTGATGACAATAATGTCAGCACCGACATGCCCGAGGAAGCCAGCACTGTTATCACCACTCCCGCCGGCTTGAAGAGTTGTGTGGTGAAAATTGAGGCAGGAAACACGGCTTTTCAAACAGCATTAAGCCAATTAAATGGGCTTGATTTTACTACCGGTGTTGATATTGTGGATAACACAACTTTCCTTGCTTTAATTCAGGAGACGGATGCCACGCTTACTGTTCCTACAGCCAACCAGACGGATGCTTATACGTTTCCCATTGCCAAGTTCTTTACCAAGCTGAACAGTTTTGGTGCTACCGATGATGGTAATGCACATAAGTTCAGTGTGGCTATTACGGACAATGACGGTAATACGGCAAGTGGAGTTTATTCGGTGGCAATTACGAAGAAAGCTACGGAAACGCCTGACGGTGCTCCGACATTGCAATTACCGACTGATGTAACTTATGGTTCAAAAGGTACCGGAATGCCAGCAAGTGCAGATGCTATTATTTCCGCTGAATCTGGTTTGGATAAGGTTATTGTTAAAATTTCAGGAGGGAATAGTGCTTTTAATGAGATTTTAACTGATCTCAAAATGGATGGCCAAAGTTTCTTAATGAGTGGAGATGGTGTTGATATTATTAATAACAGTGACTTTACAATGCTCTTAAAGAGTGTAGATGAAACATGGGCCGCTCCGGTTGATGGAACAACAAGTTATGAATTTCATATAGGTGCTTTCTTTTCTTTCTTAAACCAAACAGGTGCTACCGATGAAGGGAAAGCGCATGAATTCCATATTGAAGTAACAGACAAGAATGGTAATAGCACTTCAGGCGTGTTTAAAGTAACAATTACAGCAGAATAACAATGAAAAAATATCATATTTTTATTTTATTACTGACATCTTTGTTGGTACTTTCCTGCCAACAGGACAATGAAATATCCGAGATAGGTTATTTGAAATTGGAAGTAGGCACTAATGCCTATGTAAATCCAGCCACCAGAATAATCGACGAATATAATCCTAAGCAGATTGCTGTTCAGATTTTAGATGCCAATAATTCTGTAATGACAGAAACAGATGACTGGGAAACCTTGAAGGGCAAGCAAATACGTTTGAGTCCGGGTGTTTATACCGTAAAGGCTTCTTCCAATGGCTTTGATGGTAGTGAGGCTCATTTTGATACGCCTTATTATGCAGGTAGTGAGACGGTGACTATAGAAAAGGGTGTAGTGGCCACTGCTAATATCACTTGTACACAGGCCAATGTAAAGGTTACGGTGAATTATGACCAAACTTTCATTGATGCTTTCCAAAATGCCACAGCTACCGTAACTTCTTCGGCAGCCGAAAACCAATCTTTGGAATATGTGATGGGTACTGAATTAAGGTCCGGCTATTTCCCCGTAGGCGAACTTACTGCCAATATCACAGTTGTCAACAAAGCTGGAGAATCGCATACCCAGGATTATTCCATTAAGCATGCCGATGGTAGTACCGTTGCCGCCCGTGACCACTTTATCTTGAACTTCAAAGTGGCTGAATCGGGTTCAGTGGAAGGTACGGACAAACCTGGTATTACAGTTACTGTAGACGGTACGGAAGTTATTTACACATTTGAGTTCGATGTGTCAACAGCTGCCACTATCCAGCTGACAACTTATTCACCCGAAGTTCTTTGGAGTAGTTTTGTTCATCTGGAAGGAGCTGTTACAGCAGCTACTGCCGGTTGGTCCCCGGATGGCAATAATATGAAATTTGAATGGAAAGCTGTTGCTGACAGTGAATGGAGTGAATTGGCCGCGACAGAATCTGCAGGAACATATACGGCTGTATTGAGGGACTTGACACCAAATACAGAATATGAATATCGTATGACGTATAAAACAGATTCCGAAGAATATACAAGTACTTCTATGCGCTTTACAACGGATGCGACGCCTGCACTGTATAATGGTGGATTTGAACATTGGTATCAAGATGGGAAAACATGGGATGCTATCTCTGAAACTGATTTTAATTCCGGATATTCTTTCTGGGACTCAAGTAATCCGGGAACAACTACAGGTGTAGGTGCAATGGTAAATGTTAATCCTACACAAGGGGTAACGTCTCCTGCACGTACAGGAAATAAAGCGGCTGAATTGAAGTCCCAATATGCTGCAGCTTTTGGATTTGGTAAATTTGCAGCAGCAAGTTTATATTCAGGTACTTTTGGCGATTTGGTGGGTACAAATGGTGCTTATATTCATTTCGGACGTCCGTTTACTGCCCGTCCTATACAATTAAAAGGCTGGTACCAGTATTCTACAGGTTTAATAGACTATCTTGGTGATGGCCAACCTTCAAATACAGTAACAAAAAATGATAATGACTTGTGGTCTGCTTATATTGTATTGGTTAACGGTAGTTTAATTAACACGAGTACTTATCCTACAAACGCTAATGCAGCCGAAAATGCATACACATTGGATAATACTAATATGTCAGGAACTTCTAAAGATTTTAATGCCTTGTTGAACGATCCGGACGATTCCTGGGTAGTTGCTTATGGCGCGTTGCCCGATGAGAAGTGTGTCACAGCAAGTGAGTGGACAGAATTTACTGTAGATCTGACTTATAAAAATTTGACCACGAAGCCCACCCATGTTATTATCGTCTTCTCTTCAAGTAAGTACGGTGACTACTTTACCGGTAGTACGAGCAGCTTACTTTATTTGGATGATATCGAGTTGATTTATGGAATTCCGACAGTAGTTGATTAATCAAAAAATGAATCATCTTATAGATGATGTGTCGAAATAGGTTCTTCGGACACAGTTAACATTGATGCGTTGTCTGTGTCCGGAGAATTACTCTTAAAACGAAGATTGCACGCCACCATATTTAAAATCAATTACCAATAAAAAATGAACATAAGATTTCTGTTTTGCTTTCTACTGCTGGTAACAGGCTTTTGCTTGGCAAAGGCACAGACAGTTGCCAATGAAGTTCTTTCACAAGACAGCATTGTTCTGACCGACTCCACTGGATGCAAGTATCTTGTTCCCGTTTCTGTCTTAAGTCATAAAGTGGAACAACCCAAAGAAATACAACCGATCAAAAAGACAAAGTTTCATCGTCCGCAACGTATTGACCGTGAAATAATGGAAGCCGTTTTCATTCCTAAGGGGCAATGGCTGGCCGGTGGAACCGTGTCGTACTCGGAACACAACGAAGAAAATTTGAACTTTCTGGTATTGAAAGATGTAGATGGTTTGGGTTATTCGTTCAATGTCAGTCCTTATGTCGGTTATTTCTTTCGTGATAACATGGCAGCAGGTATTCGTTTTGCCTATAACCGCAAGCATTTGGACTTAAGAAACTTTGAATTGAATTTAGGTGAAGACTTTAACATCGATTTGGAAAACCTTTATTATTTGGAACATAAGTACGAGGTTTCGGGTTTCTTACGTACCTATATGCCCATAGGACGTAGCAAGATATTCGGTTTGTTCAACGAAGTACGCCTCACATATGGTTACGCACAAGGCAAGAACTCTACCGGGGCAGGCACAGAGTATGATGGTACTTACGAACGTTCGCACAACCTGCAAGTGGGCATTGCACCGGGCATGGCAGCTTTCATCACCAACTGGTCAGCGGTAGAAGTATCGATCGGCGTGATGGGTTATAACTTCAAGTGGCAAGACCAAAAAAGCAATCAGATAGAGAATGGTAAACGAAACACTTGTTCGGGTAACTTCAAGATAAATCTTTTCTCCATCAACATAGGCATGACTTTCTATCTATAACTTAGCTATGCAGATTATGAAGCATCAATACTTATCAGTCATTTATAAATGCTTTACATCGCTCTCGCTGCTTTCCTTGTGGACTGGCTGTATAAAGAACGATATTCCTTATCCCATTGTGGATGGAAGCATTCTTTCCATTGAGGTGGAAGGGCAGTGTGATGCCAGCGGGAATGCCAGTACGCAAGCTACCATCAATAAGAACAAGCGTACCGTAAGTCTCTACATAGACGATACTTCCGACTTGCGCAAGTTACGTATCAAGAAGTTGACAGTAAGCAACAATGCAGAACTGATCATAGACTCTGCGGCATGTAACAACTATCACAAATTTCCCAACGGAGGTTTTGAATCGTTGGACGATCTGGTCCCCTCTGCCGATACGCGTGTTGACTTCTCGCAACCGGTAAACTTTATATTGCGCACTTATCAAGACTATGCGTGGACGGTAAGCGTGGAACAGGTGTTAAACAGGGAAATTGTCTTGGAAAACCAAATAGGTAAAGCCGTCATCGACGACGAAAATCGTAATGTGGTCATTTATGTGGCCGAAGGGCAGCCTTTAGATAAGATAAAGGTAAGTACCTTCAATCTGGGTGGACTCAATGGAACAGTACTGCCCGATCCGACGGCAAGCGAGACATTCGACTTCTCTCGTCCTGTAGAGTTGTATGTATCAATGGGCTACGAAGAGGTGGGCTATAAATGGACAATCTTTGTTTATCATGCAGAAGGCAGTACAGCTACTACGGTTAACAGCTTTCCCATGACCAAACAATTGGAGCTATGGGGTGACATCCAAAACGGAAAAATCCCCGTCATAGAATATAAAAAGATGAGTGACAGCAATTGGCAGACACTTTCATCATCGGCGGTAAACATCAGTGGTACAAGCTATACAGCTACCATTAATGGACTGACACCTGCTACCAATTACCAATATCGTGTCAGCGTGGATGGTATGCAAGGCACCACGCAGAACTTTACCACTACGCCTGCCACGCCGCTTACCGATGCCGATTTTGATAATTGGCACCAAAACGATAAGTTGTGGAATCCCTGGTCTTCATCGGGCAACTCTTTTTGGGATACGGGTAATCGTGGTGCCACTACCGTAGGTAACAGTAATTCCGTACCTACCGATGATACTTGCAACGGAAGTGGACAGGCTGCATTGCTGGAATCTAAATGGATTGTGTTGAAGTTTGCGGCAGGAAACATCTTCACTGGAAGTTATGTTAAAACAACCGGAACCAACGGTGTATTGAGTTTCGGTCGTGAGTTTTCGGCTTTTCCAACCAAGTTGCGCGTGAACTATAAATGTGAAGTGACCGAAGTTAACCGTTGTGGTGATGATGACTACGAATGGTTGAAAGGCAGGCCGGATACTTGCCACATTTATATTGCTTTGACCGACTGGGATGAACCATTGGAGATTCGTACGCGTCCCAGCGAACGCCAATTGTTTGACAAGAACGAGTCTAAAGTAATAGCCTACGGCGAACTGCTGAAAGGTGAAACCGTGACTACCTGGACACAGGTGGATATCCCCTTGACTTATCGTTATTCCAAGCGTACGCCCCGTTATATTCTGGTGGTGGCCAGCGCCAGCAAGTATGGGGACTTCTTTACCGGCGGTGAAGGTACCAAGTTGTGGATAGACAATTTTGAACTGATTTACGAGTAAAAACGACTTGCATGAAATACTCTTATCGGACATATATCTTATTGTTAACGATTCTTTTGCTTTTCTCTTGCCGACAAGAAGAGCCGGTAGTAGACATGGAAAGTGGTTTCCTGCTTACTTTGGGAGAAGCAAGTGTGATAGTCGATACGCGCAACACACCGATTGAACTGGGTACTCCCGTGGCCGACAAATTCAATGTACGTATTGTGCGTAGCACTGGAGAAGTGATTTACGACCGTGCCTATACTTCGCAACTTATTCCCGCATCGGCAGACAGCTATACGCTGACCGCTTCCTATGGTACCAATGTAGCTTTGGGACTTGATGCTCCTTATTATGAAGGCGTTGCTACGGCTACCGTGGAGAAAGGAAAACAGACAGCTGTACGCATAGAATGTGGTGTGGCCAATTCCCTGGTTACGGTGAGGTACATTGATGCCAATACTAAGGAAGAGAGTACTGCTCGTTTTGACCGTTTTCTTTCGGATTACAAGGTAAGGATAGAGGTGGGCAATCGTGGTCTTTACCTACCTCACGACACCAAGCAGAGTATCTATTTTCCTGTAGGATCTATTCCTAAATTACAGTTTCAAGGTGTGTTGAGGGAACCGGAAGGCAAAGAGGTACGTTATGATATTCCTTTGAAGGACAAAGAAGGTAGGAATATTTCATTCGGAGCAGGTACCCATGTTATTATTTCGTTGTCGTATGCAGCGATAGACGGGTCTGGTGCAGCAATTACGGTAGAGCAAATAGAAGTAAAGACGGAGACCATCTCGGAGAATATTCCCGTCAGTTGGTTACCTCGCCCTTGGGTAGAGGGTATAGGCTTTGAAGACAGGGTGCTGACTCATTATGAAACAGAAGAAGTACCGGTAACACAGCTGAATTTCCCTGCAGCCATTGGTTTGGACGATGTAAAGTTCACTATTGCTTTTGATGATGGGACTTATAAGTCACTGAACGGTGACTATGTGTTGAGTGAAATGACAGATGGGCAGAAACGGGCATTTACCGATGCAGGTATCTCATTGCCCGAGATAGGGAATCCGGAGAAGACGACAATGGATTTTACCAATCTGATAGACAAACTTTCAGGTAATCCTGATACCACCGTGCCCACCGTAGACAATATCATCAAGATTACCGGTGTAACTGCCAATAACAAGGAGGCTGTCGAAGAGTATCTGCAAGACTATAAGATTGCAATAAAAGCAAAACCGGTGTTTTCTATGCCTGCATTGGATGAAAGAAACATTTGGTCGAAGTCATTTACTTCCGAAGATGCGGTAGTACAAGAGGGATATGCCAATGATATTATGGCCGGAATAGGCTATGAATATAGTTTGGACGGTGGAAATACCTGGACTTCTTATAATGGAAAGCCTTGGATAGATAGTGTGACTGATGCAGACAAGAAGTCTCATCATTTTGGTAGTAGTCGCCCTACTCCCAATCCCGAGTCGGGAGAAGATAGCAATACTGTGCATGTGTGGGCTCGTGGTAAGTTTCGAAACTTTGTCTCTTCTAATACAGTAACGTTTACATTGGAGATACCGGAACAAATACCAAATTCCAATTTGGATGAATGGTCTCTTGACAACTATCAAGGTAGCAGATATTCCTATGATCCGTGGGCAGGCGATGATGAAGTGAAGTTCTGGGATACTAACAATCAGTTTACCACACGCCATCGAACGAACTCTTCTTCGGTAACAATGGCAAACTACAATGGTATGCCGGCTGTGTCGTTTGTACCCGGACGAAGTGGTTGGGCGGCAGAATTGAGAAGTACAGCTAATGGTAAAGCAAATACAAGGATTAGTAGCAGGTGGCATAGCGAAAAAGATTACAATAAAGTAGCAGGTGAGCTTTACACAGGCACTGCAGAGGTTACGACCGGCAATAATGATGCCAATGCAAGCAGCGATACACATACCAGACTCAAAAATGCAGAACATCCTTCGCGTCCAACGGCTTTAAAGTTTTTCTATAAATACCAGCCTCATAATGGAGGTAGTGATGCTTGCAGCGCATTGATTCAGTTGTTGGATAGCAACAAGGAGGTTATTATAGAAAACACGATAAGTGGTGGTGGAACGGTATCTGACTGGACAGAAATAACGCTTCCGCTTAATTATGTCAGTGGAACTCTTTATGAAAAGTGTGCATATATTCATGTCCTGTTCTGCTCTACAACGACGACCGGGAGCAATATGGAGTATTCAGAACAGACATGGACGTTGTACAAGAGCGCCACGGAGACTTATACATTCAGTCCTGCTTATGTAGGCAGCGTTCTCACCATCGACGACATTATTTTAGTTTACGATAAATAACAGAAATATTATGAAAAACATTCACACCATCATAACCGCTTGCTTCACATTGTCGCTCCTGTTTGTTTCGTGTATTGAAGATGAGCAACTGGTACAACTTGGACAAGGGACGCTTTCCCTTTCCGGTCTTGAATTGCAGGCTGTGGCAACAGAACAAGTCGCCACTCGTGCATTGAGCGAAGACTTCACAGTGCAAGTTTATAAAGAGGGGGCAATAACTCCCGATACCACCTTTACCTATCAATCCACGCAGCAGTCGGGTAGCAAAGTAACCCTCAACGTGGGCAACTACTACCTGAAAGCCTACAATGCCGCTCATGCCGATGGTGACTATACACGTGCCGTTTACTGCTACCAAAGCGAAGTATTCACCATCAAGGAAGATTGGATAACCTACGTGAATGCTTATGTACCAATGGTAAACTACGCCGTACGCTTGGCGTTGCCTGCCACGTTTGACATTTTTTTTACGCTTGACTCTTTCACCATCACGGCAGGAGGAGGCAGTGTGTCGTTGTCCCGCAACGGTGAAACGGCTTACTTCGATATTCCCACATCTACCACTGCCTTCAGTTACACGCTCACCGCCATCAACAACGATGGCGAGCGGCAGACCCATACCGGCACCTATGGCTATCGGACCAATGATGTCGAGGCAAGCCGTGAGATACAGCCGGGAACGGTGTACGAAGTAACCTATTCGTATGTCACACAGCAGCTGGAAGTCAACAATTAACAGGCCGTCGGAGGTGGCAGCAACCACGTGCGACAACCGAAAGCTGAAGCAGGAAACACAACTATAATAGAGATTAACAATTATGGGAGCAACACATTTAGATGTATATGTAGACAAGATTAAGTTAAACAACCAATCTGGAACAGTGTGCGCTTTGAATTGCCGTTATAAGGACGGTGTGGACGGGGAACAGAAACGTACCGGTGCCACAGACTCTTTCCCTGTTGGTCAAAATAAGACTTTAGACCTGAATTCTTTGCCCGAATTGAACGAGTTGTACAATAAAGGGCGTGAGGTATATGTCACGGCACATGTTGATGTAAAAGCCGGCAAAGATGATTATGCTGATATATGGGCAAAATACAAGCCAAACAGCGAAAAAGGTGCGGAGTTTACTATCTCCGGGGTAATCAACTTTACCGATGTAGGATTCAACGGTCTCATTGATTAGTTGACTAATTGGTAAGCTGTGAAGATAACCGGTTAGAAGCCTTAGTGTAACTAAACACGGGTGATATTGAAATCTTTCAAATCGCCCGCGTTTTCGGTACTAATTCTTTTTAGCCAATCCTTTGGTGATCTGAAGTCTCTCCTATTTCAAGGTAGTCATAATTTTGAGTGTCTTTGACGGCATCATGGATAAACTTGAACCACATGGTATAGATTACAATACATCCGCGGAAGGTGTATTGCCGGGGGTGTTAATCTCCATCTGAAGATATTCGTGGGAAGTTGAAGCTTACCAAGTTGCTTGTGAAATATAAGGCATCGACATTTTTTCTTTCGCGTGAATGATGTGTCTATGGTCAATGTAACAATGGAGACATTATCATCGTTGATCGTACCGTTACCTCTAACAACAACTGTAAGGCTACATGTTACATTGATGGTGAATATACTGTAAGTGTGTAGAACTATCGGATAAAAGCGTCCGCTTCATACCAGCTAATGAGCATAACACGATATTCATGCCGATAGAGATAACCCCGAAGAATAAAACTTTACAATTTGTAACGTTGTCACTCGGGTAATCAAAAAGGTGTAGCAATGTTTACCGTTGCCGCTATGCAAAGTTTTACATACTTGCCGATTGCAAAAACTTCTTCGCGTCTTGTGCGCGAGTATTCCGCTCTAACCTGCAAGATAATGGAGATTGTGTCAAAATGCTGACACAATCTCCATTGTCGGTACTATTGAGCCGGGTGTATTCCGAATGCTCTATTTCGACACAAGGGGTCTCGAAGAGACAGTCATGTGAATGGTCCCGACTCGCTCCACGAGTAGTCGGTGTTTTTGCATTTCATTCATACTATATATTGTTGTGTTACTGGAATACACATTCCACTTATTAACCTGTTGTCATCTATCAGTCCTGACAGCAAGAATACACGGGGGAGATTATTCCGGCTATTTGAAACAGGCCCGTCTGATGGATGATGAAGACTTGCATCCATGTTCCTTGTCTCATATCCGTGTTTTTTCCATGACGGCTCGTACGGGAGACTATTCCGAAGTCCTTTCCGGATTGGGAAAGAACAATTCCACTCTCGTATGCCGGTTGGCTTCCGTGGGTATATGGTTAGCAATCCCTCCTATACCGACCTTGATGACCATTCCGGTCGGTACTCCACGTCGTTCCAGTTCAACGGCGACAAACTCCGCCCTCGCGGTGCTCAATGAATCATTGATGGCAGGCGTACCAGTCGAACTGTCAGCCGCTCCCGTAATCTTTACGGACAGATTGTATTTCTTCGCCACCCGTGCCAGCCCATCGAGGTTGAGCATCTGCGAGGCGTCCGTCAAACGTGCCGTATTGAGACTGAAAAAGAAATAGACGGGCGCACCGACACATTCGCCGCCGACATACATGAAGGTAGTGGAGTCGGTGGCGAGGGGGTTGTCATGTTCGGACAGCGCACCACGGGAAGGCGGATAGCTGTAAATCAGATTTCCGTTCCTGGATTGAAGAGCAGTCGTGTCAAGGGGCGACGTGCCGTCCCAATGCCTGTATTTCAGCCTTGCACGTAACGAGTTCAGCCCACTATAATTGTTCACCGGATAGGTCTTGCGTCCGTCGCCGCTCTCCTTACCGAACATATAACTATATGTACCAAGCAAGCCTTCTATTTCCAGAATTTTCTTCAACTCGGCGAGCGTCCGCCTGTCCCGGTCATGCTGGCCCGCATAACGCCGGTTCTCTTCCGTCAAACAGTTGGCGTAATCGACGAGTTGTTCATTTCGGCGAATATAGGGTGTTGCATCCACCGCACGTTTCCAGCCCACCTTGCCGAGATGGAACGTGAATCCGGCAGTCAGCGAGAACAGGTGGTCGCCCAAGCGGTTCGGGCGGCCATAGCCGTCGAAGTCCTGAAAGGTGATCGTGTTAGACAGTTCCAGCGTGGCACTTACCCGTCGGGAGATACGGTACTGTCCTTGTACTCCATAGGAGAGCGCAAAGAGATTGCTCCCGTTTGTGGAATTATGCAGCAGCCCGACTCCTGCAAAGGGCGCAAGTCCCCAGCGTACCTGTTTCTGCCGGGTGTACCCGCGACCGAGGATGTTCCAGAGCAAATCCGCGCGGATATAGTGGTAATCCTGCGAGGACAGTTCTGCATCCTTGAACTGTAATCCGCTGTAATTGATACGTGTACCGACAGAGGGTGTGAACCACTTGCCGACAGCAAAGCTGTACGATGGTTTCACCCGCCCGAAAAGATCTTCACAGCCAAGTGGCGTGCCGAGAAAGGCGGTCATTCCTCCGGCGATACTGACAAACCAGTTGCCGGTACGGGACATCGGGAGTACCACCCCGTCGAGGTAGGCTGGCTGCATGAATTGAAGCAGTTCCGTGGCCTCGTAGCGTGAATAATGTCGTACAGTGTCTTCCTGTACGGGTTGTACATTCGCCCGTGCCTGCAATGTGCAGAACACGGCAAAAGTCAAGATGAGTTGTTTCGTCATATTCCAATGTTTTTAAATTCGTTATAGTTATACTCTGATTTATCGTGGGGCGTATTGCCACTTACCGCTTAGGCTTCTTGCCGATGGTCGGGCGCATCATACGGCTCGCCATTTTCATGCAGCGAAGTGCCCACGCGTGGTTGTCCTCGTCGTCATCGCGTCCCCATTTAAGGTCGCTGCCGCCACCTCCGCCGCCACGTGTTTCGGCAAACGTGGTGGCATCATCGACCATTCCGAGGAAGAGCATCGTCGCGCAGTGCATGACCTCCGTACCCCGTTCCGCTATCGACTGCACAAGCGAACCGTCGAACAGCTGCCGCTGTGGAGCATCCATTTGTGCCGATGTGGAACGGAACTCACCGACCAGACTTTCCAGCAGGACATCCTTGAGAAGGCTGTCCACTTTGGAGTGTACGTCGTGTGAGTATTTGTAGGCTTCCTCCTTGAGTTCTTCGGTACGTCCTTTAATGACATCCATATTCTCCTTGAGTGCAGCAAGCTGCCGGTCGGCAGCTTGTAGCTTCTCCTGCTTGTCTGCCAGTTGCCCGGTGATTCCCTGCAGCTCTTTTTTCAACGACATGACCAGGGCTTCCAGCTCCGCCGCGTCGTCTTTGTTCGTGGTCAGTTCCTGTTCAGCTGCCGACAGCTGGGCCTCTTTTTCAGCCTTCGCCTTTTCGAGGTTCCCTACCATTGTCGTAAGCCCCTTGACCCTGCGCTCCGCCAGACGGATGTCCGATTGGAGTTCTGACAACGCCTTCCGGTGGCGATCGATATTTTCCTCGATGGTTGTACACTCTTCGGAGAGCATACGGCGGTACTCCTCAGTCGAACGATGCCGTGCGCCCGTCTCGGAGATACTCGTTCCACGCGACATTCCCCACTTCGTGTTGACCTCGGCAAAGAAGTCCGTGTGGAGTTGTTTCATTCTCGCGCTGTACTCGAACTTGTCCTTTCCGGCGAATATCTCCTTGTATGCAAAGCGACCGTCCTTGATCGGCAGAAGCGTGCAATGCACGTGCGGGTTCAGTTCATCGAGGTGTACAATGAAAGCTGCGATGTTCTGCTCGCCGTATTTGCCACTCACGAACGAATAGACATCTTTTGCCCAGCGTTCGATGTCGCTCTTCCGTTTTATGCGTGTATTATCCGCACCTTTTTTAAAATCCACTTTCTGCGTGCCGAACGCAAGTTCGTGCATCCGTTCCCGTGAACCGCCGAAGATGATATTTACCACCGTGCGGTATTTCGGTTCGACCAGCCCCTCGTTGGGGTCTTTGATCCCCCGACCGCTTAATATGTCCGCCATCCGTTCGGGAATGCTGCGGCTCGTGTCGATGGGACGTATCTTGCACCCAGACGCGACCTCGAAGTTCAAATGTTTGCGCGTGGGATCGTAGTTGCCCTTGCTCATGGCGTATTTCTCCGCCTTTTCGCTGCGGTCGCGCAGATGTTCGTTGCTCTGGGCGACGGTGATGCCCTTTGACACCTGCACATCAAGTACCTGTTTTTGATTTGCCATACTGTTCTCGTGTTGTTTCGGACAATCCTCCGTGTCCCAGCTTGCTGTCCCAACGGACACCCCTCCCACTGACGTCAGGCAGGTGGGGTATTAGGCTCCCCCTTCCCTTTGTTCGGTGGCAGACGGGCAAGCCCGGATGCCTCCTATAACTGGCAGGATACCTGTATCGAAAAAAGGCGGATTGTTCGCGGTTATACATTCTGTTTTCAACCTCCGATCTGATGCGTCCTCTCCTGCGCCCTTGCCGCGAGTGCCAGAAATGGCTTGAAAAGCGTTTTAAGAAACTCTTTGTCATCGTCATGATAATCGGTATTATCGTCCTTATCGACTTCGAGAACGAGCCTCGCAATGCCTTTCGAGGTCTCGACAAGTCCCGTCCAGTCCCCGTAGAGTTCATGACGGAAGTAGTCCATGAGTTCCGAGCCGTCGTCGAACCTCAACCCACGCAGTGTCCGCCTCATGGCGGCAAACGCGATGCACTCCAAGGCTACCGTGCGAATTTTCACGGCCTGCTCGTTGTCGTCCGATGCCGGGGTAACACGAGTGAGATTATCCAGAGACGGGCGACCGTCGTGTACGCCTGCTTCGTTCATTGCCTGACGGACAAGCTGCCCGCACTTGATGCCGGTCTCGTCGGAGTCCGTTTTGCCGGTTATCCAGTCGGATAATACTTCCTGCAACCGGTCGACAAGATCCGGCTTTATCTGTCCACCACGGGATTCCGTCGGCTGGCCGGTTTGCACGGTCATGGTGATGACGACACTTTTGGCGAGCCGGGTACGTTCCAGTAGCCCGAACGCTTCTATCGCGTCCAAAAAGGAACGGACGGTAGCGCGGTGCCAGTGCCACTCCGCCGCGAGGTCGGAAACGGTAACGTGGCACTGGTTGGGCTGAAGTTCGTAGTCCTGCCTTCTTAAAAAAGGGGAGACGAAGCCCGCCAGAGCTTTGTCCAACAGGTTACAGTAGGCTTCCGTCTTTGTCTTGCGTTCGCCGACTTTCTCTTTGAGGTAATCGAATACTCCTCTGTCTGCCAATATGGACACGGGTATCTTTTGTTTGTTTTCCATTTTTCGTTCTGTTTTAATGATTACTATTGCGCGGATATATCAAGGTTGCCGCTGTCCGCATTATGCGGCAACTTCACGTGATGATGGTCGTGATAACTTTTGGCCAGCAGTTCGGGGTGCTTAACCCAACCGGACAACCTGCTCCTGTCGCTCCATTCGGTCATTACCCGAACGGAGGGATAGAACAGGGCAGCCAAAAGAAGATAGGCGGCGGTTACTGCCGTCGTGTACAGATGTGGCACGAATCCGGTGCCCAATGCCATCAACGCGAGCGTGCCGAACGCGCGTGGACGGTCGAGCAAACCGCGTAGCCACTTGTCCGCTCTTTTGAACGAGAACATGACGGCACAGACAGCGGTCGATGGCAGGACACCGAACTCTCCGGGATGTCCGCCCGTGTAGACATAATGAAACAGTAGCAGCAGGATCAGTACGATCTGCACGTATAGCTTACGGGCTTTCGCACTGCGTGTCATGGCATCGTAGAATGCTGCCATGAAGGGGTGGCGGCTTTTGTACAATGTCAGCGACAGGACAAAAGGCATTGCGCAGAAGATGAGTTGTAGCATATTCCAAGTCATAGGTAATAGGGTTTTTCACGAGCGGGAGTGGGCGGTATCACGAGTTCCAGCCGGACAATGCCGTGGGTGGCCAACAGTATGACGGCCTCGGCATCCCTCGGCGAGAAGTACATCGCCGCTCTCTTGATTCGCTGTCTGAATGTATGGTCTTGCTTACGGTAGGTAGCCAGTGCCTTGTCCAGATCGTGTTCGGGAACCGTCCACGTCGTCCCTTGGACGTGTGTGCCTCTGTCCTTGTACGCCCGCAGTACCAGCGTGCGGGCAACCACGTAGTCGATATGCCCGTTTCTTGGAATGGCGTACTCCTTATAGGAATTATCATCAACGACCTCTATCCAGGTCCGGTACATCCTGATCCAGTAAACCATTTGTCGATACAGCGTGTTCCGCATGTCGTGGGTGTTTATAAAAAGTTCAGCAGAATATCGTCTTTCGACTTCCGGTACCTGAACGTGCCGCCTTTGGAATGAAGCTCCAAATCGAGGCACAGGTCGCCGTACATCTGTTCGAGCGAGTCGTAGATAGTAACGAGAATGGTATTCACCTTGCCGTCAGCATCCGTCTTGCAGTTCATCTTGAACATCTGCCCGAATGCCGGATTGGAGTACGCACAGGTGCTGTGGCCGAACTTATCGGTCATGGCGGGAATGTGGTGATAGAGGGTTATCAGCTCCATATCGTCCTCGAACATATCCATCACTTCCTCCAAATCGTAAGGGTCGTGCAACGGGAAGGTCAGCAGGGCGTAGTCACCGTAGAACTGCGGAGCTTCCATTGTCGTGACATCGAGCAACTGCGGCAGTTGCAGGGGGACGAACGTCATGAAGTCGTCGAAAAAATGTCGTAGCATATTCATATTTCTTGTGTCGGTTTATAACGTATAGATGAAAATCTCCATGAGCATTCCGGGCAGTTCGTCCAGCCTTGCGCTTTCTGACTGCAAGGTCCGGCTCAAAGCCTTGAATGCGGCGGGGGTCTGCGCCGCCATCCTGTCGAGCTGTTTCCTCTCCCTGTCGGAAAGCAGTGTCAGAAAGAAGCCGTCCAGCGAGGCATAGGGTTGCACAAGCATCCAGATATAGGCTTGCGCCTGTGCCGACGTCTTGACTTTCTTGTCGCGAACGTCGTCGATGCAGGCCTGCATATTCTGTATCTGCCGACGGTTGGTACGCATCGCCAGATAGAGCGTCGCCTCCCGATAGGTAATCTCCTCGCGCTCGGCGGCAAGGAACAGCTGCGAGCAGCAGCGTTCGGTGTCGCGCATGATGTCGGCCGTGTTCTCGCCGTCGAGATCGTACAGGTGGGTAAGGAACGCCCGGAAGAGGGCGTCTTCTTTCCCGATGTATGCGGTCAGATCTTCGCGGCTGTGTATGCCTTTCTGGAGGGTTTCGGAGAGTAACGCGCGGTATTTCGCAAGGACTTGCCGTTTGCCGCCCCGGCTTGCAGGCCGGTTGTCCAACGAAGCGAAAAAAGGACGGATGTCCTCGGCCGCATGGTGCAGTTCCTCATCTTTGCCGTATGGTGAGAACTCTCCTTTGAGTGCCAGGAGTTCCTGATAGGTGCGCGGTCTCGATAAGATCAAGCGCGAGAACTCGATACGGACGGAATCATGCAACCGGACGCACTCTTCACGGAGAGCGGAGTGGTCCGAACCGAGCGTGTCCCGCTTGATACACGTGAAAACGGAATCCTTTACCGTCTGCCACCGGCGGATGTGCTTTGTCAGAACCGTGAAAGACGGATTGGCCTGCCGCCGTATATCGGACAGGTACTCCCGGTATGTTCCGGCAGGGTCGCGGGGTGCCTCGACCAATGGCTTGTCGCTGTCGCTACCGCACGATGCCAACACGAATATGGCAAAAGAAACGGCACATATCCGGGACAAAAGAAGCGGTGTTTTCGAGTATGATTTTACAGTTTTCATATTTACTTTTCATATTAAACAGCACAAAACTATATATAATTTTTGATAGAACATCCGCCTAAAATCATATTTAGCGTAATTTTTAATATCATATCTAATAATATGATTATCAATGAAAATAACTGAAAGAAAAAGTAATTAAAAAGAGCGTGTGGTGAAAAATTCTGCCGGAATATGAAATAATATTCGGATGAAAGTGCTATATTTGCACTTGTTATCAAAACGACGTATATTCAAATGGCAAAAGTAGGCTACCTATTCAGAGCAAACAATGATAGTTTCGACACGGACAGGGAATGGATGCAACAGTACGGTTGTGTACACATCATAGAGGAAACTATCGAACACGAGACGCTTCGCCCCATGTGGAAACAGCTTATGTCCAATCTCGGAAGGGGCGATGAGATTGTAGTGTCCAAATTCAGTACAGCTGTGCGCGGCTTGCGGGAACTGGCGGCGTTCGTCGAGCTGTGTCGAATCAAGGGGGTACGCATCATATCCATCCATGACCGGATAGATACCCGCGACGAACTGTTTCCCAATACGACCGCGGCCGATGTGCTATGGATTGTCGGGGCTTTGCCCGAGGAGATTGCAGCGCTGCGTAAGTTTTCCGCCCATGTCGAGGAACTGCAGCGGAACATCAAGGCTCCGGGAACGCCACGGGTCGTATCCAAGGCGCAGCGAGACCAGACTATCGTGGATATGTATGTAAACGGGCATAATCTCGACGACATCTGGGCTATCAGCGGGTTCAGCAGCAAAAGTTCAATCTGGCGCATACTCAACCGGTACGGGATAAAGCTCGACCGCGGTCAGACTAGCGGCCCGCGTAACAAGAAAAAGCCGGAAGAAGATGAAGAGAACACGTCAGCACGTCGTCTATGATGATAATCTCTTTTCCCTTGATATTCCTGATGATGTTGTAATTACGTTCGAGGACACGGTTCTCCGCACCCTTGGCCTCGTGCAGGCTCTCGCGGGACTCGAACACGTCCACGTCGTACAGCCCCGAGGTCAAATCCGGCCTGTGCGTGCAGATGTACCAGTCGAGCCGTTTGAACCTCTGGCCGTATTTTATCCAGTTACTGCACGGCATGAACATGATATGATAAGGCTTCTTTTCCAGTTGTAAGGCGCCCATGCAAGCCTTGAAGAACTCGATACCGTGTATCTCGCCATCCTTGAACTGGTAGAGCGAACGGCAGAACGCCCGTTGTTCATCGTTAAGCAAGGGCCTGTACCGCGACGGGTAATAATGCCCGTAAAAGGCCATCCGGATACCGCGTGACTTGAACGGCTTGAGCGGCGGATGGTCCTCGAACAGGTCGGGACGCGAGAAGCAGAACATACGGCAGGCGTCCCGGTGACCGGCCATCACTGCCAGACGGGAGTAACTGTCGCGTTCCTCGCCCTTGTCGGCAATCCGTGCGGCGGTAAACGCCGCTTCCCCGGTTTTCCGCCGCCAGTAAGCGATGATATGCAACAGCCCTCCGATAAGACAGAGTAGGATCAGGAACACAAGTCTTTCGTTCGTCATTATTCGTTTGAATGATTTTTATAGTGTTTTCACTCGTCTATTATGTAAAAAACATTACACGCAACATATTATAATACTGAATTTTATGTTTGTCTTGTCGCAAAGAACAACTTTTTTTGCGACAAGATGGAGATTACATGGAACTTTGTCGGGTTTTATAATTCCAATGAATTGTCCTTTAACAAGAAATCATAAATGCTTATGGTCGTGATACCGGCTTCATCTCTGGTAACGGGGCTTTCTTCTCCCATGATGATGATCTTTTTGAATGAATCATCTACTTTAAGTAAAGATGCGCGTTCCTGTCTTATCTTTTCGTCTGACTCCATACGATAGGCTGACTGTATATAGTAACGCCGGCTTCCAAGATTGCAGATAAAGTCCACTTCGAGGTTGGAACGCTGTTGCTTTCCGTCCTCACCTTTCACCACGATCGGAATAACCCCCACATCCACATTAAACCCGCGTATCCTCAATTCGTTGTAGATCATATTTTCCATTAAATGACTTTTCTCCGATTGCCTGAAATTGATACGCGCATTACGCAGTCCCAAATCCATGAAATAATACTTGTAAGGGGAATTGACATACCGCTTGCCCTTGATGTCATAACGGGTGGACTTTTCAACCAGGAATGAATCGCAGAGATAGTCGATATAATCCTTGACCGTATCGTAGGATATGACTGACTTCTTTTCGCTTCGGAACGTGTTTGCCAATTTGTTCGGATTGGTCAAAGCGCCGATGCCGGAGGCCATGATGTTGATGAGTTCTTCCAAGTCATCATCCTTACGTATGTCGTAGCGGTCCTTGATGTCCTTGATGTAGGTTTCGTCAAACAGCGTTTTCAGAAAGCGTACTTTTTGCTCTTCGGTTTCATACGACAATATCTGCGGAAGTCCGCCATACAGCATGTATTCATTGAATCCGGCCTGCATTGTACCGGAATAGGCGGACATATATTCCTTAAAGCTCAATGGGTACATTTTTACCTCAAAACCGCGTCCGCGAAACTCCGTGATAATATCTTTGGACAGAAATTTCGCGTTACTGCCGGTGACATAGACATCCACGTTCCGCATCTTCAGGAAGCCGTTCAGCACATCTTCGAAGTTGTCGAGCATCTGAACCTCGTCCAACAGGATATAATACATTCCATCATCAATAATACGGCTTTCCACGAAAGCATAAAGGTTGTCGGGATTCCTCATGGTCCGGTTCTTGTAATCCTCCAAATCTACTTTTATGATATGATCCGGAGCTGTACCGCTTGTTTCGAGATACGAAGTGAATATCTCAAAAAGCAGATAGGACTTGCCGCATCTGCGCATTCCCGTTATAATCTTGATCATTCCGTTATTTCGCAGAGAAATGAGTTCATTCAGGTATTTTTTCCGTTTAATACTTTTCATCGCTAATCGAATTTTATGTCACTGGGTGACGGGGTTTTCGATTACAAAGGTAGATGTTTTTCTTTAGCCAGCCAATATCTAATCGAAAAAAATGTCATTAGGTGACGGGATTTTCGATTATCCCCATCCCGTAATCCCGGTTTTATCCGCGCTATCCCTGTTTTATCATTATTTTTTTCTTATCCTCGCCAGATTCCGTTCTCCCTTTTCGTCGGCGAATGTAGGGTGGAAGCACGTCGATACCAAACCGGTGTAAAAACAGAGAGTGCACGAAACTCTACCATGGCGACACAGCAATCTGTTATCTTGGTAATGTTACCCCCTCGTCAAGCAAATGTTGGAAAAATAGTCTCTTCAGAAGAAATGACTTTCCCGAATGGCGTAACCCGGTAATGATTTTGATAAGTCCATTGCCTTTTGACCGGTGGAGAGCTTTTCAATATAGGTATTACTGTCTACTATCATGCTTTACGAATTAATGTCACTTGTGACAGTTTCCTGGGGGCAAAATCAGCAGTTTCTGTTGAAAGAGCAATCATCTCGAAATAAAAAATTACATTACTGAATATTTTACCGGATAATCGGTTAAGGCGGTGCTCCAACTTCGTCAAATCCTTGTCGATTTTCTTGGTGGTTATCTTCGCGTATTTCCGTGTCGTGATAATGTTCGTATGCCTCGATATTTTTGCTCTGCTTGGTCTGATTGAAGGTGTGTCTTTCGGCAGGATTATACCGTATCGAAACCGAATGGTTTGGGAATTTGTCCGTGAATTTTGCACGCGGTGAATTACCCCGTTGCGAGATGAAAGAAAATAAGATAATCATATACACGGCCAATGATGGCAAAACAAAGATTGATGTAAAGTTTGAAGAGAAAACATTGTGGCTTACACGAGTTCAGGCGTACGGGTTGTACCAAACGGACAAATCGAATGTAAGCGGGCATATCAGTTCAAATGGAAGGAACGCTTAGCGTAGGGTGTGAAGTGGAATACTACAATCTGGAAATGATTATCGCTCTTGGTTATCGCGTCCGCTCCTGATTCCTCATTAATATAGTTGGAAGTCCAATCTTTATTTTAGCAGAAATCTCCTCTTGTGTCATTCAGGCGACCGAAGAGGGGAAGAATCTCGAATAAACCTGCTTCGTGTAATCGAGATTCTTCGCTGACACTCTGAATGACAAAACGTTTTAGATTTTTCGCTTTCTTCTGAATCGACGAAGGCCCTTTCATCCGGTGTAACGAAGAAAGCAGTGTGTTCTAAGCCGTCTTACCGTATGTTTATCTTTTCGACGGGCTGCATCTTCGTTTCATCCAAGGGCTTCGCGTGGTATTTCACCCCGTCGAAATCGATCTCTTTCAGGTCGATGTACCGGATGTTGCTGTTGTACATGGTCCGGTAATAAATCATCCGGTTGCGGGTGTCCGATGCGACGGTGAACTGGGTGGCACTGGGCATATCGGCGGGAGCCTTTCCCCAGGCGAGTTCGGTTCCCGTCGGGATGTCGAAGTTGTTCAGGATATGAAAGGCCTGAAAGACACTTTCCTGCGCGTCCGGTTGTTCCGGCGCGGTAAGCTGGAAGAAAGCGGCACGGACGAAACGGGATGGAGGGGTGAAGTCACCGGGCAATCCCAGCATGCCGCTTCCATGTCCGAAATTCTTCATCTCCAACGGACCGAACGGGTGTTCGGGAGCATTGCCCGGTTGGAGGTTGATGTAGTTGTTCAGGTTGGTCCAATGCCATTCGATACCCGGTGAGTTGGTCAATACTCCTAGCGGGTTATCGTAAAAGTGCATCTGCCCGTTCACGATTTCCAACACCGTTTGTCTGCCCGAGGACTCGGTGAACCGCCAATGCACGGTGGACGAACGGGGGTCGATATGGATGACGCGGACTTTCTCCAGTGTCCCTTTCACTTCGTCCAGGGTGCCGCATTCCGCCAGGACGTAGGATACCACCTGGAAGTCGGCCAGACACTTGTCTTTCAGGGAAGCGTCGTAGGGCTGGTATTTGCCATAGCCGGGAAAGTAGAAGAGTCCGGCGGAAAGGCCTTTCTCGTTGATTCCTTCCACCATGAATTCCTTCTGTTCTACCGCCACTCCCACGTACCCGTGCTTGCTCCTGAACTTGATCCCGTCCATTCCCGTGGGAGTGAGCGACTGGAGTTCCTGGTTCCGGGGAACCACTACATACATGCTGTTCATGACGCTTTCCGCCCATTCGATGGTACGTGCCGCGACGATGGCCCCGTCCTTGCTTTTGAGAGTGATGCCCGTGCAGGCGCCGGCTGGCACTTGCGACACGATGCCGATGCTTGCCAGCAGAAATGTGGATAGTTTAGTATTCATAATTATTGTTTTTGATGATTATCGAAAGAGATAACGTCCAAATGGAGAATTATGTTTGTTAAACACGCGGGAAAATACGCGATATGCCATAATCTGTTCCTGTCTAATGCCTATTTTACCAGCACGATCACGGCCCTACCGTCATTTCTTCCTTTTTTCCGCCGGCTCTGCTCTCTCTTTTCGTCGGCGAATGTAGGACGAAGTACATCGATGCCAAACCGCATTGCCATTCGGATGACAGAAACAGGCTATATTGCATGGCCGGTTTCCTGTCCGGGTTTGGCTTATGATGCCACCCGCTTCATCCTTTGTTTGCCTCAAAATAGAGAATACAGCCCCGCGGCACGAAAGCAGGGAAAAAGGTTTAATGATTAAAACAAAGCGAGATGAAAGAAGAAATCAGGCAGAACGGGAAAGTAATATTGTCAAGCGACGACGGGGTTTCGATACCCATGTTTTTCAACAACCTGTGCGGTAAGAATTTTTCAGGTGAGAAATACCGTATCTATCTCCAAAGCGTAGCGTTCGGGGATATGGGGTTTGAACCGGGAGAAATCGGATTATACCACAACGGCATATTGGTTAGAACCGGCACAATTCCGAAATATAAATAGTGATATATTGATATTATGGAAGTGATGAACAACTATACCACAAACAGCGATATGCTGACACTTCTGGCATTGCGGGTCAGGGAATACCGTCTGGCAGCCCGCATGAGTCAGAAAGAGCTGGCCGAACAGTCGGGTGTGAGCCAGACGACGATCAGCCACTTCGAACAGGGCGTGAGCCGTAACCTGACCTTGGCTAACTTCATCTCCCTGCTGCGTGCACTCGGTCAAGAACAGCGGCTCGCGGAGATCCTGCCGGAACTGCCTATGCCGCCGATGGCGCTTCGGGAAATTGAAAAACTGATACCTAAACGGGTAAGGAGGAGCAAGAAATGATAGAAAGTATCGATGTGATTCTGTGGGATAAAAAGGTCGGCACGCTTGTCGCCAGCCGGGAAGGACACCGCGGCAAAGCCTGTTTTTACTTCGACAGCGATTATGTCCGCGACGGCTATGACATAGCCCCGCTTCGTGCGCCGGTAAAAGGGGTTGCCGCGCAGCGCGGCCTGCCGGTCTATCCCGATGAAGAGCGGATTTTCGGCGGGCTGCCGTCGTTCATCGCCGATTCGTTGCCTGACCATTGGGGAAACACCGTGTTCAACGAATGGGCCAAAGTGCATCATATCCGTATGAGGGACTTGTCTGCTCTCGACCGTCTCGCCTACATCGGACGGCGCGGCATGGGGGCGTTGGAGTTTGTACCACCTACGACCGAGGAGCTGGAGACGCCATTCAAGGTGGAGATTGCCGACCTCTATCAACTGGCTCGGCAGGCTTTCGAGGAAGCCGGACGGTTCAACGTCCCGGTATCGGGCGACCTGATGGTCGAGAGCCTGTTCAAGGTGGGAACGTCCGCGGGAGGACGGTGGCCCAAAGCGGTGGTCAACGTCAATTTCGAGGAGGACCAATGTTACTCCGGACAGGTGGCGACCCCTTATCCGGGCTACACACCGATGATTGTCAAATTCGACGAACACCTGAAGATGCCGACGACACGTATCGAGTACAGCTATTACCTGATGGCCGTGGACGCCGGGCTTCAGATGATGCCTAGCCACCTGCTCGAAGGCGACCGGGCGGCGCATTTCCTGACCGAACGTTTCGACCGCCGGAACGGCAAAAAGGTGCATATCCAGACGTTGGCGGCCATGACCCCCTCGGCGGATTCCTACGAAGCCCTGTTCGACACGGCTTTCCGTATCGGCGTACCGCCGGGAGAACTCCGGCAACTGTTCCGCTCGATGGTACTGAACGTGCTGGGCAGGAACGTCGATGACCACAACAAGAATTTCAGCTTTCTGATGGACCACGACGGGCGTTGGCACGTTGCTCCGGCCTACGACTACACGTTCTCGGTCGATCCGGACGCGCCGTACTACGTCAACCGCCACAGCATGACGGTCAACAACAAGACGGAAGACATTACCGCGGCGGATCTGTTGGAAGTAGCTCGCCGGTACGATATAAAGGCCGCAGAGCCGTTTATAGAAAAGACCATAGGCATCGTCTCGCATTATCCGGAGTACGGCCGGGAGGCCGGTGTCGGAGAGGAATGGATAAAGACGATAGAAGAGGAAATAGCCGCACGGGTGGAGTGCATGCGAGACAACCGTACCCGATGAAACAGGGTGACAGGGAACATGTAATACAAAGAAAGAGGGTGAAGAGAGCAGCCGACTTTTGCCGACTGCTCTCTGTGCTCTTCAGACATTACCCTGACGAGGGTTCTACAAATTTAATCCGTTACGTCATAATAATAGCTTAACTCGTCATCTTTCAGGTTTTCCACCGCGTATTGGCTGGCCTCTTCCCAAAGGGTATTATACAGGGAGGCAATGTCCGGCCTTGTTTCATAGTATTGCCAGATTTTGTGATTGAGTACCAGTACCAGCTCCGTAAGATATTCGTAGTCCTCTTTCCACTCCCTGAAGGCACGGTTGAAGGTGTCCCGGATAGCCGACAACCCGAACCGGTCTGCTATCGAAAAATCACTCCAAAAGGTTGTTTGTAACTCGTAACCGTTCTCTGCCATAAATTCCCTGAATGTCATATCGCTTCAAATTTTAAGATTGTTTTTTTATTTTCCCTCCGGTACGTCCTGTATAGAAAGGCTGATTATTTTTTCTGCTCCAAGGATTGGCGGTCGGTCCGAACAAGGAGGACGCGGTAAATACGCTCTCCGATGTGTCGGGGAGGAAGATTTTCCGCATCAAGCGTGAGCGGTCCTTGACAGGACGGATAAGTGGCAATCGAACTTTGCAGAGAAAATGACCGGGCTTGCGGGATAGGGCCTACAAGAAAAACGGGTGCAGGCCGGCAAGGAATATAAAGGCAATCTGGCAGAGCGATAACACGGCTATAAAAGTTGATACACAGTAGTCTGACAATGAGCAAAACAAAAGCGACCCGGAGGCCGCTTTTTGTCGTGACAAGGCAGGAGTTATTTCTTGCCTTTTTTCTCGGACTTTGCCGGCTTTTCAGGAGTCTCCTCCTTTTCGACGGGCGGGTAGAACTTGACGGCTACCATCACGATACGGTTGCGTTTCGTGCCGTTGTCGTTCCACTCTTCCGGCTTGAAGTAGCCCTCGACGGTGAGCATAGTGCCTTTGGTCAGGATGTCGAACGACCCGGTATTCTCGTTTTTGCGCCATGCCTCGATATTCATAAAGGCGGAAACGCGGTTGGCTTCCTCACCGTTCTTCTCCTGTCGGCTTACTGCCAGAGAGAAACGTGCGACACTGGCGTTGGTGAACTGGCGGATTTCAGCATCTTTGCCCAAGAATCCGGTTACGGCGAAGGTATTTTCGATCTTTTTCATTTTGAATTGCTTTTAGAAGTTAATGAATCAGTTTTACGCTGCCTCAAAAAGTAGGTGCTGCCAAGGGATGCACCAAGGATAGCTGATACAATACGCTTTATTTCTGGCCGCAGGCAAAACCGGAAGGCTTGATAAAGGAAGATTGTATAGCGATGCCATTGGTCAAGACCGTCAGGCCGTTCCCGTCCGCACACTATCTTTGCAACGGAAAAATGATGATTGCTTCGGCAAAAAGCGATTATGAAAAGATTGGGAACAAGCAGCCGGACGGAATAACGGGAGAAGCTGATCCGCATACCGACACAAGGGACGGCACGCCTGGCTGAAAGCCGACGAAGGCTGGTGTAGCCGGAGCGATACATGACTGCCTTGAATCGAGACTGCCGCAAACGGAATATCAGTTCCTACTCAAAGGAACATCACCGAAGAGGTACGGCCGGTTAAGGATTGACAGGAACGGTGCCACCCATCGGGAGGCTGTCATTGTCTGTCCCGGAAAGGGAAATAAGCGAAAAAGCCAGAGAAGGGAAAATGGCAAGAACCGGACTTGTCCGCAAAGTGGCGGTACGCCTTGCGCGAATGAGCAGTTGTTACAAAAGGGAATGGCGCAGCCAAAAGAGAAAGTATAAAAGGAAACGGGCAAGGCCGAAACAGGATTTACTTTACCTGTTTCAGTCGCTAATACGGCTTGTTTACCATCGTCGTCAAAATTCCGCCACCATAATGCGGTAGTCGAATACTTTGGTCTTGTCACTCGGTCGTCGTTGGTTTATCCAAATATGATGTGCCCCGTATCCGAAAATGAAATATTCGTCAAACGGCGTGTTTTGTCGTAGCCGTTCCATGCGGTTGCGCAATGTCGCTTCATTGCTTGAAAGAAGGATTACATTGACAATCTGGAAATAGAGGTTTGTCACCTCTTCACAGTAGGGACAAAAGCTGTGTTCAATCATTACGTTCATGGCTCTTGATTTTATTGTATTTCGACTATACCTTCAATTCGACCGTACAGGATAGAACGCAGTGCGGTCTTATCAATGGCGTAATACTCGGCAATATGCCCGTGCTGTTTCACGAAATACCGTTTGAGAACATCGGAGAAGTCAAAACGGTAGCCCATCAAAGCGACACCTCTTTTGAAATATCCGCACTCTTTCACGCTTCGGGTGAGCCAGTTCTTTTCTTCCCGGCTCAACTTGCCGCCATTATCAAGGCGTTCCCGTAACTTGTAAACCTTGCTGTCTTTCAGCTTCGCCAATTCCGGCACGTCCCATTGGACGAATTTCATTGCTATCTGTTCCATTGTTCAAAATATTTTAATCATAGATAATCACTTCGTCTCGGTACTCGACGATTTCCTTGCCGCTGGTGAGGCGAACAATAATCTTGTTGCCATACTCCCCAACAATCGTTCCCTCCGTGTAACCTTTGTAGGGGATGAGCAGCGTGCAGGATAAACCGATAATTTCGCTTTCTTCTTCGTACATAGCCTATGATTTTGCGGTTATAACTTGATGTCCCATTTACCTTGAGAGAAGATTCTGAAGCTCACGTATTCGTTTTCAAGTTCGTGGGTCAGGATGCGGATATAAATTTTGTCTCTGGCTTCCAGCGATGCCACCAGTTTGTCTATCTCTTTTTTCGGGTATTCCCAACGGGAAGAAAATTCTACATCTACGATGTCACCATACCGGTTGATATAGCCGTTGAAGTTTTCGTCCAAGAAAGCCTCTATCTTGTCGAGGTCCGTTTTGTTTTCCGCTCTTGCGTGAAAAATGTTTGTTGCACAATTCGCCATAATCTTAAAAATTTTGAGTTTTTTACTTTCCCTCTTGTCGCATTCAGCTACTTTCGGGCTTGATTGAAAATTATGTCGCCTCAAAAGGTGGCATGGCTCTTTATGCAGGGTTTCCAGGCCAAATACTACCTCCGCAAAGCGGAGCGTGGAGATTTTGTCGGGAACCGCCAAGCTATGACCTTGCATACAAGAAAGACATGGCAAGTACCTTTGCGACACAATTCTCATCAGGCAGACCGAAAGTTGATATGCGAGGATGTGGAAACACGTCAGGTATGAAAGGGGAACTGTGGTGTAAAAAGGGATTGCAGCGAAAAGAGAAAATATGCGGCAGTCTTTTCTCTCTTTTGGCTGTACGACCAGAATAGGAGAATGGTGCGAAATAGCACGAAAATCCAGTTTAGTTTAGTTTGTTAGCCTATATATGCTAAACTAAATTAAACTAAATATAGGCAGGCATTTTTGGCTGCCTGTGTAGAAATGATTATCTTTGCGAAGAGTTATGCGACTTGCAGGGAGGGGTAAGGATTTGTTCCTTTCTCTTTTGGCTGCAATAATTCGTCAATGCAAGTACGAGAATCTGATCATTCAAATGTTGGAACACGAATCGGGAGAAATTACCCGAAAATGCACTCCGAAGACAAGCAAATGCAAAGAAAGAAATAGAGTGCAAACAAAAAGACACAAAATCATTTTAATTCTCATTTTTGTTCCTTATTTGTTTCTCAATCAAAATGCGATATCCCATAAACAACTGATTTATAAACAATTAAATTATCAAGATTGAATATTTTCAGATTATTAGCAAGATTGTTCATGATCGCATCTACCCACATAATCAGGAAAGGTTATTTCTCCTTGACTATCTATGTACTTGACAAAACATTGCTTCTTTCCACATTTCGGGCATGATAGCTTTGAACCACGTTTATATTTTTGAAGAGAAAATCTATATTCGGTCATATTTCATCGTTTTATTATTGCAGTCCGTGCAGTTTGCACTTATTGCAGTTTTGCAGAAATCCTATATGAAAACAAAGTGCAAACTGCAACAACTGCAACGTGCAAACGAGGTTATCTATTGCAGTTTCTCATATTCTCCTCGTTTTACTTTCTTGATAATCTTATTTGTGGCAAGATTGACCAAAGAATACATTACCGATCGTTCTGACAATCCGACCTCTTTCCCAGCTTGAATGGCATCGGAAGTTGTAAAAATCACGGAAAGGCAGTCGAGCAATTCTTTCTTTTGAGGTTCAATGCGCTCGTTCAATATATACTTCTGAATATCTGCATAACAACTCTCAAAATATTCACTTAAAGCAATAGCCGATTTTGTTGAATCTATATCCACAAAATCCTTATGAACCACTCCACAAGCCCAACGAAGGATTTGCAAGATCAAAGCTAAACGAGCCGTTATCATGGGAGCCTTAATTACTCTGCTATCCACCAGTTCGTCATCTTGAATTTGATTGACAGCTCGAATTGCATTATTACGCCAATTAGTAAAATAGGCTTTGGCTTCCGAAGAAAAATCCAAAATATTTTGTGTATTTCCACCACTCTCGTTCTTTGCAAAAGGCAAGCTAACCACCCTGTCAATTATTGATTCCCACATAGCCGAGTATTTCTCAAAAGTTGCAAAGGACGAATCTTCATCCAATTGCCAATCAGCAATTTCTTTGGACGATGGATAAACAAAAATAATTCGGTCAAGCAGACCATTCTCTTTATAACCTTTCTCTATCAGTTCGTGTATACGTGTTGTTTGCATCGTACCCACAATGTTTATAAAGGGATATTCTATATGAATCGGTACTGGCATACTGCACCTTGAAATATCCAAAGGCTTACCGCTAAATGCAGTTAATAGCTGCTCGATAAGTTGTCCTCTGCTGTATTGGTTTACGGCATTAAACATACCCATAATCTCATCCACATATACTACAATACCTCGTTGGTTGTCATCAAGTGCACGCATTAACGCTTCTGGAGTAAAGTCTGATATAATAGTCCTCCGTAAAACAGGTTTGTCAGGCAAAGGAGTAGTATTTTCCTTCTTACCTTTATTTCTCTCTATCAGATTATTGTATTGCTCCATCTCCAACTTGAATTGTTTGATAGCTTTGGCATCATGCTTGCGGATAGGGCGGAAAACAAAATCCAACGGTGGAGTTTTACCCATTCCAGGACGACCTACCAATATCATATAAAGGGCAGAATTACTAACCCATCCACCACGAATACGAATATTGACAGCATTGCCAATGGCAGTTGAGACAGCCACCAAAAGAGAAGCCATCATGTATTCTATGGAATAATTTTCCTGCCGGGATAAAACCAATATCATATCTTGGATTTTTGCCGGGAAAGCATCTAAAGGAATCTTCTGTTCAAGGACCCCTTCAAATTCCATTCTAAGTGCATTGCATAAGTTGGTTGCATCCATTAGAATCGGGTATTTCTTTTTGACTTTATGAATTGGGATGCTTCATTTTCCAAATCCTTTTCAGATTTTATCTTACCGGCATGAAGCCACTCGTCTATTTCTGATTTAAGGAACATGATACGCTTTCCTCTTTTATGAAATGGGATTTGATGGCAACTCGTCCATCCATACACTGTTTGTTCTGCCGGATGACTGGGGATATACTCACACAATTCTTTAAGGTTCATCCATTGCTCGGTTATAACATTCGAGTTTTGATTGTTCAGACCGTCAATCTTAGAATCCAGCTCATTCAGTTTATCCATCATCCACGACATTGCCTTGGGCAAATCTTCAAAAGTAATGTTCTTCTCGCTCATATTACTACTTGTTATTTGTTCGATTTTTCGGCAAAGTAACAGTGATTTCAAATACTGATTTTATGGTGTAATACATCACATAAAAAGACAGCAACGAAACATAACTGTCATAAGGATTACATGTTGATTATCAATGTAAGTAGTGGAGAATATCAGTAGCGGATTTTTATGGTAGTGTCGCCTATCATATAGGAATCATAAGGCAATCACAAGAAATGACCGTAGATAAAAATAAAAAGCCACCCATGTAAATTCTACGCAGATGGCTATGTTTATTGAAAACATTGAAACGATAAAAGCTTATAGCACTCTATTTGCAATTGGTTAATATTATTCTTTCTTCTTTTGGACTTCTAAAAATGCGTTTATTATGGATATATAAACGAAGAACCATCTTTAGTTTTAACTTTTGTCAGAGTGGGAAATAAACAGTCCTTTGAGTTTTCAATAATGGCTTCTTTACTAACCAAATATTGAGCAGAATCATTTTTTGTTATTAAATCAAATGAGAGTAATTCTGAATGTATGTGTTTTGTTCTATGTCTATAATCTAAATTCAACAAATTGATATCATTGTAGTATATCATTTCTCCTACATAAAAAACTGCTGCAATATTTGCTCCTGCCCTTATTTCTGCTGCAATTTCATTAATCTTTCTATATGTTGTTGTTTTGATAGATGCATCATACATGAGCATAGATAAGACTCCATCTCCGCTTAAGATCAAGAATGTTGGCATAATCTTTTTTTGCTTAGAAAAAGATATAATATGCATCTTTTTAAATGCTTCGAAAGTTTCTTGAATAAAATCTCCTTTTTTCTCTATGTGAAGTAATTTGCAAAAATCAATGTATTTAACACCTATTTTAAATGGTGTAACTAATTCCAACCGTTCACCTTTCTCAAAAATATTATTTTCTCGATAGTAAACATAGTCATCAATAAACCAAGTATCTTTTGGAATACGGTGAAAAAGTAGTTTTTCAATCTTATTTTGAACAGTTTTAGGCATTGGAGACACTTCATTGCCAATTTCTTTATCCAATTCTACAATTAAAGACAGAAGTACTTCTATACCATAATTTATACTATCAAATAAATTTACATCTAAAGCTATTTCCTTATATACGAATTCAACAGAAAAAAATACTTCAATAGCAGAAATATTAGAAATGATTGTCTTGACAGATTCTATTAATGATTCATAATTAACTTCATCCTCTATAGTATAAGATTCAGAATGAAATACACCTGCTGTATGTGCCAAATAGATAGTCAATATGATTTTTTCTCTAAAGAAAAAGGTCTCTCTTTAAGTACTTCGTTGCGTTTCTTTACCAACCAAGAACATTGGTCATTTTTTAGATATTTATCGCGAAGATTTTCATATAAAGATATATAGCCAGTGTGTGTTAAAGATTTTTGCAGAACGAAAGTAACATTACGATATTCAGACAAAAAACTATCAATGCAAGCAATGTTATCATATAAATCTTGCCCTTTACCAAATCTTTCCAGACTAGCAAGAGCCGCATATAGTTTTTGACATACAGGTAATAACAAATCTTCTTTCATAAATTATTTCATTCTTATAGTTATAA
>OHQK01000154.1_pt1 | contig 29665 bp, 19 predicted proteins | sample 1578171 | NCBI WGS metagenome assembly OHQK01 (sample SAMEA3879531, study PRJEB24766) | human gut metagenome | biome: human-associated habitat; feature: feces | place: USA | collected 1985/1987
AGACTTTCCCCAACAACGTGGAGAGATGAGAACAAAGACACAAATTATACATCAACGTATAATACATCGATGTATAATTTTAAAGATTATCTATTTCAAAAACAGGCATAGAAGCATCATTTAATGGTCACCATGGTTGCTCCGAAACCATATTCCTGAAATGAAGCATCCTGATAGCGGCAATTACTATATTTTCGCTTTAATTCATCAATCAATGCTTTACGAAGCACTCCGTCACCTTTACCATGAATGAAAACTATTTTTTGTTCACGTTTGGCTTTGTACTTCTCCATCACTTCACGGAATTTATCCAACTGATAATTCAGTATCTCGGCATTCCCCATGCCACGTGTGTCATCCAGCAATTCGTTGATGTGCAAGTCTATCTCAAGAATTTCATTCTTTCCGCCACGTTTCACAATCGGTTGTGACTTAGGCTTATCCACTTCCTTCTTCTGGATCAATACAGACTGCAGTTCCTCAGCCGAAACAAATACCTGACGGGTAGGAACATCGTCTTTCACAATATCATAAACCAAAGCCGGCTGTTCAAAGAAGTCCGACTCACGGAATGTATGCAGTTTATAGAACTTTACCATATCTATGCGGACTTCCACACTGACAGCCGGTTTCATTGTGAACGCACGGTTATCTTTGAATGCCACCAGCTGTACCATCACACGTTCACGGTCGTTCAACTCGGACTTTTCGAACTCCTCCAGCAGAAGTTTCGTATTCGGCTCTATCAAACCATGCGAACGGGCTGTCCAGGACTTTCCTTCGGCACTCGAATAGGTGTAATACATATAATAATTACTGTCGTTCACCAAATATGCCTCGAAAGGTGTAGTGCTGACAGCCTTGATATCCTCCGGAACAAAAGCCAGAAAAACATTCAGGATATCTCCACCTTTCATCTCGGGCTGACGATAAACAGATATCTGCGGTTTCTCCAAACGGACCGATTGAGACTCTGAAACCTGAGACTCCATAGCAGACGGCCTTGCCGCAGTAGCGGCCGTGCGCAATTGTTGCTCTTCTTCCCGCTTCTTCTTGGCAGCCGCTTTGGCTGCCGGAGTGGGGATATTATAATCATCGGTCTCTATCACCACACATTCGTTTATGGGCATCGGTATGTCAAAACCGTCGGCATCTTCCACCAACACGATGTTTTTCCCTTGAAATCCTGTCACAACACCGCCCCCAACTTCGCTGAGGAAACGAACTTTATCTCCTATCTTCATAGTAACTTATCTTTTAGTTTGTCTTTTCCTACTTTCTTCCTGCAAAGTTAGGAATTATTTCCCTTATTCTTCAAATCTTCCCAAATATCCGTACCTTTGCAGCCGATATAATAAAGAGAAAGCCATCATGAAAGAAGACCCCAGACATATCAGAATCAGCGAATTCAACTACCCGTTGCCGGACGAACGCATTGCAAAGTTCCCATTGTCCGTACGTGACCAGTCCAAACTGTTATTGTATCGCCACGGAGAAGTTTCAGAAGACAGATTCACTTCACTGCCGGAGTATCTGCCATCGGGAAGCCTGATGATATTCAACAATACCAAAGTCATCCAAGCACGCCTGCATTTCCGGAAAGAAACGGGAGCACTGATTGAAGTATTCTGCCTGGAACCCATACAGCCGAACGACTACGCCCTCAACTTCCAGCAAACCGAGCATGCCGCCTGGCTCTGCATGGTCGGCAACCTGAAAAAATGGAAGGAAGGCATGCTGAGACGTGAGATGACCGTGAAAGGCAAGTCACTCACCCTGACCGCCGAACGGGGTGAATGCCACGGAACCAGCCATTGGATAAACTTCCGCTGGAATAATCCGGAAGTGACTTTTGCCGACATTCTCGAGGTCTTCGGTGAATTGCCCATCCCCCCCTACTTGAACCGGGAGACCCAGGAAAGTGACAAGGAGACTTACCAGACTGTCTACTCCAAAATCAAAGGTTCGGTGGCTGCCCCTACAGCGGGACTGCATTTCACCCCACGCGTATTGGACGCATTGCGCAATAAAGGAGTAGAATTGGAAGAGCTGACACTCCATGTGGGAGCCGGAACCTTCAAACCGGTGAAAAGTGAAGAAATAGAAGGGCACGAAATGCATACGGAATACATCTCTGTCTCGCGCAACACATTGGAAAAACTCATAGTACACGGCGGCAAGGCAGTGGCCGTAGGAACAACTTCAGTGCGCACATTGGAAAGCCTTTATCACATCGGAGTCACTTTACTGAATAATCCAGAAGCCACAGAGGAAGACTTGCACGTCCACCAATGGCAACCTTATGAAATGTCTGCCAAGGCCACCGCCACCTCTGCAGTAGAAGCCCTGCAAGCCATTGTTGCCTATCTGGACAGACATAGCATGGAGGCTCTGCATACCAGCACTCAAATCATTATCGCTCCGGGATATGAATACAAAATCGTGAAGGCTATGGTGACTAATTTCCACCAACCGCAAAGTACCTTGCTGCTGCTCGTATCAGCTTTCGTACACGGTGATTGGCCGAAGATTTACAACTATGCACTGGCACATGATTTCCGCTTCCTGAGCTATGGAGATTCATCATTATTAATACCCTAAGCACAATGAACCACGATAACAATCAAGAGATGTTCCCCCTTGTCGACGAACAAGGCAACATCACAGGTGCCGCCACCCGTGGCGAATGCCATAACGGTAGCAAACTGCTTCATCCGGTAATCCATCTTCATGTATTCAATTCCAAAGGTGAGTTGTATCTACAGAAACGTCCCGAATGGAAAGACATACAACCGGGGAAGTGGGACACCTCCGTAGGCGGACACGTCGATTTAGGTGAAAGTGTAGAGATGGCGCTGAAACGCGAGGTACGCGAAGAACTCGGCATTACCGACTTTGTTCCCGAAACCGTCTTGCATTATGTCTTCGAGTCTGCCCGCGAAAAGGAACTGGTCTTCGTACACAAAACTGTCTACGACGGTGAAATACATCCCAGTGACGAGCTGGACGGAGGACGTTTTTGGAGCCCCGATGAAATCAAGGCAAATATCGGCAAAGGTGTATTCACCCCGAATTTTGAAGGAGAGATAGGAAAGGTCATCAACTTGTAGTGGAAGCTGCTTTCTATCAGTTCGCAAAATATTCCTTCATCTTTCTCCTGACCCGTGGAGCAAGTAACAGCAGTGACGTCATCGTAGGCAATGCCATCAAGGCAAAAGCCAAATCCATGATGGCAACCACTGCTCCCAACGGAATCATGGCAGCCACAACAATCATCACCAAATAGAAGTAGTTATAATACTTGGCATTCTCCGCACCAAACAAGAAGTTGGTGCACTTCAGTCCATAATACGAATAAGAGAACATGGTAGAAAAGGCAAAGAAAAAGACCATCACCATCAACAGATAATGCCCATAGCCGGGAAGGAGCTGCTCAAAAGAATTCAAAGCAATATAAAGGCCTTTTATGCCTCCTTCCGACGCATAGTTTCCAGCTATAAAAATAGGGAAGGCCGTCAATGTACAAACAAGCCCCGAGTCGATGGCCGGTCCAATCATGGCTACCAGCCCCTCACGAATGGGATTGTCATTACGGGAGGCGCCATGCATCATAGAGGCCGTACCTACGCCTGCTTCATTGACGTAGGCAGCACGGCGGGCACCAGTCAGTGCAGTTCCCAAAATTCCACCGATACCGGCTTCCAGGCTGAAGGCAGACTGGAAAATGGAAGCCAACACTCCCGGCAACTTATCAAAATTCAAACAAAGAATAACGAAGACAAGCAGCATATAGCAAGTAACCATCACCGGCACTATTTTAGCCGAGATAACCGAAATGCGCCGGATGCCACCGATAATGACTGCCCCTACCACCAGGCTAATGACAATACCCATCACAAAACGCAGACCGAGTGTATTCTCTATTCCTGCCGGAGTAGTAAATACCGTAGTGACAGACTCGACCAACTGATTGGCTTGCATTACACACAACGTACCTATCAACCCCACCACCGCAAAGAAATAAGCAAACGGTTTCCAGCGTTCGCCCAACCCATGAAGAATGATATACATCGTCCCCCCTTGCGGTTCTCCGGCAGAATCGTGTCCTTTGTACATAATGGCAAGAGCCCCTTCAAAGAATTTGGTGGACATACCCACAACGGCACTTACCCACATCCAGAAAATGGCTCCGGGCCCTCCTACTGTAATAGCGATAGCCACCCCCGCAATATTCCCCATACCCACTGTTGACGCTATGGCGCTCATCAAGGCCTGGAAAGAACTAATTTGTCCTTCGCCCGCCACTTCCGATTTATAGCGCAAGGCCTTTATCGAATATCCGATGCGGCAGAGGGACACAGCTCCGGAATAAAAGAACAAGAAAAGTCCTCCCCCTATCAGAAGGATAAATAAGGGATACCCGCAGACAAAGTCACTGACAGTGGTTATTGCTGAGCCTATAGAATCTAAAATGCCATTCATAGTAGTAGTTTGATGGAGGAGTTCATGGGAAGGTTTAAAAAAAGTCCCACTTCTCTTTCACGGGAAAGTGGGACATTCATTATAACATTTCGTTCGGCCTTATTTAGCCAGGTCTTCAATCACCTTCATAATCTGCTGGCCGATTTCCTCGGCAGCCTCCGGTGTGGCAGCCTCACTATAGACACGGATAATCGGTTCCGTATTGCTCTTACGCAGATGAACCCATTTGTCGGGGAAGTCAATCTTCACACCGTCTATATCATTGATTTCTTCATTCTTATACAGCTCCTTCACCTTGGCAAGAATAGCATCTACATCTGTTTCAGGAGTCAAGTCTACACGATTCTTTGCCATGAAGTATGCAGGATAGGATGCACGGAGTTCGCTCACCTTCTTACCTTCGTGTGCCAGATGGCTCAAGAACAAGGCAATACCTACCAAGGCATCACGTCCATAGTGGCTGGCCGGATAAATTACCCCACCGTTTCCTTCGCCACCGATAACGGCACCTACTTCCTTCATTTTGGTAGTTACATTCACTTCACCTACGGCAGAAGCGTAATATTCTTGCCCATACTTGCGAGTTACATCGCGCAAGGCACGGGTCGAACTCAAATTGGATACCGTATTGCCCGGAGTATGTTTCAATACGTAGTCGGCAACAGTAACCAGTGTATATTCTTCACCGTACATCTTGCCGTCTTCGCAAATCATTGCCAGGCGGTCTACATCAGGGTCTACAACAAATGCAACATCTGCCTTCCCTCCTTTCATCAGGTTCATGATGTCACCCAAGTTCTTTTCCAGAGGCTCGGGATTATGCTGGAAGTTACCGGTCGGTTCGCAATAGAGCTTCTCTACGTGCTGAACACCAAGTTGTTCAAGTAGTTGCGGCAGAATAATACCACCTACAGAGTTTACACAATCGATGGCTACACGGAAGTTTGCCTTTCGGATAGCTTCCACGTCTACAAGGTCAAGCGCCAATACGCTGTCGATATGTTTCTGGTTGTAGCTTAAATCCTGACGGTACGAGCCAAGTTGGTCCACTTCGGCATAATCGAATTCTTCGGCAGCTGCAATGCGGAGTACTTCCTGACCTTCGGCAGCGTTCAGAAATTCGCCCTTTTCATTCAACAGTTTCAACGCATTCCACTGCTTGGGATTGTGTGAGGCAGTCAGGATAATACCTCCACTGGCACCTTCCATGGTTACAGCCAGCTCGGTAGTCGGAGTAGAAGCCAAATCAATGTCCACTACATCCCAGCCCATACCCATCAAGGTACCGACTACTACGTTCTTGACCATCTCGCCAGAGATGCGGGCATCACGCCCTACCACGATTTTGTTACTTTTTACAGTACACGTCTTACGAATCAGGGTAGCATAAGCTGAAGTGAACTTCACAATGTCGAGCGGATTCAATCCCTCGCCAGCACCACCGCCAATAGTTCCGCGGATTCCAGAAATAGATTTGATTAGAGTCATAGGTTAATGATTTAAAATTTATAGGTTAGTTCCAAATTTGGAATTTATGAATATCATAGTAACAAGGATAAACCCTCTCCATAGCTTGTTGTTGCCCCATTTTAGAAGGAACGATTAATTTCACATGCGCCCTATCACGAACGTACTTCAAAGCCACCAGCCAGCCAGCAGGCACAGACGTACCATAGGCAAGACGCATAGAACCCTTTATGAAAATTCCGGCAATAGATGACGAGGTAACTGTATATTTGAATTCATCCAAATAATCTGGTATCGGTATATCCAGATTAGACATTAAATATCCAGACTGCAAGTTCAGCTCTTCATAACGCACCAAAACCAAATCATTCGGTTTTATTGTATCCGCAGGATTCGTCGAACCTTTATCCACAATCTGCATATACACCCCGCTTGCCAGCTGCACATACTCATTCCTGCTTACATCCGTTGTCGAATCTTGCGCATAGAATTCACTTTGAGAAATAACGACAATACTACTGTCTTTGATAAACGCTTTGATGGCATCTTTTTCTTCCTCAAGCATTTCGGCATAAGTTTTAGAATTATCGCATGCCTGGAAGGCTAAACAAACTGCAAGTAAGGCAAAAAAGAATAAAGTAAGTTTCTTCATTTCTGTTATTTAGTAATTTCGTACAAAAATATCTGATTTCCTTGAAAGTTGAAAGCTGCAGATAGAAAGTTCGTAACTTTTAACCTTTACAACTGAACTTTTTTTATCCTTTGGCATTCAGCAGCGGTTTGTATTTCTCCAAAGCCTGCTCAAAGACCTTGCGGGCCTCATCCATCGTTCCATAAAATTCACCGCCGGAAGCATTCAAATGACCGCCGCCGCCAAAGAACTCGGCAGCCAGCTGATTGCAGGGGAATGTACCGACCGAACGTAAAGAAATCTTTATCATCGGCTTCTCCGTATCTTCACGCAGGAAGCAAGAGAAAATCACCCCTTTGATGCTTAAAGGAATGTTCACAAACCCCTCACTATCTCCACGCACATAGTCGAACTGGCTTTGTTCGGCTTTAGTCAGAGAAATTAAGGCTGCATGATAGTCCGGATAGACCTTCATTTGTGACAAGACATATCCCATTAGGCGCAAACGGCTTTCTGAATAAGTATTGAACACCTTGCGGTAAATCTCGTCCTTGTCAATACCTTTCGACAACAGTTCGCTGATGATGAAATAGATTTCCCGGTTATTGGAATTATAGGTGAACCCGCCGGTATCCGTCATCATACCCGTATAGATGCACTCCGCTCCTTCCCTTGAAATGTCACTGAAATAGCCCATACGGCAAATCAGGCGGAAAACCAGTTCCGAAGTGGAAGATATCTCCGGATGGGAAATGATAATCTTGCAGAAATCCTCCGGATGGAGATGATGGTCTATCAGTATTTTTCTTGCCGGGGATGCAAGAACAGCGTCACCCATGGCATCTATACGATGGATAGCATTAAAGTCCAGACAACAAATGACATCCGCCTCGGCAATCAGCTTGTCAGCGAACTCCTTGTAGCGGTCGTACAGAAGGACGTCCTTGCTCCCGGGCATCCATTTCAAGAAGTCGGGAAAGGCGTTCGGCACAATAACATTCGCCGTCTTTCCCTGTGAGCTGAAGAAGTGCCACAAGCCCAGAGAAGAGCCGATGGCGTCCCCGTCGGGACCCACATGCGAAACGATTACTATCTTGTCTGCACGGTCAAACCATTTGGTGAAATGGTCTATCTTGGATTGTTCTATTACTTTGGTCAACATATTTTTATTTACTATTTGACGATTGACTATTTACTATTTGGCGTTTATAACAAATTGAAGGGGCAAAAGTACGAAAAGTTTGTGATTTATAACAATATGCGGTAAGAACCTTTTTGAGAAAGAAGAAGATAGGGAATACCTAAGCGAACGCAATCATTGGCAATCTTATTCTGATAATAGTCTGAAAGAGAAGCGTCAAGCACCACCATGCCCATGGAAAAGAGTGAAGTAAGTTCCTCTATCCCACCTTGATACCCCTTGGAGACATACAGATAATCAACTGAAAGGGGATGGGAAGAGTTCTTGTTTCTCCAACGGTTGTCGGAAAGAAGACAGATGCGCTTACCGGCGTAAGAGACAATCTGGTTACGCATGGATAAGCCGGAAGTGGTATAATCTCCGGCAACCAATCGGGGAGTCTCCAGACGCAGGCGGTTCCAATGCGGAGAAAGGGCACGGCACAAACGCGGCATATCCGGCAAGCTATCGGCACATGCCAACCAAGAATGACGGTTGTCTGCCATACAATGGACAACGGGACAACCTCTCACGCTATAAAAAGCAATCCCCTGCCGGGGAGCATTGGACATGATGGAAAGGGAATGCCAGGAAACCACTGCCAACAATGCCAGCAACGCAAAGCAGACTCTACGTACCGTAAGGCGTAGAAAGCCATAATATGCCATCCCCAAGAACAGATAGACGAGCAGAACGCCCCATATATCCAACCAAATATTATCGACAGCAGCGCCGGGAAGATGCTCTATCCAGCGAAGCACTTCATTCTGGACATGTACCAATGCCTCTACTACCCTTGCAAACAGATGTTGTACAAAAGGCAGCGGCGTAAGCATCAATAGAAAGACCGCCGAATACAGAACGAGTGACACCATGGGAATTACCCAAAGATTAGTCAACAGAAAATGAGTGGAAAAACGGGAGAAATAGAAAATGACCAAAGGGGCCGTACCCAGCTGAGCTGCCACAGACACTGTCATAAGTCCCCACAAATATCGCAGGAAACGATTGTCAACCTTCCAAAGGGCATATAACTTAGGCTGTACAAGTACAATAGCTGTAACCGCCGAGAATGACAACTGAAAACCGACATCAAACAACCAGACCGGCTTGCACAGCAGCATCAGGAAAGCAGTTGCCGCCAGCGTATTCAGAGTCAGCGGCTTTTCCGGCTGCAAACCGGCAAACGCCAACAAAGAGAACATGACGACCGACCGCACCACCGAGGAAGACAATCCCGTGAAAAAAGCAAAACTCACCAAGAAAAGGACCAGAAGCAAAAGCAACAAAGGTTTTAACCGCCGCCATCGCCTCCACAAAGGACGAAGCACAAACAAGAGCAAAGCATACAGAAAACCTATGTGCAACCCCGAAAGTGCCAGTACATGGCTGGCTCCCGAAACGGAATAGGTCTCCACAATATCATCGCTCAGTTCCTCTTTATCCCCCACCGTCAACGCAGAAAGCACGGCCAATTCATCAGCTTCAAAGCCCAAACTCCGGTATAAGCCAACCACTTTCGCCCTATAATCCAGTGCCACCTGGCTGACAGTGCGAGAGGCATCATGCCCCGTCTTCCGCCAATGTCCGTCAGCCACGTAAGCCGTGCCGCTATAGCCTTTCCGCCTCAGGTAGCGGGCATAGTCAAACTCGTCGAGATTACCATTGTTTGCCGGAGGAACAAGCCGGGTAGATACCAGCAACTCATCACCACGGCGCAAAGTGGCCGTAGCAGAATCTTTCGGAAAATAAGCCAGAAAAAGATGATTCCGGGGGCAACCCGTAACTGTATCCTTCTCTACCTCTCCCAGCAGGGCAACCCTGCACAATATGCTGCGCTCCCTCTCTTCTGGATGCTCACGGATACAAACCCTATAAACAGCAGGTTTGCCCGAAAAGGGAAATACCGTCTTTCCCTGCTGCCAACTCATCAAGCAGCCCCCCGTACCACCCAAGAAAAGGTATACCGCCGCTCCATACACCCATCCGGTATGCTTGTATCTACCTATAATAAAAAGAAAAAGCAGAAAACCTGCCACATACTCCCATGCAGAAAGCACGTGTGGAAACGCATCTCCACACAAAATACCAACTACCAACGGCATCAACAGTCGAAGGAAAGGATGCCGTTGCCAGCTGTCGATTATCAATCCAGAAGACGGATTACAGATTCCTTAATGCACGGATGGCCTCCTTCGGATCGGGAGCCGAGAAAACGGCATTGCCTGCCACCAGTACATCTGCTCCAGCTTCTACCAGACGCGAACCGGTTTCCAAGTTTACGCCACCGTCCACTTCTATCAAGGCCTGCGAACCGGTAACCGTAATCAATTCACGCAACTCGCGCACTTTATCAAGAGAATGCTCTATGAACTTTTGTCCGCCGAAGCCAGGATTTACGCTCATTATCAGCACCATGTATACATCATTAATAATATCCTTCAACAAGGATACGGGAGTTGCCGGATTAATTGTTACCGCCGGCTGCATCCCTGCTTCGCGGATTTGCTGCACCACACGGTGCAGATGCGGACAAGCCTCGTAATGCACATTCATGACATGTGCCCCCAGAGCCTTCACCTCCGGAATAAACTTCTCCGGCTGTACAATCATCAGATGCACATCCAAAGGTTTCTGCGACAGTTTTGCCACATACTTCAGTACCGGGAATCCGAAAGAAATATTGGGGACAAACACACCGTCCATGATGTCGATATGTACCCACTCAGCCTCACTTTCGTTAATCATTTCAATGTCTCGTGCCAGATAACCAAAATCGGCAGAGAGAATAGAAGGGGATATGATTGGTTTCATAATGTTATGTTCTAAAGTTTACGAACTTTGTTATGTACAAATATAGAGAAAAGATTTAATTCAGCCTAACATTGGAAATCAAAACTCTCACTGCAAAAGGTATGCAGTAAGTTTGCAGTAGGAAGTCATTGAATGACAATCAGTTATTTCATCACGTATCCTTCCGTCAACCGGAAGCCGCGCAACAGTTCATCCGTTTTCAGTTTCTTCTTGCCCGGAAGCTGGAGGGAGCAGATGCCGACAAAGCCATCTTCGGCAGCAACGCGGATATAGGTCTTCCCGTCTGTCTGCAAGGTTCCGGGAACCAGTTGATGGGATTCCCCTATTTTCTCCGTCTCGAAGATTTTTACCACAACAGATTCTCCACCGGGTTGGACCAGCTCCGTCCAAGCGGCAGGATAGGGAGAAAGGCCGCGTACAAAATCGTAAATACGCTTCACCGGGCGGTTCCAGTCAATACGACAAGTATCTTTGAAGATTTTCGGTGCCGGACGCAGTTCACCCACGACGGCCATTTCTTCTTGAGGAATACTTTTCACTGTACCGGCAAGAATGGCATCTACGGTTTCTACCACCAGGCGACCGCCCAACAGCATCAGTTTGTCGTGGACGATACCCACGTTGTCCGTATCGGCAATGGGTACCCGTACCTGCTGGATAACCTCACCGGTGTCAATCTCATGTTTCAGGAAGAAAGTGGTGATGCCCGTTTCCGTATCACCATTAATCACCGCCCAGTTGATGGGGGCTGCGCCGCGATACTGCGGAAGCAGGGAAGCATGCAGGTTGAAGGTGCCCAATCGCGGCATGTTCCATACCACCTCCGGCAACATGCGGAAGGCAACGACTATCTGCAAATCGGCCTTCCATGCACGCAACGCCTCCACAAAAGCCTCATCCTTCAGCTTCTCCGGCTGAAGAAGCGGAAGATTATGTTCCAGTGCATACTGTTTCACCGGAGAGAATTGGAGCTTATGTCCCCGTCCGGCAGGCTTGTCGGGCATCGTAATGACACCCACCACATTGTAACCTCCTTCTACCAGACAACGAAGAGCCTCCACCGCAAAGTCGGGAGTACCCATATATACAATCCTCAAATTCTTCTTTTCCACCATTTCATTTACAATTTACCATTTACAATGTACCATTTGCGAGGCAACTCATTTGCCCATTTACAATTTACCATTTACAATGTACGAAGCATCTTCTTTGCGATTTACAATGCCCCATCACCCCGAACGGCAAATAGTAACTTGTAAATAGTAAAATAGTAAATACCAAAAAGTCCTCAGTCTTCCGAGAAATGTACCAATACTTCACGGTACGAGTTGAATATCTTCGACTTGGACACGAAGCCCAAGTATTTGTTTTCCGCATCCACCACCGGCAGATTCCACGCCTTCGTATCATCAAAGGTGCGCATCACCTGCTCCATACTGTCCGTATCATACAGACGTGCCGGAGCCGAAGTCATCAGTTTTCCCACCGTGAAGCGATGATATAACTCCTGGCGGAACATAATGTTCCGGATATCGTCCAACAAGACAATGCCAATCAGCACCCCTTCCTTATCCGTCACGGGAAAGACATTGCGATGCGAGGCAGAAATGGCCTTTACCAGTTCGCCCAAATCCATTTCGGGATGCACGGTCACAAAATCCTTTTCCACCACATTCTCCATCTTCATCAGGGTAAGGATGGCCTTGTCCTTATGGTGCGTCAACAGTTCTCCTTTCTTGGCCAAACGCATGGAATAGATACTATGAGGCTCGAACATGATGATGGTAAGATAGGAACTGACGGAAACAATCATCAGTGGCAGAAACAGGTCGTATCCTCCCGTAAGCTCGGCTATGAGGAACACGCCGGTCAGCGGAGCGTGCATGACCCCACTCATGACCCCCGCCATTCCCATCAAGGCAAAGTTCTTCTCGGGCAGATAAGCCGTCATCTCTATTTCATTGCTGAAATGTGAAAAGACAAAACCGGCAATACAACCCAGATACAACGAAGGTGCGAAGATACCGCCGCAACCGCCCCCGCCATTCGTGGCACTCGAGGCAAAGACCTTGAACAGAATAATCAGTATGAGGTATATCAGCAACAGATTGCCGTGCCCGTAGAAGAAGGAATTATTCATCACCGTGTCCCATTCGGCATTGCTCATCCCATTCAGCAACAATTCTATTGTATCGTAACCTTCGCCATACAACGGTGGGAAAAGGAATATCAGGATACTCAGCATGGCACCGCCCATTATCAGTTTCTTATAGGGAGTTCTCAACCTTCCGAACACGCCTTCCACAGAGTTCATGGCCCGGGTAAAATAAAGGGAAACCAATCCGCAGAAGATACCCAGCATAATGACATACGGAATACGCTCCAGTTCGAAAGCTTGGTCCAGATGGAATTTGAACATGGCATCCGTACCCGTCACGATATAGGAAACAGTTGCAGCCGTCACCGCAGAGATCAGCAACGGCAACAAGGAGGACATTGTCAAATCTATCATCAGTACCTCCAGCGTAAATACCAGACCGGCAATCGGCGCCTTGAAAATGCCTGCAACCGCACCGGCAGCACCACATCCCACCAATAGCATCAGCGTACGATGCTCCATCTTGAAGATGGTTCCCAGATTGGAACCGATAGCCGAACCCGTCAGCACAATAGGCGCCTCCGCCCCGACCGAGCCACCGAAACCGATGGTAATGGAACTGGCTATGATGGACGACCAAGTGTTATGCCGTTTGATGCGTCCCTGCCGCCGCGAGATGGCGTATAGGATTTTGGTAACACCATGACTGATGTCGTCCTTCACCACGTAGCGGACAAACAATCCGGTCAGGAAGATACCCACTACCGGATAGACCAGATAAAGGTAGTTGGCTTCCGTCGCATTGAAATTATCCGTCAGGAAGTTCTGTATCCAGTGTATGATGACTTTCAGTATCAGTGCGGCGAATGCCGTAAAGATACCTACAAGAAAACTGAGAATCAGTATGAACCGCTTTTCCTTGATATTCTTTTCGCGCCATATGATGAAGCGCTGCAACAAACTCCTCTTGTCCTCTGCCATTTTTCCTTTTATTCGCGAATAATCTTAATGACTCCGCCCTTGCCCAACTTGATGATACTGGACGGTTTCGGGCGTCCCGTTTCCTCCTGGCGGTATCCTACTATATAATCCACCGCAGACTTGATGTCTTCACTTATTTCACTGAAGTTACCGGGAGACGGTTGCCCGCTGACATTGGCAGAAGTAGAGACTATCGCCTTGCGGAACTGCTGACAAAGCCGTTTTGAAAATGCCTCACTGGTGACACGGATACCTACACTACCATCTTCGGCAAGCAAGTTAGGAGCCAGATTACGCGCTCCGGAATAAATTATGGTAAGGGGCTTGTCAGCCAGTTCTATCAAATCCCAGGCAACCTCCGGAACATCCTGCACATAGAAATCCACCTTTACCGGAGAATCTACCAATACCAGCATCGCCTTACTGTCAGAGCGTTGCTTGATTTCATATACACGGCGCACCGCTTCTTCATTGGTAGCGTCACAACCTATACCCCAAATCGTATCTGTCGGATACAGAATTACCCCGCCCTCGCTCATTACCTGGCAGGCTTTTTTGATGTCTTCTATCATTTCTTGATATATAAGTTCACGGATTAACACGCAAAAATAGTATTTTTGCAGCGATTATAAACAAAGTTTAAGAGAAAACAATGGAAGAAATTCAATTTAACCACACCCTGCCCATACAACTACGCTTCAATGACGTCGACAAATTCGGCCATGTAAACAACACTGTTTACTTCTCTTTTTATGATTTAGGAAAAACGGAATATTTCGCTTCCGTATGCCCGGATGTAGATTGGGAAAAGGATGGTATCGTTGTCGTCCATATTGAAGCAAACTTCCTCGCACAGATTTATGGTTCGGACCATATCGCCGTGCAAACTGCCGTCACTGAGATAGGAACCAAAAGCTTCCACCTCGCCCAACGGGTCATTGATACGGAAACCCAAGAAGTAAAATGCGTATGTACCTCCGTCATGGTAGCCTTCGACCTCGCCAAACACGAGTCCAAGCCACTGGAAGAAAAATGGATTGAAGCAATCTGCAAATATGAGGGAAAAGATTTGAAGAAAAAGAAATAAAATCCTATATTTGTCAATTAAGCTAACATTTGTATAAGTAACAATCAGTTACATTTAGTCAACTGCTATGATTCGATTGATATTATTGACCGATTTTACAGAGTCCTTTTCGTACAATCTGCTAAAGGGGGTATTGGCCTATTCCAAAAGCCATGAGCCATGGGTAGTATGCCGTATGCCACCCTCCTACAAAAACAGTCATGGTATAGAAGGAGTCTTGAAATGGGCAAAGACATGGCAGGCAGATGCAATCATCGGCAGATTTGACAATGATGACAATGTGGAGCTATTCCGTGAAAACGGAATTATCGCATTGGCCCAGGATTATAAATCAAGGTTCAGCAATATTCCAAACATCACCGGCGATTACCGCAAGACCGGCAGAATGGCAGCAGAGTTTTTTCTGAGTAAAGGCTTTCAGAACTTCGCATTCTATGGTTATCGCGATACGGTATGGTCACAAGAACGTTGCGAGGGTTTCTATGAATGTATAGCAGCCCAAGGGTTTGGAAACAATTTCTATTCTTATCAGGACCAATCCCTTGATGACTTATGGTTTTATGAAGCACCGCCCCTGCTCAACTGGTTAAAGTCATTGCCACAACCTACGGCACTCATGGCTTGCGATGACAATCAAGGTAACCGCATTACGGAAATCTGTAAAGTCAACAACATCAGAGTGCCCGACAAGATAGCAATATTAGGAGTCGACAATGATGAGATTATATGCAATCTTTCAGACCCTCCCCTATCCAGTATCAGCCAAAACATTGTAAGAGGCGGATTTGAGGCAGCTGCCCTCATAGAACATCTATTGAATGATGAGGAGGCCACTTATCAGGACGTAGTGCTCCAACCAGTTAATATAATCAACCGGCTTTCGACCGACTTCTATTCTACCACCGATGCCCATATCCAAACCGCTCTGAAATATATCCATCAGAATATAGCAGCTGATATCACTGTATCGGATATAGTGAAACAAGTACCATTATCACGCCGTTTATTGGAGATTCGCTTCAAGCAAGTCACCCAGCAATCCATCCACAAATACATCTTCAACCTTAGGATGGAACGCTTTGCCCAATTGCTGTTGGCCAGTGATGCTCCGATTGCAGATGTGGCGGAACAAGTCGGAATAAACAATCTGAAGAACTTGTCCCGCCAATTCAAAGCTTTGAAGAAAGTCTCTCCCAATGAATATCGGAAAGAGTACCAGACAAAGAGTTACCAGCGCTGATTTAATCCGGTACAAACAACATGGTATCAGGTAACACGGTTTCCAGAACATTCCGTCCCGAATACCCGACTTCCAATTCCTGGCCCATGTAATCTTCGAAATACAGCAGATGCAACTCGTGGTACCCTGCTTCGAGAGCGACTTTCCCTTCGGCACGGCGTCCGCTGTGTCCACCGTCGTTATCAACAATCAATTTACCGTCTATGTATAGTTTAGAACCATCATCGGAAAAAGTATAGAAACGGTATACTCCCCTTTCTGGAATTTTCACCAACGTACGGAAATCATAAGCAAAATGATCAGGGACGGCTACTTCTTCAATCGAGAAGTTCTTCATCACCCCTTCCTTCACTTTATTGCAGGCGGCAATATCGGCAACACGTTTACATTTGCCTTCATAATAGGTATATGCCACGCCCTGCTTCTTGGGAGAAGTTCCCGTAGCCGGCAAATAAGCCATACTCTGCTCCTCATCCGAATTCAGACCTGAAGGGTAATAGTAGGCAGCCTCCCTTCCCGAAGGAGTGGAAATCCATGTGTCAAATTTGAATTGGTCTTCGTACAGTTCAATGATACGGGCTCCTCTCGTCAACTCTCCATACGCATCCGCACCGGTCACCCGTCCGTATCCCAATGCAATACCTTTATCTATTCCTATAAAATCGTTATCATGGTCATGTCCTACAAATACTCCCATTACATCCCTCATGTCAAGGAAAGAAGCAAACATACCAGAATTGATATTAGCAGAGGCAACTCCACCTTCTTTGTCATTGCCATAAGTTTTCCCGTCACCTCTGATTTCGTTGTATTCAATCAGCGGAATATGGAAAAAGGCCAAAGCAGGAACGGGATTACCACCGTTCTTCTCTGCAAAGTGTTTACTTTGCTTTCTGTACCATTCTATTTGGTCGAAATGAATCCAGTCGTAAGCACCATAGATTTTATTAGGCTGATAGTCGTTGGAATCCATGCAATAGAGCAATGCCTCTACCTGGTCCTTCTTCTCCGGACTATAAATAGAAATCACACAATTACCACATCCCATAATATCTTCAGGGCCTTTTGCCCCCACATAGTAGGGAGACTTCAAGAGGAAATCATAGATTTCATTGCGCGTTAAGTATTCTGCATCATGGTTTCCCATCATCACCACAAAAGGCATCTTGGCTTCATTGAAAATATCCACTACACTTTTCCATCCATCCATAGCAGGGTCATCGGTCACCACATCCCCACTCAGTATAGCAATGTCCGGATGTTCGGCTGCCAGGACAGCACGGATAGTAGCTGCCGTTTCGGCACACTTTGCAGAACCCGGCATCCAGTGCAAATCTGTAAACTGTGCTACTACAAACCTGCCATCCTTAAAAAAGAATTGCTTCTGCGCAAAAGCCGTTACCGGCATACAGCCCAACAGTACAACTAAAAGAACAACTATTTTCTTCATAATTTCTTGAGATTAATATATTTCTATTTCATCTATTGCCAACTCACTCTGCAACCCTTCATGAAAATATCCTTTCGGGCACAAGCCACCACTCAATAATTCCAAGCGGACAAATGTAGCTTCCGTTTCGGCAAATGAAAGAGATGCCGGAAAACGGGTGCCTTCCGTCAAGCTAAAATCATAAGTCAGCCGTTTAGTGCCCACCGGAATAAAAGTCTGACCATCCATTGAAACAGAGACACCCATCGCTCTTGCCGGCCATATCTCATTTACCGGCCGCCATAAAGAAGAAAAGGCCACTTCCTTGACTTTTTGAGGTTTCTTCAGTTCCACTACAATCTGTACAGTATCCTGGTAGAAGCTAATCCAGCGACGCATGTCGCGGGCATAGCCACGTCGTCCATCAGTCAGCCCGAAGCCTTTATTCAAGTGTTCCCATCCTGCTTCAGGATTACAAGTATAGTCACATCCGGTTGCCTTGTTTACAGCAAAACTCTTGCGAGTCACTTTCCCTAGCGGCTTACCGCTTCTGTAAACTGCCGAATAAATAGTTGCATCCTCGTCCAACGGTATCGGAGTCTCATAAAGGGAAGATGAAGTGTTGACCGTTGAATCATTTACCGCATAGTAAATATCGGCATCCGGACAGAAGGTGTTCAAAGTCACCTCATAAGTCTGCTGCGACTTGTTCCACGCACCAGCCTGATTGACTTCATAGAAGTTGCGGCAAGCATTCACTCCGCAATAATCCAATCGTTCAAACTCCTTATCCAGCCTACGGGCAAACGACTCGAAGTCCTTATGTTCCGGCTGTGTCCATTGCACCTCTGACATAGCCAGCAAACGAGGGAAAGCCATATATTCAAAATATTCGGGAGTCTGTATGTACTCTCCCCAGATATTGGCTTGTACACCTATTATATAAGCTTGTTCTTCCGGAGTCAGTTCAGCAGGAAGCGGGTTATAATTGTACACCGTATCCAACGGAAGAAAACCGCCGATAGCCAACGGGGCAAATTCCGGACTTTCCTGGTAGTAATCCAAATAACACTTTTTGCCGGGTGTCATAATGACTTTATGCCGTTGGCGAGCCGCTTCGATACCTCCTTTCTCGCCACGCCATGACATGACGGTAGCATTAGGGGCAAGCCCTCCTTCCAGAATCTCATCCCACCCGATGATGTCACGCCCTTTACTGTTCACAAATTGCTCAATCCGATGGATAAACCAACTTTGCAGAGCTTCTTCGTTGGGCAGACCTTCCCACTTCATCAAATGCTGGCAATGGGCACACTTCTTCCATGCTTTCTTGGGACACTCATCTCCACCAATGTGGATATAATGGCTGGGGAAGAGTTCCATAACTTCGGTCAGCACATTTTGTAAGAATTCAAATGTATGCTCTTTGGGACAATAGACCTCATCAAAAACATCAAAATAATCACGCACCACATAAGTCTTTCCCAGTCCGCAAGAAAGTTCCGGATAGGAAGCCAGTGCTGCGGATGCATGTCCCGGCATTTCAATTTCGGGAATGACCGTAATGAAACGGTCGGATGCATACTTCACAATTTCCTTTATTTCTTCCTGCGTATAATAGCCTCTCTTTTCTTTTCCATCGTAACGCCGTGGAAAATAATAATCAGAGTGTCCTATCTGAGTCTGTTTACGATAAGAACCTATTTCAGTCAGTTTCGGGTATTTCTTTATTTCTATTCTCCATCCTTGGTCATCTGTCAGATGAAAATGGAATTTATTCAATTTATAGAATGCCATCAAATCAAGAAACTTCAGCACTTCCTCTTTTGGCAGAAAATTACGCCCTACATCCATCATAGCCCCACGATGAGGGAAACGGGGAGCATCCGTAATGCTGACAGCAGGAATCCTAATCTTTCCTTCGTATTTCCGGTCACCATCATAAATGGCTGCCGGCATGAGCTGCAGCAAAGACTGGACACCATAAAAAAATCCGGCGGCAGTTTCATTGGAAGATATATTTATCCTATCGGAAGAAACCTCCAATGTATAGGCCTCATTGGGCAAGGAATTATCTATAGATAAGCAAATATCGGCCTTTCCCGTTTCCGAAATATCCTTCAGCGTTACAGAAGTGTTTTTCAACGCATCCTCCAAATAATGAAAAACTTTCATCGCGGCTTCCCCGGAAGGGACAGCCACTGTTTTTTTCCCTTGCAAGACATACACTCCCTGCATTGGAGCAAGTTCATTCGGCATGGGTATAATACCATAGTTTGCCTCTACATCATCAGCCACTCTCCCACAAGAGAGAAAAATGAATGACATAGCCAGTAACCAATATCTTATCTTCATAGTATTTGGGATAATAAGTTGGGATATTCCTTGATTGTATTCAGTATCAGTTCACCGAACAAAGTATTTGTCCAGGCAAACCAGGAACGAGTAAAGTCCGCGGCATCCTCCGAATGGAAAGACTCATGCATAAAGCCCGTCCCTCCATCCGTATCACGAAGTTGCTTCAGACAAGCACGTATTTCTTCGGAATCATCCGTTGTAAAAGCCTTCATAATGATGCTCATCGGCCAGATATAATTCAATCCCACATGAGGGCCTCCTACCCCTTCACCGGCTTTTCCTTTAAAGAAATAAGGATTATTGCCGCTCCATATCATTTTACGGGTATTCTGATAAATCGCATCTTTAAAAGAACAATAACCCAGATAAGGCGCAGCCAGCAAACTGGGTACATTGGCATCGTCCATACAAAGCGCGTTACCAAAACCGTCGACCTCAAAAGCATAAATACGCCCACAAACCGGATGATTGAAAGTACCATACCTACGGATAGCTGCATCCACTTCATCTGCCAATGTTATACATTCTCCGGAGAAGTCCTTGTTTCCATAAACTTTATCCTCTATCTCAGCCAATTGGCGCAATGACACAACCGCAAACATATTAGCAGGAATCAGAAAACCGTATTGTGTAGCATCATCTGACGGACGGAAAGAAGAAACGATTAAGCCGACCGGCTTTACCGGTGCTCCCCATCCGTTGTTAATCTGCGAATCTGTAGGGCGGTCGCAATCGCGCGTAAAGCTATAAGGTCCTAAGCCTTGTTCCCTCTGTTGCTCTTTAAAGGTCTTGACCACCAGCAGCATAGCTTTATGCCAATTTTCATCGAACACAGACGTGTCTTCCGTGTATTGCCAATAATGATAAGCCAGACGAATGGGATAGCACAAAGAATCTATCTCCCATTTGCGTTCATGCAGTTCCTTAGCCATATGTTGTGTATGGTCGGTTTCCCAATAGCTGCCCAACGGCCCGTCGTTGAAGGCATTGGCATACGGGTCTATTAAGATACATTCAGTCTGTCTGTTGACAAGTCCTGCCACCATCAACTGCAAGTCCTTATCTTTCTTCATCAACGGCAGATAGGGCCATACTTGCGCTGAAGAGTCGCGCAACCACATGGCATCTATATCACCTGTAATGACGAAAGTATCTGGTCTGCCATTCTTCACTCTATATCTGACAGTAGTGTCAAGCGTATTGGGAAAACAGTTCTCGAACATCCAACGCAACTTCTCGTCCTTTATTTTAGGCTTTGCTTCTTCAATGGCAGCATCTACTGCCTTCGAAATGAAGTTCCTTTTGCTTGCAGAAGGACGCAACGAAACATATCTCTGGCTGAAAGTCCCGGATGAAGATAATACGGAAGCGGGCTGAAAGGTCATTGCAGCCAAGGCAAGCCCGCCAGTCTTCAGAAATTGGCGTCTTGACATATTGTTTTTCATGATTGATTTCTTCTTTAATAGGTATGCTTACCGGATGTCACATTTATCTTTTTCTCTTTTCCACCATAGAGTACACACAGTTCAAAATCGATATTGGAATCTACTGTAATACGAGGTTCATCACTTGCAGAACGGCGTGCTTCAGCTTTTAAGGAGATAAGCCCTTCGGGACCAAAAGGATAGCGTTCTATGCCGTTAATCTCCGTCAAATTCATATCCCAGATAATCTGCTTTTTGGCATAATCTCCCCGAATACCGATAATAAATTCTATCAATTCAGCAATAGGAGGAAGTCCTGCCCAACCCACAAAATTATCCCTTGCCATAAATCCCGGCTCAGCACTTTCCGGAGCATAATATTCCCAAAAAGTTCCAGTCTTCTTATAGACCTCAAACACCTGGGCATAATGATTCAAACAAATCTCCCGTGCCAGTTTACCATAACCTTTCTGCACAAGGCCCTGCATCACCATGTAATTAGTTCCCGGCCATACGCCACCCTGCCAATAACGGCCATTCTCCTTGTACTTGGGATTATCGGCAGACAAAGAAGGAATACGGTGTTTCCGGTTGAATGTGGCAGGATTATCCAATTCCTTCACCATGCGGTCCAACTGTACAGAATCCAATACATCAGTAAACAGAGCCCAATAGGCACCTATTCCCTTGGTTGTACAGAGCGTACCGTCAGCATACTGGTCATAAAGGAAACCGGTCTTTTCATCCCAAAGATTGTCATGGATATATTTTCCCAGCATTTTGGCTTCGTCTTCAAACTCTTCTATCTCTTGCCAACGTTCCAGATAAAAGCCCATCTCAAGTAGTAAATTGGCAGTAAATAATTGCTGTAGGTTTGTATCTAACCAAATCATATGCCCGTGACTGTAGATAGGGCTGTATTCCGACGGAACACGGGGCATATTATCCATGCCGGTCCCCCATCCGCTTGACCAGTAGGTTCCATTTCTCCAAGTATGGTTCAATTTCAACCACTTATAATAAGCACAAAGTACCGGAAATATCTTGTGCAGGCGTTCCGTATCACCAAACTGATGGAAATAGACCATCTCACACCAAGGCATCAAATTCGGTCCGGTACTCACCGGATCATAGCGTTCAAAGCAATCGGCACCATCCGCCTTTATTTCACGGCAAATGAAACCGTCGGGATGCTGCTTGGCGTAAAAGTTGTTCAGCGTATTCTGGAAAGGAAAGAAACGAGTACCATAACGGGCAAACATCAGAATGAAAGAGGAATCCCACATAAAGATATTACCATTATAAGCTGTATCCAAATAGCTTGAGACAAAACCCGAGCCTGCTTGAGGAGCACGAATATTGCCGATAGCTATTTCCCATGCCTTCCAATACATTTCAAGTTCCTTGTCATGTCCACCCCAAATGGGGTTGGGAAGAATTTGCCGGGCTTCTTCGAAGCTCTTCGGCACAATCGTCTCAGGCTTTGCCACACGATACTCATTTTCGGTGACCAATGGTTCCTTTACATATGTATTCTTGTAAGGCAGATGATACTTCTCATCATTGCCACAGCTTTGAGCTTTCAGTAAAGGGAGGGCGGAGAAAGAAAGCAAGCCTACCAATAAAATGTGTTTCAACATGGGAAATAGGTATTTATAGATTTACAAATTAAGCAATTTCTTTATCTTATCAAAGATAGCAGTATTCTCAAAGATTCCGGTAAACTCCTCTGCACCGGGACCGAAAGCATATACCGGCACCATTACACCGCTATGACCTCCTGTTGAAAATTTACATACGATTTTGCCTTCTGCCAGGTCACCGTCCACCAGCGTAAGTCCACCGGTTTCATGGTCTGCGGTAACTACAACTAATGTCTCTCCATCCTTGGCAGCCCACTCATAAATAGCACCAACGGTACGGTCAAAGTCATGTGTTTCCTGCATCAGCAAATCAATGTCATTGAAGTGTCCGTAGTCATCCAGCTGCGAACCTTCTATCATCATAAAGAAACCGTTTTTATTTTGGTCCAGCAATTCGATACCTTTCAATGAAGCACGTGCCAAAAGGTCGCCACGTTCAGCAGGAAGAGGAGTATCGACGGGATAAGGTACGGCAAATACCTTACCACTCTTTATGCCAGCCAATTCATCCCAACTGCGAGGAGTCTGAAATCCTTTATCGCGTAGTTCCTTAAACAAGTCACGTCCATCTTCACGGTTTTCGAAAAGCTTGGCACCTCCACCGAATACATAATCGGCACTGCAATTAACGTAATCTGCTACGATTTCAGCTTCCGCATCCCTATCCTTGTTATGGCAACAAAAATCAGCAGGAGTGGCATCCCACAGACGGCAAGTCACCGCTATACCGGTCGATTTACCTTTAGCAGCAGCCAGGTCTACCAATGATTTCAAAGGACGTCCTTCGGTATCTACACCCACAGAATGATAGTTTGTCTTCTGCCCCGTAGCTATGGCTGTTCCACCCGCTCCCGAGTCTGTAATCAGCTTGTTGGCACAATAGGTTTTAGACAAACCCACTACCTGGCAGTTATCCAAAAACAACTTGCCTCGATTGGCTGTCCAGGCAGAATATACGTGCATAAGACTCATGCCATCACCAATCATCAAGATGACATTCTTTATCTTCTTGCCCTGGGGAGGGGTAATCTTTGTCACCTCATAAGGTTGGTCCAAAACATAGGTCTGTTCTTTATCACGGCGGCTTTGTGCCGATAACTCTACCGGCAGTAGCAAGACTGCCAAGAGCATAACGATACATATTCTTAATATCTTAGTCATAATTATTGTTTTATTATTCAACTGTTACTAAAATAGGGGCATGGTCGGAGAGGAAAGCATTATTCTCTGTTTCAGCCAATACACCATACCTCAAAACTTTCAGTCCATTACGTACAAAAACGTAATCAATCAGCGGACGTTTATCGTAAGGAATCTTTCCGAAATCATGGAAACTCCATGCCGGACCATAAACAATTGCCGATGCCTGGCGTGCATCTGTCAAGTGTTCCGGATTGGAAGGGTCAGTCACGTGTTTGATGACATCCGATTCCGGACTAGCATTAAAGTCGCCCGTTACTACTACGGGTAAGTTACCACTCAACTCATTTACTTTATCCAGCATAAGGCTTATACCTTCACGACGTGCAGCAACACCTACATGATCCAAGTGGGTATTCAATGCGAAGAACTCCTTGCCACTTACTTTATCTTGCAGTTTTGCCCATGAAGCGATACGCTCACAAGCTCCATCCCAGCCCTTGGAACCGGCAACTTCAGGAGTCTCGCTCAACCAGAAATAGCCAGAATCCAGCAAGTTGAAACGATCTTTCTTATACCAGAGTGCACTATATTCACCCTTTTCCTTTCCATCTTCACGACCTACACCGATGACTCCGTATTCCGGCAATCGTTGTTTAAGGTCTTCCAACTGATTATGAAGTACTTCTTGCGTACCCAATATATCCACATCATAAAAACGGATGGCATTTGCCGCGCGGTCTTTACGGTATTGCCAGTTGTCCAAGCTATCTTCCAGATTGTCATAGCGAATATTGAAACTCATGACATTAACGGGCTCTGGTGCAGGTGCCTGCTGCTTCACCTGTCCGCATGATGCAGCGAACAAAGGTAAAAATAACAAAAATAACTTTCTCATAGCATATATATTAAACTATTATTTCACAAATAAAGCCGATGCAGGGATGGGTGCCAACTTCTCGGCAGAAGGCAGTTTCCAAGCCCAGCTCAAATACTCACCTTCATAATCTTCAAAGTAATAGAGCTTGTAAGGATGAAAACCTTTCTTCAGCGCGACCATTCCGGTAGCAGGAATTGCAGCATGGGAAGCATCATTATTGACTACCTGCTCATCGTGAATGTACAAGACACTGCCATCGTCCGAACGGGTCTGGAAAGTATAGACCCCATCTTCGGGAACATTTATCAATCCAGAAAAGATATAACCGAAATGATCCTCCTGCTTAGCACCCTTAATAGAAGGTTCGGGCATGACACCAGACTCCAGCAACGGTGACTTTTCTACATCAGCCACTTTCTGGTAAGTGCCTTCAAAGTACTTATAAGATGTACCATTCTGAGTAGGATTTACAGAAAGAGCAGCCTTCAATTCAGCTTTCGTTGCCGATATGGATAATGTTCTGCTTGAGCGGAGACCTTCCTTGAATCCTTTGGCTTTTATTAAAGTGGTCTTGTCCAGTTCAAAAGGCTGCTCGTACAATGCCGACTGCTCTGTGGGCTCGCTGCCATCCAATGTATATCTGATTTCGGCATCCTTGGTTGTTGTGGCCAATGCAACCGTTACCTTATCCATAAACAAGTTCAAATCCTTATCCACATAGGGAATGGAAACGACTTCATCTTTAGTATAGGAATAAGGGGATGCTTCAGAGGAAACACCTCTCTCCATATTCGGCTTATCGGACAAAGTAAAACGAAGTTCTCCACCTTCCATCAACTGTGCATAAGTAATAAAATTTACATCTATCGGTTGTCCGTTCAATTCTACTTTTGTGATATAGACATTCTTCTTCGGATTGTTGGCAAGGATGGTCAAAGTCTTTCTATTTGCCAGGTTGACAACCGCTTTCTCAAATAGAGGAGTAGTCAGTGCAAATTCATTGCTTCCCGGACAAACTGAATAAATACCCAAGCTGGATAATATATACCAACCGGACATCTGTCCACAATCTTCATTACCAATGATTCCTTCAGGCGTAGGAGCGTACATTTCATGGAGCAGACGGCGTGTCATTTCCTGCGTCTTCCAAGGCTGTCCGACGTAATCGTACAGATAGGCGATATGATGGCTCGGCTCATTGCCATGAACATATTGACCTATCAGTCCGGTAATATCCACTAAATCGCCATGTACATCCGACTCTACTGTAAAGATAGAATCGAGTGCGGTAATAAACTCTTTCTTACCACCAAACAGTTGTGCCATACCGCTTACATCGTGAGGTACAAAGAAGCGATACTGCCAGGCTGTGGCTTCCGTATAGGCACGACCGACCTCAATAGGATTGAAGGGAGTTTCCCAGTTCCCATCCATCCGCTTGGGGCGGAAGAATTTTGTATTACCATCAAAAACATTGATATAGTTCTGGGAACGTTGAATATACTTTTGATAAATATCATCCTTACCCATTTCCTGAGCCATACGTGCAATACACCAGTCATCATAGGCAAACTCCAGCAAACAAGAGATGGACTCTTTCTTTATATTAGAAGGAATAAAGCCATTCTGAATATAGTAATCAGCTCCCTTTTTGTTCTTTTCAGAAGAAACTACCATAGCTTCCAACGCCTTTTCCGCGTCAAATCCTCTAATACCCTTCATATAAGCATCTGCTATAACGGACACTGCATGATAACCAATCATAGTTCCCGTCTCTCCGGCAGAAAGCGGCCAGATAGGAAGTTCACCCGAAGATTCGTAAATGTCCAGAAAGGAATTTATCATATTATTGACCAAAGTTGTATCAATCAAAGTCATCAACGGATTCCATGCACGGAAAGTATCCCAAAGCGAAAATGTAGAATATTGCACTTTGCCTTTTGGCAATTGCCCAATTTCCATATTATGACGGCGGTACTCACCATTGACATCACTCACGACATTGGGTACAACCATAGAATGATACATGGCTGTATAGAAATTCTTCAAGTCGTCCGTATTGCCGCCTTTTACCGTAATAGCAGAGAGAGCTTGTTCCCAAGCGGAACGGGCAGCACTACGCACGGCATCAAAATCGAAACCTATCACCTCGGTTTCCAAATTCTCACGTGCATTCTTTTCACTGACAATGGATAATCCAACTTTGGCTATAACCGGCTCTCCATTACTATTATCGAAGGACAAGCAAGCCTGCAAATCGGTACCGTTCAACTTAACTCCTGCAGAAACCATCTTTTTATTCTGTATAAAGTCTATGGCCTGAAAAGGTTTCGAGAACTGGGCTACAAAATAAACGTACTGATTGTCCGTCCATCCCCTGGTTCTGCGCATACCTGTTATTTCGTTGGCGGCAGTCTGTTCAAGTTCAGCCTCATAAATATATTCGTTATCAAGCAAATGAGTCAAATCTATAATAATAGATGCTTCTTTGCCGGAAGGAAACGTATAGCGGTGCATACCGGCGTGTGCCGTTACCGTCAATTCAGCTTTTATTCCTTCTTCTTTCAGAACAACCGAATAATATCCGGCAGAAGCATCTTCGTCTTTATGGGAAAAAGCCGCTGGCTGGTAAATGCTTTCCGTAGTCAAATCCGGTTTCAGCGTAGTAGGACGAAACAGTATATCCCCAAGATCAATGCATCCGGTCCCACTTAAATGTGTGTGTGAAAAACCTTTTAGAGTCGTATCATTATAATGATACCCCGAACAAGCATCCCAGTTTCCGGCACGCGTGTCAGGACTTAACTGTACCGCCCCGAACGGAACGGTTGCCCCCGGATAAGTATGCCCATGAAAGCCGGTACCTATAAAAGGGTCTACATAGTCTACGGGAGATAGTTCACCGGATGTACAAGAGCAGCAAGCCCAAAAGGCAGTAGTTGCACATATAAGAGTTTTTAATTTCATCAGACTGTATATTTGAAGAGCGCTGCAGACTGTCGGGAATGCCGTCTCTCCGTATATTAAAATGATTTTATGAATAGCCTTTGCAAATGAAAGAAAAAGAAGAAATATCTGCAAGGATCAATACCCGAAAATACCAACCCCTGCAGATTAGACCAATGGCAATGAGGTCTTTTTTTATATTTTATCTCTTTCAGAGAAAATATCAATCATAATGAGGATTCTGTTTTAACTTACCATCAGATTTGGTAATCTGAACCGAAGGATAAGGGAATACGATCATGTAATCCTGATAAGCAATCTTATCCGTATAATCCTCATACTCACCTACAACGAATGTGGAAGCAGGGTCCTGGCGGTTGGCATAATGACGTACGCGCGGACGGGCATTCAATTCGGCAGCAGCCAAAGCCTTTATTTCAGTATTGCCTGAGCGATACCAGCGTTTCAAATCATATAAATGGTCTGTAAACTCAAATGCCAATTCACAACGGCGTTCATGATATAGGTCAGCCATAGTAGCAGTGCCCGTCAATAATGCAACATTGGCACGTTTACGAATGCGATTCAAATCAGCCGTAGCCAAGTCCGCTTTATTAGTCATCAAATAAGCTTCCGCACGGAAAAGTAACATTTCTGCAAAACGGATAACCGGGAAATTAATACGTACCGTCGGCCAGTCTCCGTTTGTATTGATATACCCCTTATTGGCTGCATCTTCATACTTAAAGGGATCCATGTATTTATTAATCATAAAACCGGATTCAATATCCGAGCTTGAATAAAAAGCACGGGATTCACCCAAGAATTGAAATTCCTGACCATACTCTAAAACCGTACGAACCAAACGGTCATTACCAGCTCCGTCTTTCAACATCTCTTCGTAAATATCATAAGACGGCTTGTTCTGTCCCCAGCCATTATATTGTCCCCAGCCTTTGTTCTCAAGGACAACTCCCGGAAACTCCGAACCGCCACCTTGAGAGCCACCATTTCCAGGAATAGTCCAAATATACTCTTTATTCCACCATTTAGAGAAATCAGAAGAGAACAACTCTTCATAAGTACCGGCTAAATCACGTCCGTAAGCAGTTTCCAGTTCATTGACCATACTGATTACATTTCCCCATTGTGTAGCATCCCAAGTTGCCCAATAAGCATAAACTTTAGCTTTAAAAGCTACTGCAGCCGCATCGTGCGCGCGTCCTCTATCATTATCTCCATACTCTTCAAAACGGGGCAAATACTCTATTGCCTTGTCCATATCCGAGATAATCAATTTATAATTATCGATGACCGAAGCTTGCTGAGGAGGAATAGAATTGTCATAGCCACCTTCAAAATCTTCATAACGGACAAAAGGTACCCCTTGTGTATCAAGACCGTAACGATAAGCAATCAAGAAATGAGCCCATCCACGAGTGAAGTAAGCTTCACCGAGACTTCTCTTTTCAATATCACTCAAAGTGGTGCTTTTCCCTTTCTTAAGCAACTCTTGTATTACCCAGTTGGAACGTGCCATCACTTTGTACATAGTATCAAAAATAGTACGCAAAGGGGATTCGTCTCCTGTATATTTCAATGTAGCAAGTGTTGGAAAATCACGGGTCTTTCCCCACACAACGTCGCACGCGGCACCTTGTTCCCAAAACAGTTCGCGTCCATATACAGCTTCCTGATGAAATCTTTCATACAATGCATCTACAGCATCAATAGCCTGCAGGTCATTGGTAAAATAAGTCGTTGTAGTAGCATCTCCCTCTGGTTGCACATCAAGGAAGTCACTGCAAGAACTCATAAGCAATGTGGCAGACATCGCAAAAAATAATATATTTTTTTTCATAATC
>OHQK01000212.1_pt1 | contig 22029 bp, 18 predicted proteins | sample 1578171 | NCBI WGS metagenome assembly OHQK01 (sample SAMEA3879531, study PRJEB24766) | human gut metagenome | biome: human-associated habitat; feature: feces | place: USA | collected 1985/1987
CAGCCGCCGTGCTGCTCTCTTCCTGCGTGAAGGACACGCTTTATGACACGCCGCATCCCGACTATGGGAAGATTGCGGTGACAGCCGACTGGTCGGCACGCGGTGAGGGTATCGACATACCTACCACATGGACGGTTACCATGGGTGACTATACGGGTACGGAGACTTCCGCCACCCATGCCCCCAACCATCTGTTTGCTCCGGGCAGCTACACCCTTGCGGTGTGGAACCCTGCTGAAGGAATCATGGTAAATGGTACCACCGCCACCATTGCCGCAGCCACGGGAAACCGGGCAGGAACGGATGCCTTTGTGAACAATGCCCCGGGATGGTTCTTCACCTATACGAAACAGGTGAGCATCGAGAAAGACAAGGACTATCCGCTGACCGCCGCAATGAAGCAGCAGGTACGCGAACTGACGCTTATCATCAAACCGACGGGGGATGCCGCCGGACGCATCACGGAGATTGTTGCCCATCTGACGGGTGCAGCCAGAACTCTCGATTTCGCTACCGATACCTACGGAGCCGCTTCAAACGTCGTGCTGCCCTTCACCAAGATAACCGAAGGTGACGATGCCGGCAAGTGGAAAGCCACGGTGCGGTTGCTGGGTGTGACCGGCACGGAACAACTGCTGACGGGTGAAATCCGCTATGCGGACGGCAACCCGACCCCCACGACGCTGAAAAGCGACATCACGGAAGCCCTCAAGGGGTTCAACACCGGAAAGGGCGAATCGCTGACCCTCGGCGGAACGCTGGTTGAGACTCCCGAAGGCATGGAAGTGGACGGAGTCGAAATCAACGGCTGGGAAGAAGTGAAAGGTGATGATGTAAATGCCGATTTGTAAATAATTAGCAAACCGAACGCAGAAGCAAAGCTTGCTTTGATTTTGCTAAGGTGCAGCAATTATTGAAATGGAATTTAACTAATATAATAACAGAATATAATGAAGACAAGATTTTTTGCACTTGCGATGCTCGCCCTCGCACTGGTAGCCTGCAACAACGACAACGAGAACCTGAACGGTGACCCCGTGGCCGCCCAGTTTACCGCCGACATCGCCCCCGCCACCCGCGCCAGCGGAACCACCTGGACTGCCGGCGACCGTATCGGCATCACCGACATCGGCAACGATTCCCAGTACGGCAACGTGCCTTTCATCTTGAAAAACGGGAAATTTGAGGCAGAAGGAAAGGTTATCTATATCGAAGATACAAAGACCCATACTTTCCGCGCCTACTATCCGTACAACGCGGTGGGAGGCATCCTCACAGCCACGACCGATGCCACGGCGCAGCAGAACCAGCCTGCCATCGACTTCCTCTTTGCTTCAGGAGCCACGGGAGACAAAAGCAACCCGGTAGTAAGCTTCACCGACAAAACCGCCAAAGGCGGTGAAGACAACTCCTTCCACCACCGCATGAGCCAGATAACCCTTACCTTCGAGGCGGGCGACGGCGTGAATTTCAGCGTGGTCAAGCCTGAACGTTACACGCTGGCCGGATTGTTACTCACTGGTACGTTCAACACGGCCGACGGTATTGCCACCGCAGACAACGGGGCACAGACCGGAGAATTGGCCATGAATTTGGCAGACGGCGTTCTCACGTCATCGATCATCCTCTTCCCGCAGACAGTTGCATCCCTGCCGTTGGTTGTGAATTACAAAGGTCAGGAATATCATGCCACACTCACCGTGCCCGAAGGCGCACTGCAGGCGGGCAACAACTATACCTATACCGTCAAGGTACGCAACAAAGTCCTTGAAGTCAGCGAAGCCACCATTGCAAAGTGGAACGATATAGACGGTGGAGATGTGGGTGCTGACCTGTAGGATTTTAATAATTAATCGATTAGAATGAAGAATTATGAGACATAGATTATTTATCCCCGCAGCCACCGCACTGCTGTTCGCCCTCGCCGCCTGCACGCAGGACGAACTTGCTGGCGATAACCGTCTGCCCGAAGGTGAATACCCCGTCGTCATCCGTGCCACCGGATTGTCCGTAGAAGCAACGCCGCTGGCAGCCCCTTCCACCCGTGCCGCTGTGGACGGCGACTGGCAGGGTGTCACTTCCGTGGCACTCAAGATGGGCGATGCGGTAAAGGAATACACCGTAACGGCTTCTACCGATTTCAAGAGTGCCACGCTTTCACGCGAGAACGACCCGCACTACTGGACCAGCCGCGACCCGATTACCGTATCGGCATGGTGGCCCTTCAACAATGCCAACATCACACAGATGCCTGCCGTGAAGGTGGCCGAAGACCAGAGTAAATTGGCTGACTTCCAGAACAGCGACTTCATCTCTGCTGAGAACCGGAAGGTGGAATTTAACAACCCGACTCTTGAATTTACCCACCGCACGGCACGCGTGACTATCGAACTGAAGCCCGGCACGGGATTCACGAGCGTCGCCGGTGCCACGGTGAGCCTCGTGAGCCTGTCCGCCGATAACGGCAACCCGACCGCCATCAAGACCTACAACGCAAGCGGCAACACCTACGAGGCACTGACTGCCCCGCAGACCGTTGCGGCAGGCAAGCCGTTCGTCAAGGTGGAACTCGGCGGCGGCACCTTCTACTTCCGCCCGCAGAACGACGTCGTATTAGAGGCTGGCAGCCGCTATAAATATACCGTTAAGGTGAACGCCACCGGCTTGACGTTAGAGGGTTGCACTATCGGTGACTGGGCTGACGGCGGCGGCGAGAGCGGCGAGGCTGAGGATTTGGGCTACATCTACGACAGCAACACCAATACCTACACGGTCTATAACGCTGACGGCCTGATGAATGTAGCCGAATTAGTGAACGGAGGTAAGACCGACATAAACATTACCCTCGACAAAAACATTGACCTCACAGGCAAAGGCTGGACGCCGATAGGCACAGACTACGACAACTCATACACCGGCACCTTCGACGGCGGCGGCCATACCATCACGGGGCTGACCGTTACGACAAATGACGAATATGCGGGTCTGTTCGGCTATCTCGGTAATTTCGGTAATGCCGCCGGTACGGTGAAGAATGTGGTGATGGATGGCATACAGATAACATGCAATCACAGGTTGGGTTATGCCGGCGGCGTGGCAGGATTTAGCTGGGGCACCATTGAAAACTGCTCGGTGTCGGGCAGCATTAGCGGCACGGTGAGCGTCGGCGGTGTGGTGGGTGCTCAAAGGGACCGTTCCATCACCGGATGCAGTTCCTCTGCCACAGTGAAGGGAACGCTCAATGTCGGCGGCGTGGCAGGTCAGACGAGTTTTGGTGCCACCTTGACCGCTTGCTATGCCACAGGCAACGTGATCATAGAAATAGACCGCACACAGAATATCTCTGGCGGCGGTCTGGTAGGATTCAACGACGGAATCAGCCTTCTTGCCTGCTATGCCACGGGCAACGTAACCAGTACAGGTAGTAGCACTGGCTATGTACATATCGGCGGCTTTTTGGGAGATAACTACACTACCGTGACCGCCTGCTATTGGAAGAACAATCATGAACAAGGTATCGGCTACAATAGGAGAAGCACCAACGTCACAGAGGTGGACGGCACCAGCGTAACCTGGAAGAACGCCGTTGATGCCATGAACACCGCCTTGCAGAACGCAGGCTCAGAGTGGCGTTACGAACTTAAAGGAGCATTGCCTACCTTGAGGAAGCAGTAAACCGTCGGGCGGAAAAGTTACGCCCGCAACGGAAAGAACCAGAGTAATAAAATAACAGATATTATGAGGATAAGATTTTTTGCACTTGCAGCGCTCGCCCTCTCACTCGCCGCCTGCACACAGGACGAAGCGGGCTTCCTACCAGAAGGGGCGGAAGGCACACCCATCGTCTTCACCGCCACGGGGCTGAATCCCGCCGCGACAGCCATCGCCGCCACCCGTGCCCCAGCGGACGGCAATTGGACGGGTGTGCAAAGTGTGGCAGTTCTGATGGACGGCATGGTGAAGACGTACAACGTGACGCCCTCCACCGCCGACCCCACCAGCGCCACGCTGACCTCCACCGACCCGTACTACTGGACCAACCACAACGACATCACCGTCACGGCGTGGTGGCCCTACACCGCTGGCGAGACAACCCCGCCTGCGGTAAAGGTAAAAGCCAACCAAAGTGCCCAGAAGGACTTTGAGACCAGCGACCTCATCGTAGCCAACGGACAGACGGTGACCTACGGTAGCCCCACGCTCCGCTTCACCCACCGCACGGCGCGGGTGACCATCGTTCTGACGGACTACACCGAGGGGCTGGCATCCGTGCAGCTGACGGGCCTCTCCACCGAAGGCGACAACCCGGATATAATCGTCCCGTATGACAAGGGTAGCAACACCTACACCGCCATCGTAGCCCCGCAAAGTGTGGCAGCTGGCACGGCCTTCATTACCTGCACCTTCACCAACGGCAAGACCTTCGTTTATAAGATGAAGAATGCTACCGACTGGCAGGCGGGCGGTGAATATACCTACACCGTCTCCCTCGCTGCGGCAAAAGACCTGGGCTATACCATAGAGAGCGACGGCAGCTACACCGTGACCTCCGCCGATGGCCTGATGAATATAGCCGAATTAGTGAACGGAGGTAAGAGCGACATTAACATTACCCTCGACACAGACATTGACCTCACAGGCAAAGACTGGACACCGATAGGCACAGACTACGACAACTCATACAAAGGCACCTTCGACGGTGGCGGCCATACCATTACGGGGCTGACCTTTACGACAAATGACGAATATGCGGGTCTGTTCGGCTGGCTCAATAGAGCTGGTACGGTGAAGAACGTGGTGATGGAGGGCGTACAGATAACATGCAATCAAATATATGGCGGCAGTATTGGCGGCGTGGTAGGATCTAGCTGGGGCACCATTGAAAACTGCTCGGTGTCGGGCAGCGTCAGTGGCACGGTGTATGTCGGCGGTGTGGTGGGTGTTCAAATAGGCGGTTCCATCACCGGATGCAGTTCCTCTGCCACAGTGAAGGGAATGGTCGATGTCGGCGGCGTGGCAGGTCAGACGAATTCGAGTGCCACCCTGACCGCTTGCTATGCCACGGGCAACGTGACCATAGAAATAGCCCCCAAAAAGAATATCGCTGGCGGCGGTCTGGTGGGAATGAACGCAGGAAGCAGCCTCCTTGCCTGCTATGCCACGGGCAACGTAACCAGTACGGGTAGTAGCACTGGCTATGTACATATCGGCGGCTTTTTGGGAAATAACTACACCACCGTGACCGCCTGCTATTGGAAGAACAATCATGAACAAGGTATCGGCTACAATAGGAGAAGCACCAACGTCACAGAGGTGGACGGCACCAGCGTAACCTGGAAGAACGCCGTTGATGCCATGAACACCGCCTTGCAGAACGCAGGCTCAGAGTGGCGTTACGAACTTAAAGGAGCATTGCCTACCTTGAGGAAGCAGTAAGCCGTTGCGGGCGGAAATGTTCCGCCCGCAACGAACATTAACCGAAGTATAACCCCAATAAAAAAAGGAGGACGTGCTGGAACACACGGAGAATCCACCATATAGGTTTTGGCATCAAGGCATTGTTAATAATAATATAGACTCCAGTGTAAATATGGAAGCTGTAAGCCGGACATTGTCAAGATTGGTGCTCATTAAAGGCAACAAATCAAGTAATTAAATTAAAAACATGGGACTTTTTCACAGAGACAAGAAAAATAATGACGATGAGCCGGACAGTGTTCAAACCAATTCATTCTCTGATATTATGAATGGTTTGCAATACGCCGTAAACTGTGCACAAGATACATTGCAGAATCATCAGATACAAAATCTGACCAGACTTTTTGAAGGAACAAATGCAAATAACGCAAATACGTTCCAATCGAAAAAAATCATGGTTGGAGACAAGACTATTGATATTCCACTTATAGCTTTGATATCCCATCATTATCTTGCGATGGATAATGTGCAGATAAAGTTCAAGGCGAAGGTCGGAAGCGTGGAATCACAGATTCCAGAAAACAACTTATTGTTATCCAGCCCACAAAGAGCCAATCTCCAGATGCAGATGAGCAACATAAAACCGGATGCGGATGATGTCATGGAGGTTTGCGTCAATTTTAAGGTTCAGGAGACTCCGGAGAGCATTTCCCGAATTATTGACGATTTTGTAAAAAATATCTAACAATTTTAAAATTCAAATGTTATGGCAGAAGAAATAAAGAACCAAGGGCAACAAGAAAATGCGGAAAACTTGAATGAAAATGTAAGCGGACAGGCGAAAGAAATTATCTCCGCTGCATTGGAAGAGACTCAAAACAGAGAAACTTCTCCAGTTCTTAAAGCAGATTCAAACGTGACTGACAAATTCAAGGGGCTTCCCATGCGGGAACTTATTGCAGCTCCACTTATTGCAGCAGCCGAAGCACAACAGGAATTGGCAGCGACAGCATGGAATTTCTACCAGCAAATTGCATTTGATGGTAAAAGCGGCAATAAAGCGCGTATATTGGAATTCGATGTCGAAAGACCGATACAGCAGGATGGAAAAATGACAACAATGTCACAAAGTGTCAAGGCTCCGTTTATAGGATTGGTGCCTATTCCTTCCCTGCTCATAGATCGCGTGGATGTCGATTTCCAGATGGAGGTTACCGATACATCAAACGTAAAAAGCACTACCAACGCAGAAGTAGAGGCAAAAGCTTCTGCAAAACATTGGTTTATAAATGCGGAAATCAGCGGCAAAGTCACGACCGCCCGCGAGAACACCCGCATGACCAACCAAACGGCAAAATACCAGATACATGTGACAGCCAGTCAGCAGCCGCAGACCGAAGGTCTGTCTAAACTGATGGATATAATGGCATCATGTATCGAGCCTATAACAAACGAAAGTAACAGTAAGTAAATATATGAATTTGATTCAAGCATTAAGATTGCCAAACAGTCAAGCAGTAATGACAAATATTGCACGGTTTCATTATCAAAATATTTATAATGTAGGTTTGACCCCTCCGATTGTCACGCAAAGTAATTTGACATTTCAAATAAAAGGATATACCCGTAACTATCGTTTTCTTAGATTAGACTATGCCTGTGTCATATATATTGCGGATAGAATAGCAGTCGTTGCTTCAAATGGCATAGATACTTTAAGTTCAGGTTTTTCGGGGTGTTATATGGCCAGTTTTAGGCACAATGGCATTAGGTATGTTGCTCATATTCCAACGCCTAACAATAGTATTAAAACATCATGGAATCGGGCGGTTAAAAATCGAATAATAGATAATGTTGTTCTTTTTAAACCTACTGAAGGATTGGCGAGAATCCCAGGAACAATTGGTATTTGGGGAATTATAACATTTAACGATAGATGTTATCGGCTTGATGTAAATGAAAACGCTCCTCCAAGTCAAGCCATACGTGGCCAAAGAATTTTTAACTCAATCCCGAGAAATCCCATACTAACAGAAATTCCATCTATCGCCGGTGGTCAGATGCCTTAATAATTATAACAATTGTAAATAAGGGAAGAATGGTTGTTTCATTGAGGAGTAGAATTCTATTCGGATATATAATTCTGGTGGCGGTCATAGGCAGCATGGCCGCCATTCTCATCCATGAACCTGCGAAGTTCCACGACCTATATGCGTATTTTAAATAACGGTATTTACACAAACAGCAAATGAGCGAACAATTCGTTACCACTACCAAGCATTTCCGCAAGCTGCTTGCCGCAGGCTATCTGTTGATAGTCCTGCTGGTGGGCGGCATCATCTGCACGTGGCTCGGAGAATGGCGCGACTTGGAGTTGCTGGAACGGGAGAACCGTGAAATCAACCGCTTCCGCAAGGAAACACACGATGCGTATGTGGGTGTGGTGGAGTTGTCTCTTTTGGGCGAGTCGGTGCTGGAATGGGACGATAAGGATGTGGCGGCATACCGGCGGCAACGGATGACGGTGGATAGTATGCTTTGCCGCTTCAAGAGCCATTACGAATCGGTGCGCATAGACAGCGTGCGCCACTTGCTGGAGGACAAGGAAAAGCGGCTGTGCGCCATCATGGAGGCTCTGGAACAACAGGCGGACATCAACCGCCGGATAGCCAAGCAGGTGCCGGTGATAGTGCAAACGAGCAGGCAGGAAGAGCCGAAGAAACAGAGGAGGAAAGGTTTTCTCGGGTTGTTCGGCAAGAAACAGGAAGCACCTCCGACGACCACCACCACGATGCTCTACACACTGAACCGTGATATGATAGCGCAACAACGTGCCCAAAGCCATCGTCTGTCGGAATATGCCGACAGCCTTGCCAGCCGCAATGCGGAACTGAACCGCCAACTGCAAACCCTTATCCAGCAGATGGACCACAAGGTGCAGGCTGACTTGCAGGAACGTGAGGCGGAAATATCCGCTATGCGTGAAAAGTCGTTCTTGCAGGTAGGTATCATAACGGGTGTCATGCTGCTGTTGCTCATTATTTCATACATCATCATTCACCGCTATGCCACCCGCATCAAGCAGTACAAACGTAAGACAACAGATTTAATCGGGCAACTGCAAAAGTCAGTAAAACAAAACGAATCGTTGATAGCCTCACGCAAGAAAGCGATGCACACCATCACCCACGAGCTACGCACACCACTGACTGCCATACATGGATATGCGGAACTGATGCAGGACAACGAAGAAGAAAAGATAAGCGGTTATGCGGACAATATCCTGCAAGCCTCCAAGAGAATGACCGACATGCTCAACTCCCTGCTTGACTTCTTCCGCTTGGACAGCGGCAAGGAACAGGCGAATGTCCGTCCGTTTCGTTTGGAAAACATCGCGGAGCTGTTGCAAACGGAGTTTACGCAACAAGCAGAAGCAAAAGATCTTAAACTTACCATCGAGTGCCCGGAGGGTATTATCCTGAATGGCGACAAGGAGCGCATCATACAGATATGCGACAACCTGCTGGGCAATGCCGTCAAGTTCACGAATGCCGGAAGCGTTTCACTTGTCATAAGCTATGACGGCAATAGGCTGACCCTTGTAGTAGAGGACACCGGAACCGGCATGAGTGCGGAAGAACAACAGCGAGTGTTCGGAGCGTTCGAGCGGCTTTCCAACGCCGCCACGCAAGACGGTTTCGGATTGGGGTTAAGCATTGTGAAACAGATAGTCGGGATGCTTGGCGGCACTATACGCTTGGAAAGCGAAAAAGGAGAAGGCAGTCGTTTTACTGTGGAGTTGCCAATGAACACTGCCGATATTGGTATTGAAGAACAGACAGCCGCAGAAAGTCTGGCTCATATAGAAAGACCTTATTCTGTCATCGTATTGGACGACAATCCGATGGTATTATCCATGACAAAGGAAATGTATGCTGGTATAGGTGTGCATTGCGACACGTTCACCACTATTGGCGATGCAATGGAAGCCATGCGGCAGCACACATACGACCTCATGATAACCGATATGAAAATGCCGGAGATTAACGGCTATGAGGTGTTGGAGTTGTTACGCTCGTCAAGTGTCAGCAACTCGAAAGAGATTCCCATTGTCGTGGCGACCGCCTCCGGCAGTTGCAGCGAAGAGGAGCTGTTGGAAAATGGATTTACCGCCTGCCTGTTCAAGCCATTTTCCATTTCCGAACTGGTTGCTGTATCAGACAAATGCCTTTTGACAAGTACGGACAAGGATGAACTTCCCGACTTGTCCTCTCTGCTTGCATATGGTGACAAACGGGCGATGCTCGACCGTTTGATAACCGAAACAGAAAAGGATATGCAGGCTGTCCGGGAAATCATGGAGAGGAATGACCGCAAGGCGTTGGACGAATGGATGCACCGTCAGCGAAGTTCATGGGCTGTTATCCGTGCTGACAAACCCTTGTGGAACCTGTATGAACTGCTGCATCAAGAATCTGAATGTTCCGAAATGGAATTGCGGAAATGCGTGGATGCCATGCTTCGTATGGGAACAGTTATCATAGAACTTGCGCAAAAGGAAAGGAGGTTGTCGGATGAAAGTATTTGTGATTGAGGACAACCCCGTCTATAACGATTATGTCTGCAACCTGCTGAAGAAAGACAGCTTCGATACTATGTCGGCATATAATCTTGCCACTGCCAAGAAACTATTGGCAAAGTCAGAGGTGGATGATATTGTCGTTGCCGACCTACGCCTCCCCGACGGTGAAAGCATAGAGTTGTTACGGTGGATGCGTGCCAACGACAAACAGCAGGTGTTTATCGTTATGACCAATTACGGGGAGGTGCATACGGCAGTGGAAAGTATGAAGCTCGGCTCAAAGGATTACATACAGAAACAGTTGTTGGAGGATAAACTGATACCGCTTATCCGCACCCTGCAAAAAGAACATGAAAAGCGACTACAATGGAACATTCCGATATTCGTCCGGCAGGGCGAAGCCTATCAGAAAATCAAGAAACGTGTGCGCCTTGTAGCCACCACCCGGATGAGCGTGCTGATACTGGGCGAGAACGGTACGGGCAAGGAACATATCGCACAACATATACACCAACAAAGCAAACTTGCCGATAAACCTTTTGTGGCAGTGGACTGCGGAGCCTTGTCCCCGTCATTGATACAATCCGCCTTCTTCGGACACGTCAAGGGTGCGTTTACTGGTGCCGAAGCAAACAAGACGGGGTATTTTCTGGAAGCGGATGGCGGCACGCTGTTCCTTGACGAAGTGGGCAACCTAACAATGGAGATGCAACAGATGCTGCTCCGCGCCATACAGGAACGCCGTTACCGTCCCGTCGGTGCAAAGGAGGACAAAACAGCCAACGTGAGGATAGTGGCTGCAACCAACGAGGATTTGCAGAAAGCCGTAACGGAAAAGCGGTTCCGGCAGGATTTGCTCTATCGCTTGCAGGAGTATGTGATAACCATGCCGCCCTTGCGCGACTGCCCGGAAGACATCATGCCATTGGCCGAGTTCTTCCGTGAAATGGCAAACCGTGAGTTGGAACGTGAAGTAAAAGGGTTTGCCGCATCTGCCCGTAATGCCCTGCTCGCCCATGCGTGGCCGGGCAACGTGCGCGAGTTGAAACAGAAGATACAGACGGCAGTCCTGCAATCAGAAGGCGATATGATAACCGAAGCCGATTTGGAACTTGACAATGAACCGTCCGCTACTTCCGCTTGTTTTACATTGAAGAGCGGGGATGAAGAAAGAGGACGTATCCTGCGTGCTTTGAAACAAGCAGCCGGTAACAAGAAAATGGCTGCAAAGATACTGGGTATCGGCAGGACAACGCTGTATAATAAATTGGTAGAGTATGGATTGAATGAAGAAAACTGACCGGAGTATGGCTGTAAATGGCAATAATTGATTAACTTTGCAATTGTATTTCAGAAAATAGCAGGCGATCGGGTAACTTTTCGCCGATGATATAGACATAAGACCGCAAGGCGTTTCGAGCGAAAATCTGGTAAATTGAAACTACGGAGACGATTGCGTGATGCTTATGCTATGCTTACGCATAGCGTGCATTCACGTACTCTCCGTAAAGGCTTTACCAGAGCCATCGCTTGAAAGTAGTGTGAATTGCACGCTACTTTTTTGCCTCGCCAAAAAGGAAAGAAAATACGTTATGGCGAAAATACAATTACTTGCCGTTATCTCAATAGATGGCTGTCCGATGAAACTGCATCCCCGGAAGCGGTTGCTTCAAACCGAAGATTACGGTATGGATGAAATACGTGCCAATGCCCTGTATAAGCTGACATCCGACTATTCGGTATCCGTGCTTCAAGAATGGAGGGAGGAAGGTGGAAGCATTTGCCATTTGTTGGAAGTAACTGCCGGGAATACCGAATATGCCAACGGACTGTTACGGATGAACGTGATAGATGAAATCATACTATACGTTGTTCCAACCATCGACGGAAACGGAGCGCATTTTTTCAAGTCAGCACTACCTATGAATGACTGGCGGCTTATGGAGAACAAAACTTATAGGGACGGAGTAATCCGGCTTACCTATCATAAAGAGCCACGGGCATAAAATGTTCAGATTATGAACATCTTGGCGGGATTTCCGTGCTCAGAAAGTGAACACATGTTCAGAATCTGAACACATTTCACAAGGGATGCAATCAAGGATAAAATTATTTTTGAATTTTATCTTTCTGAAAAACAATGTAGTACAATTTTCTCACAATCTTTTCTCGTGTTTAGGGCTATGATTTGCACCATATATCAGTGTGCGCACACTGATAAACAAGTGTAAACCCTCAAAACAGAAAAGATAATGAACCATCTCATACTGGCGGAAACACAGTTTTTCGCCATGATAAACGGAAAAGACAACGGTAGCACGGAAACGGCATACGGCGGATTCGTGCAGGAAGTAATAAACCTGTGCTACGGCGGCAATGATGCCAAGCATATTATTGTGGCGTTGGCTTTTGCCGAAATCGAATTACAGCACCATCCACAGAACTTGTCGGTATCGGAGGAGAATGTCGTCACTGTGTATATCCGCAAGGCGTTATCCTTCATCCGAAAGATGCAGAAGATAGTATCCGCTTCTGCAATTACCTCCGTGCCACCACTAACATCCACATCCGAAACCAAAGCCACAGTCCCAGCCCTGCAATGGACCGGTAATGCCGTCGAGTTGGTAGAGCTAATCTATGCCCTCTACGCCACCGGCTGCATCAATGGCGGCAAGGCTTCGCTGAAAGAGCTTGCCCCTGTCCTCTATTCCTTTTTCGGTGTGGAGTCCAAAGACTGCTACCGCTTCTATACGGACATCAAACGCAGGAAAAGCGACAGTCGCACCTACTTCCTTGAAAAGATGCAGGACAAACTGAACGCGAAGATGCGACATGACGATGAATTGGAGCGGATGAGGAGATAAACGAATGCCAAACAAAGGATAAGCGGCCGGATTATACGGTTTCTTATCCTTCTTCATTTACAATCACTCTATTATCTGCCGGAAAGCCGATTAAAATCATTAACTTTGCAAGTATTAATCAATGACGGATGAAAATAGATAACCTCGAAATATTGAACGGACTGATTGCCGGAGCCGAAGGCGGGACAGTTGAGTTCAAAGAAACTACCGGGCAGTTGGAGCGTGGAATGGAAACTCTTTGTGCCTTCCTGAACGGTACGGGCGGCACGGTGCTGTTCGGTGTAACCGACAAGGGAAAGATTATCGGTCAGGAAGTGAGCGACAAGACGAAGCGCGATATTGCGGAAACCATCAGACGAATCGAGCCGTTTGCGACCATTGATATATCCTATACAGACATTCCGGGAACGAACAAAAGTGTTATAGCTTTATCAGCGGAAGAACAACGATATATGCGCCCGTTCACCTATAAGGGGAGGGCTTATCAACGGATAGAGAGCGTTACATCTGCCATGCCGCAGGGTATATACAACCTGTTGGTTATGCAGCGAGGCGGAACCTATGCTTGGGATTCCATGCAAAATCCCAGCTTGAAAATATCCGACCTTGACGAAACGGCAATCTTGGGCGCAGTACGTGGAGGAATCAGAGGCGGACGTTTGCCGGAAGGTTCTATGCAGGAGGATGTCCGAACCATCCTTGAAAAATTTGACTTGTTGAATGATGGAAAGCTGAACAATGCTTCCGTTGTCCTATTCGGACGAAACTTCTACCATTATCCCCAATGTCTGCTCCGTTTAGCCCGGTTCAAAGGAACGACAAAAGATGAATTTTTAGATAATCAGCGTGTGACAGGCAATATATTCAACTTGCTGGATGCTGCAATGGCATTTTTCTTCAAGCATTTGTCCCTTTCCGGTAAAATTGAAGGTTTGTACAGAGAAGAGGAACTGAATGTGCCATATAAGGCATTGAGAGAATGTTGCATAAATGCTTTTGCACATCGTGTTTACCATCGCCCCGGCAGTTCAGTCGGGATTGCTATCTATGATGACCGCGTGGAGATTGAAAACAGCGGAACATTTCCGCCTGATATTACCATTGAGAAACTGTTGGGTGGCCACAATTCCGAACCACAAAATCTGATAGTAGCCAATGTGCTGTACAAAAGTGCAGTATTGGAGAGTTGGGGACGTGGCATAGCCCTTATGGTAAACGAATGTCGCCGTGTCGGTATTCCGGATCCGGAGTTTCATACCGACGGCAATGCTGTATGGATTGTGTTTCATTATACAAGAACTACAGTAGGACAAGACCCCACAGCAACCCCACAGCAACCCTATAGTAACCCCACAGTAACCCCACAGTTAGGAAAACTGTTGTCTGCTATTGGGAACAACACTCTCTCTGCTAAAGAAATCATGGAGAAAACGGGAATGAAAGATAAAAGGAATTTCTTAAAGAACTATATCCATCCGGCAATAAATTCCGGTTTGGTCCTTTCACTTTATCCCATAGGCTCCAAGAGTCCGCAACAGAAATACTATCTTACTGATAAAGGTAAAGGTTTCCTGCAACAATAACGGGTATGGCTAAAAAGAAGAAACATAAGAATGATGTAAAAACTGATTTACCGATAATCATGGATTATGGTATCGGCAGTATATCCGTTTATGACCCGGCAGACATAATGCCATACAACGAGCCGCCAATTAGCGAACAAATCCGCTTCAAGAAACTCGGCAAAGAGATGAAATCCGAGTTCAAGTGGCTGGTATCTTCCGTAGTGATTGAGTATTGGCAAGAAAACCGACAGATACCTTTCGGTGAAGAAATGTCGAAACTCAGAACCAGACTGTTGAGAATGTTTGCCGAAGAATACAGCATACTGCTTAAAGACGATACAGAACTGAAAAATTATTTGCTGATGCTTGCCATTACCACCATCAACAAGCATCTCAAATCTGAGAATAAAAAGAGGGTGTCAAAACTCTCTTTTTAACAAAATTACCCTTGCTACAGATATCTGTGACAGGGGTAATTTTCATATTTTGGGTGTTTTGACACATCCCCTTTTTCATATATAAAGGAATCTGTTATTTCTGCTGCAACAGGTGTTTCAAGTTTTCATCATTTGCGATACGTTCCAGTTCCTCTTGAACAATCTGCTTCACTTCCTCCTTGATGCGCCTGTAATTCGCCTGAACCGTTTCCTTCATGCGGTCGTTGCCGTCCCCGTCCGTAAAGTCGGTAATGACGGGGATTTTCTTGTAGGCTTTCTCCTCGCGCTTCACCTTCTCGGCATCCACGACAATCTCGCAATGGAAAATCTTCTGCTCGATACGTTCGTTGAAGTTGTCGGATACCGAACCGACAAACATACCCTGCGTCAAGCCGGAAATCTTGCTCGGCGGGATGAGTGAATCCATCTGCGTGTTGATGGAGGTGGAAACATCCTGCCGGTTGATGGAAATGGACTGCCGTTTCTGCAACACCTTACCGAAGCGTTCGGAAAGCGTCTTGGCGGTTTCACCCACCACCTGACCGGAAAAGATATTGCCGACGGTGTTCATCACGACCTTCGCTTCTTTATCACCGTAGTCGCGCACCAACTGGCTGAAATCCTGAAAGCCCAGACACACGGCAACCTTGTTGCTTCGCGCGGTGGCGATAAGGTTGTCCAACCCCTTGAAATAAATCGTGGGCAGCTCGTCGATGATGACCGACGACTTCAGCATCCCTTTCTTGTTGATGAGTTTCACGATACGGGAGTTATACAGACCGAGAGCGGCCCCGTAGATATTCTGACGGTCGGGATTGTTGCCCACACAGAGTATTTTCGGTTCTTCGGGGTTGTTGATGTCCAGCGTGAACTCGCTGTCCGACATCACCCAATAGAGCTGCGGAGAAATCATCCTTGACAAAGGGATTTTCGCGCTTGCTATCTGCCCCATCAACTGCTCCGCAGCCCCTCCGAGCCATGCGTCCATGAACGGAGAAAGATAGTTTTCCAATTCCGGGTAAGAGGTCAGTATCGGGAAAATATCCTCATAGCGGCGGTTCAGGAACTCAATCGCATGGGGGAATGTACAATACTTGCCGTTCTGGAAAATTTTGAGATACCAGATAATAGCCGCGAAAAGGATGATGGGCGATTCTACGAAAAAGTCGCCCTGCTTTTGCACCCAACTTTTATTTAAGTTGAGCATAATGGTGTACGCACTCTCATAAGCGTCCGTAATATCCTCCATGAAGTCCGGGTGAATGGGATTGCAACGGTGCGAACGTCGCGGGTCATCGAAGTTTATCACATAAAACTTCGGTTTCACCTTGTAGCCCTCCGGGTGGTTCAGCAGATGGTTGTATGCTATCGTGGACAAGTCGCTGAATTTGAAGTCGTACACATACATCGAGAAGCCCTTTTCTATCTGCTGCTTGATGAAATTATTTACCACTGCATAGGATTTACCGCTGCCCGGAGTACCCAACACGATGGAAGCCCTAAAAGGATTCACGACATTGATCCAGCCATTGTTCCAACGCTTTTTGTAGTAAAACCGTGTCGGAAGATTGACCGAATACTCGCTTTCGATAAGCCGCGTTTCCTGCATGAAGCTCTCGTTCTCGTTGTTGAACACATCATCCATGAGGTTGTGCTTCAACAGGCGGCTCAACCACAGACCGCCCATCAGCAGGAATACATAGCCCGCACCAACGGCCAGGATATACAGTCCCGTCACCGCCTCCACCGGCAATGGCAGGGCCAGTATCCACCAGTTGAGGAAGAACAGCACGAAGCCCACGGCAAGGACCGCCCAGATTTTCCCCCACGTGATTTTCTCGCCCTTCACGCCCTTTGTCCCCAGACAGGACAGGGCAAGCAGGAGGACGGCAAATAGTTTCGTGTAGAGGATGGAACGGAACAGCCCCGCCGTGCGGTTGAAGTTCATCAGTATCCTGTCCACCACACCGATGTCCACACCCCAGAGCCGTATGGCTTCATAACAGAACCAGTACACGTTCATGACCACTAAAATAATACTCACGGCACGCAGAAAATCCATGATTTTCGCCAATGCCCTCAAATCGTCTTCTTGTTGTGACATACCTTGAAATTGTTTTGATTGTTGATACTTTGTCTGACTGATTACATTCCCAAGCCCTTGCGCTTCTTCTTTTTCTTCCTGCGCTGCATCGCCCGGATGAAGGCTTCCTCCTCGGCGTCCACTGCCGGGCCTTCGGGAGAGAACAAGCCCATGCCGTCCAAGTCCCTTCCGTATTCGGGAGTGGACGGAGCTTGCGTTTCCTCCTGACCCTCCGTGGTAATGAAAAGCGGAACCGGCGGCTGTCCGGCGTATGGCAGCGTGAAGTGTTCCTGCAAGGCGTTGGCGGACAGTTCCCTGCCCATGCGTGAGCCGTTCAACACGCATCCTGTTCGGTGGTCGATGAACGTGGCCCCGTAGATGCGTCCTTCCTCCGTATAGCGCAGCACGGTGTCAATACCTTTCTCCTTGAGTGTGGCAATGAACCTCTCCTTGTCATACGTGCCTTGCAGTACGGAAAGGACGGTGCGCTTCGTCATGTCGGCGAGTTTTCTGTCCTTGATTTCCGTTTTTGAACGGGCGAACTTTCTCTGTACGGCATCATAGCCGACGGACTTCCCGAAGAGCGAGGACTTGAAAGGATTGCCGACCTTGTTGCCACTGTCGTCCGTAACGGAATAGACCAGCCCATTATATTCCCGTCCGCGCACGTTGCCCCGCGCTTCCTCCACCGTCATATTATATAAGGAAAGGAGGGCGCGGTATTCGCCCATCGTCTGGAAACGGTAACGGCGGTTAAGTTCCTTTACCACATTCCCCGCCTGTTTCTTCACATCGCCCGCCAAAACATCCACTTTATGCAGCGGCATATCGGTACGGCGGCTTTTCCGTTCCGCGTCATGCAGCCCGTATTTCCGTTCCAGCTCGCGGGTTATCTGCTTGCTACGGTAAAAGTTGTTTCGGGTGTCTATGCTCCTGCCGTCCCCGTCCACCCGCACCGTCACGATATGCAGGTGGTGGCGGTCTATGTCCTCATGCTTGTACACCATATAGGGCTGGTTGCCGAAGCCCATCTTCTCCAGATACTCCCGCGCGATGTCCTGAAGCTCGGTGTCGGTCAGCATATCGTCGGGATGCGGGTTGAGCGAGATATGCACCACCGGCTTCTCCACCTTCGACCGCACGGGCATCAGGGCGAGGAAGTCCTCCATCGCCCGGCGGATCTCCACCGTTCCCGTACCGTCATTGTAGATGCGGTTGGTCGTCAGCAGCCGCCCTTCCTCCTTGTTGATCTTCTCCCCGTTGTAGGCAAGTGCGCCGTACAACGAGTTTCCTACGCTGATTTTTGCGACCATTTTTCCTGCATCTCTTTAGACAGTTCCACAATCTGGCGGCTCAGTTTCACGAGTTCGACGGTCTGTTGCTCCAGTTTGTAGAGCAACGCCATCGCCTTTTTCTCGGAAAAATGCAGCCTCAGTTCCTTCACGACTTGGTTGTAGTTCGTGCCTATTGCGCGGAATTGCGCATGAAAATCAGATAGCTTGGTGTAGTAATCCACCAGCGTTTTATCCACTTTCAGTACCTTGAACGGTTGCCCGAAGAAGTGCGCCTTCAGGAAAACCGACTTGGCGTAAACGCCCGACTTCTCGAACATGGAGAGGAAACGGTTGTGTTCCTCCTCGCTGAAACGGACGGTGTATCTGAACACCGCCGGATCGAGTTTGGGATTTCTCCCGCCTTTGTTTCTTTTTTTTTCACTCATATTACTTTGGATTTAGCGGTTTGACGGCATAAGCCGCCGCTTCATGGCACAGACACCGTAGGTTTGAGAGGCTTCCCGACTTCGGAGGGTAAGCCCGCCCCCTGCAAGGGCAAGGCGTTTTCCGGGATGCTCAAAATATTTTGAGCGGCTGAAAACATACCTTGCTATGTTCAGGTGAACATAAAAATCCGTCGGGGACGGATTGGGGGGAATGCCTTTCAAACTCCGGGCTGCGCCACCTGCGGCGAACCCTGCCGTTCGGGTGCAAAGTTACGCCCTTAACACAGTATCGGACAGAGGCTTGACCCGGACAATCAGTGTCAACCGGCGCAACGTGCTGCCACTTGCCGGAGAAGTGATACAAGTTCCAAAATATCCTTGTTTATTTGCAGTGTGATTCGGATGTGGGACTGAAAATACACTCCTTCCGCCGGATGTTCGGACAGCAATCCGGACATCAATCCAACCGGCTGAACACGGGTGTACATATTCAGCCGGTTTTCCAAGCACACGTCCATACGGACTGATAAAGGCGTGGGTGATTGGATAGACCGATGAATGCCCGCAGGCACAGCCGGATTAAGGAATGGCGGAATAAATGGAAGCGCGTGCGTATGTATGAATGGCAATACGCTACCGCCACCGGACAGATGTATAACCAAATAAATTATCAGACAAATGAAAGAAGCAACTTATGTGGCAATCTCCACGCAGAAAGGTGGAGCGGGTAAGACAACCCTGACAGTGCTTGTGGCAAGCTACCTGCACTATGTGAAAGGCTATAACGTAGCCGTGGTGGACTGCGATTTTCCGCAGTACAGTATCCATGATATGCGCAAGCGTGACATGAAAGCCGTCATGGAGGACGGGCATTACAAAGTGCTGGCGTATGAGCAACTCAAGCGGCTGAAGAAAAATCCGTACCCAATCAGATGCAGCCGTGCGGAAGACGCGATAAGAACCGCAGAAAATCTGGTAGAAGCGCAGCCCGACCTCGATTTCGTGTTCTTCGACCTGCCGGGAACCATCAACAACGCCGACGTGGTACAGACCATTTCCAAAATGGACTATATCTTCACGCCCATCATCGCCGACCGTGTGGTGATGGAGAGTTCCATCAAGTTCGCCACTGTCATCAACGAACAGATGATAAGCACGGGCAAGTCCGGCATCAAAGGGATTTATCTCGTGTGGAACATGGTGGACGGACGCGAAAAGACAGAACTATACAAGGCATACGACAAAGTCTGTGCCGAGTTCGCCCTGCCCATTCTGGAAACATACCTGCCGGACAGCAAGCGTTTCCGCAAGGAGACAGCGGCAGAACGCAAGGCTGTATTCCGTTCCACGGCATTCCCTGCGGACAAAACGCTGATACGCGGCAGCAACCTTGACAAACTCGCGGATGAGATTCTCGGCATCATCAAAAACTGAATGTCATGGCAAAGAAAACAAGAATCGAGGACATCGACAGCGAAGCCGTAATCAACTCGTTTCGGCTGGACGATACAAGCATTCCACCGGAAGCGAGAAGTACGGGCGGAAACGCACCTTCTCCACCTCCGAAAGAAGAATTACAGACGGTGATTACATCGCCTGCTTCCCGTCCCAAAGAGGAACCGGAACGCAAGCGCAGGAATGGCAAGCCGGAAAAGCAGGATTATGACACGGTATTCATGTGTGGATCCAATATCACGGCAAGGCTCGGCAAGCAGGTATATATCCGCAAGGAGTACCACGACCGCATACAGAAAATGCTCCATGTAATCGGAGGCAACGAGGTGACTATTGCGGCTTTTCTTGACAACGTGCTGACACACCATTTCACGCTGTTCCAAGACGAGATAGCCGAATCGTTCAAACGGCACATGGAATCCTATAATCTATAGAAACAATAAACAACAAAGAAGTATGAAAAGGACAAAGAAGAACCGACAGGCAGACTGCCTGCAAACAGGAAAGAGTGAAAGAACCGCTGCCAGCGCAGCAAAGTGTACAACCGACTACGATCAGGAAAATACCGGCGTTGACTTCCGCAAGGATAAAGGCAGAGACAAACCGCTCTCGACTTTCCTGCAAGCATCGGAAATCAAAACGCGGCAATGTATATACATCAGCCGAGAAATTCATGAGAAAGTCGCTATCGTCGCCAGTCGGATGGAAAACGGCTTGAGCATCGGCAAGTTCGTGGACAACATCCTCCGCGACCATTTCTGGCAATACGGAACGCAGTACATGGAACAGATTGAAAACGCCCAAAAAGTGAAACTATGACAAAGGTGTTTTTAATCGTATCGGTTGCCTGCAACGTGTGGTTTCTGTCCCTGTTGCTCTACGACCGCATCATGGAAGCGAAACTTATCCGTTTCTTCAGACACATTGCCGGGTTGTGGCGGTCATTGGATTGTACGGCGGCAGAGCAGGGAAAGGATAAGGACATGCCTCACGCAGACACCTCGGACATCATTGGTAAGAGCCGTTTCAAGATGGCATCGACCCGGACAACCGCTGCCATACCGGCGCAAGAAGCCGCCACTTCGGAAAAAGGCATTGAGCTGTCGGAGGAAGAGGCTACTTTTGACGACGGAAACACGGAAACCGTCTCACGCCCGACACAAGTACCGGAGGACAAACTCGATGAAACCTTTACGAGCATCCCTCCTTCGGAACTGGAGTACGGAGAGGATGAACTGGAGTACGAAGAACCTGACAAAAAGCAGGCTTCGGGAAGCAGTTTCGAGGATATTGATATGGCTGTACGCACCATACGGAAGGATTCACCGTCCGGTGAGGAAATGCGACACGCCGGAAAGGTCATGACGGAACTGGACGGGACAGAGCTTTATACAAGGATAACGGAACGCCTGACCGATGAAGCGATGAGTGACAGGCTTGCAAAGGCGATGGCTGTTTTCGTGGACACGGTGAACATGACCGTGACGCGACAAAAAGAAAAGGTGTTCGTGATACCTGACAACATAGAGGACTTCGACATCCGCGACTATGTATGACAACCCAAAAAGAACGGACATGAAAAAGTAGAATGACATTACCCACGCGCACGGCGGTACAAGGTACAGCCACCCGCAACGGAGACGCCCAAGTCCGTAGAAACAAACAGGCAACCACTAAACCAAAGTAAAGAAACAAAGTATCAACTGCCCGACAAAGGACCATCCACCCTTTTGACGGCACTAAAACAAGAACAGTTTATGAACAAGAACATCAAGAACGCTTTGAAAAGCAAGAGAACAATCCTTTCCGCGGCACTTATGGTTGCCGCCACCGCCTCCGTATTCGCACAGGGAAACGGTCTGGCAGGCATCAACGAAGCCACCTCTATGGTCTCAAGCTATTTTG
>OHQK01000221.1_pt1 | contig 21184 bp, 7 predicted proteins | sample 1578171 | NCBI WGS metagenome assembly OHQK01 (sample SAMEA3879531, study PRJEB24766) | human gut metagenome | biome: human-associated habitat; feature: feces | place: USA | collected 1985/1987
CGAGCTCATCATGATGTACGAAATCCAATTCCCTGTGCTTCAGCAAAACGAGAACGACACTTGGTATGACCGCCATGGCCGCATCGTCTTCACCTGCTCCAAGGGGCTCATCGGCGTAGGCGTAGATCGCCCCACATGGAACCACATCCGTGAGATGCATCCCGGTGAGACCTACGCCCACACCCTCACCAGCGAGCTCTATGCCGGCCAAACCATCACCTACGAAGCCCCCTTCACCTGCTGTGATCGCATCGCCGACTACCGCACCGCTTGGACCCATTTCGAACGACGATTTAATCAAAAATAATAAGTTGAACAAACAAAAATTCTGTATATGGAAATAAGAAAGAAGTCAGACCTTTATTACGCTAGTGATGAAGAAATTGAGGCTTTCTTCAAAGGTACTGTTCTTAGAGGACAATATAGCGAATTACCACCAAAACATGAAGACAAGCGCTTTTGTGGTAAGATAGAACATATCACAATTAATGGTATGGCAAACGACCTTTGTCCTAATAGTTTGTATGTACCTGTAAAATTCTGTCATTTTGTAAAACCTGGACTTTGCGAATTTTATGCTATACCTAATATAAATGCTTTAAAAGAAGAACGCCGCCAGTATAAGCTCATCATCACGAGAATAAAAAATATAGAACAGGCTATTGTAAGACGTGATAAACATGCGGAATCAAAATTCCGTTATAACCTTAAACTTAAAGATGATAAGTTCGTAGGTCTATTTACAGAAAACAAGGATGGCAGTTTCACTATTCGTGATATCAGACGTAGCGACTTTTCAAAACTTATTCTACAGAATGGCAAAGAGCAAGCCCCCATTATATACCATCCTCATTTGTTTAAGCCTAAAGACGGTATTTACTATGAGTTCTCATGGATTTTAAATGGCGAAAAGGAGAATTATGTCTATCTATTTAAGGTAGATGAAACTCAGTCCTTTCAAGAAGTAACACCAAGAAACCTTATTCAAAGGCTTCATGACGACATAATGAATTATCCAGCAGGTGCAGGTCAGAAGATTGTGAAGATGTTGGATACATTAAAGAATCAACTGACAGCTAGTGGTAAGGAAATCTTTATATATGAACTACTCCAAAATGCGAATGACTATCCAGTAACGATTGATAATGTAAAACAAAAGGTAGATGTTGAGTTCCATCTCACGTTGTCTTCATTAGTATTCATGCATTCTGGTGCGATATTTAATGAAAAAAATATTGCTGCGATATGCAGTATTAATGACAAAGAGAAAGATACAAACAAGGATGCCATAGGCTATAAGGGCATTGGCTTTAAGACCGTATTTCTTGACAACGAGAACGTGTACTTACAGACAGGTGATTATTCTTTCAGATTTGACCGTCAAGCAACAAGAGATATTGTTGATACTCCTTGGCAGATTTTGCCTATTTGGACAAAATATCAAGAATTAACTCCAGCTGAGCGTGCTATCTTCACACAAGCTGGTGAAGATTTTCGAGTAAAGTTTGCACTTAAACCGACTAAAATAGAAACTTTGAGAGAAAGTGTGTATAATTACGAAAATATGTTCCGAGATATATTTAAAAATGAGCGCGTTATTCTATTTATACCAAATCTTTCTAGTGTTAAAGTATATCTAAAAGGTACCCCAATTCCCGATATTGTTTGCAGCAGAGACAACGACACATGGAGAGTTGATGACTTTAGTGAGAACGTAGACGAAGAAATAACAAGAGCCATTAATGCAGATATTGACGATCAAGAAGATACTGGAGGTCTCAAAATTCCTACGAAGTATTATGATTTTAAAAATACTAAGGTATCTTTTGCTTGCGAGATTGATGGACGAAAACTAAAGGCTGTTAAAGATACATGTCTATATTGCTATCTTCCTGCTAAAGATGCAACATGGGGATTAAAATTCCTCATGAATACAGATATGATTCCAAATGGCGCTCGTGATGATGTTGAAGTTGATTTCGATAACTCAACAAATATAAATGAGACTATTGCGAATATCGCCGGCTCAAAATTGTTTGAGTGGATTTTGAAATTGACAAAGTGCGGTGAATATGAATTAGATTCTATCTATAATTTGATTCCAAATTTTGCGTCATTAAAGAGTGGAAGATTAAAATATAAGGAGCTGATAAATTCTTTTGAAAAAGGATTTGTTGATAGAGTGGAAACAGATGATCTTGTTCCTACTCAAGAGGGTTATGTCTGTTTGCAAAATGTAATTGTGGACGAAACTGGGCTAACCTCAAGTGGCATTATGAGTGATGAAAACTTCCTTAAATTCACTGATAATGAGGGGAAATATCTACCAAATTTAGAATTGCGTAATTCTGACTCGTTTGAATCTTTTGCAGAACAATATCTGCGCAAGTTCAATATTGAAGAGAACATCTTCGATGTTGACAGTTTACATGAAATGATTAGCAAAAATGAGTTCCAAGAATGGTTGAAAGTACAAGATAATAATGATAAGTTCTTAAACTTCCTTCTTGAGAATGAACTACTTGAAGATTTTTTTGATGAGCCAATTTTCATCGAACACGAGTACGGAAGCCTTTATTCTGCGGAGGATTTGTACTATGATATTGATGAGCACCTTATTGACCTTGGTGCTTTCAGTAGTCATATATGTTATATATCACTTAATACCCGTGAATATTTCAAAGACAACTCTAATTGGGCAGATGTAGTTGATGGAAAATTCAACTCATTTGATCCTTTTAGTTTTGTGAAAGATACCCTTTTATCTAGAAAGAATAAGGCTGATACAATAAAAACGTTAAAGGATGAAGACGCTTCTATTCATTTTTATCACTTTATTGCCAAAAATAATATCTGCGATGATGAGATAGCAGAACTGCCCTTCTTCAACACAAAGGAAGTTGCTGTGGAAAATTTTGAAGATAAATTCATTTTCTTTGCTTCAACTATTGGACAGAGAGTTTGTGAAGCTAAGTGGCTTGATAATATTGCCATAGAATTCGTTTCCACTAAGTATGATCCTATTGCCACAGAGTACTTCAAGAATAACTTAAATATTAAGACTTATTCTAATGAAATCATTGCAAAAGATATTATTCTATCTGATGAATGTTGTAATGATATTCAGAAGGCGATAGGTGAAGACTATGACATAAGTGAGGATTTTGTAAAATTCTGTTTTAACAATGAGTCATTTTTCACAGCAGGAACACTAAGCAACTACGCACTTAATGTAGTTGATAAGGATGGGGATTATTGCTTTATTATTCCTAAAGATGATGAAGTATTCTTGCCATCAAATCTTTATAATTCATATAGCGAAAAAAAATGGATTGACAATGAATGGATGTATTGCCTTGATTCAGACTATATAAAAAGCTGTTCTAATAACAAGGTTTCAGAATTCAAGAGATTTATGGATTCTGCCTTCTGGGTTAATGAAATCTCAGCAAAATATTTTTACAAGTTTGTAATTAAGAAGCATATCAAAGAGATTAACGCTAATATAAGTGGAAATAACGATGCAGATGGGTCTAAAAATATTGATTTCATCAAGTATCTTGATGATAATTATAAACTGATTTTTGAAGAAGAAAAAGATTCGGATCAATTTGCTTCCATCACTTTGGTAGCTGAGGATTGTTATGATATAAAAAAATCTCAGAGCTCTGTTTACGCTTTTGATGATGAACTAAAAGACATCCTTAATAAAGAGTGGTTCCCTTCAGGAATCGCTCATATGTGCACCAGCAAATATGGTAACTCGAAGGCTATACTTGCTATCAAGGCTGAAAAATATGATTTTGCGAACTTTTTCAGTAAGGTAATAGTACCAAATATCTCAGATATTAATAATGAGATAAAAGACAAAGAGCAAAGTGTAGATTTTCACAACTTAGTAATAGAACATAAAGGTCAGACTCCTGCCAATGAAATAAAGGAGATGAAGTCTGCAAAGCTCTATCTTCTAGGTAATACTGAACCTGTAAATGCATCTACTGGCCATGCTATTCTCAGTAGCACAGCTAAGGAACTTGCAGAAAATGGTCTCGTTGAGTTTTCTCAACTCAACATCATTGACCCCGCATACAATGCAGAAGATAACAGAGACTATTGGAGTACCCATCTTGAAAATAGCGATTTTACTATAACTCATTTCCTTAAGTGGTTGAATGACAATACAGATGTTTTCGCAGCAACAATAGCGGATGAGACAAAGAACATTGCATTTTGGAGATGGGCAAAAAAGAATCTATCAGAATCTGCAATAGCTAATCTTCCAGAACTTCCTATCCTGTTATCAGATGATACTACAGCCGAAATTTGCGACGTTATCTACTTAGCTGATTGCTATGTTGAAGAAGGTGGTGTTGAGGGATATGTCAAGAAGTACGACGAGGAAGCAAACTTCCTATCATCTAAATACATGCAAGAAGAAGACATTGTAGAAGAATGGCAAAAATTTTGGACTTCAGTCGGCATAAAATCAGAAATCATAGATATCTTGATTGGTACGATTATTCCTAAGTTGAATGAAATAGATGAACCTACTCTACCAGCAACTCTTGTCAAGTATCACAATGAACTTGAGAAAGAATATGAGGATTTGCCAGCTGCATTGACGAATCTCAGAGTCAAAGCACACGATGGCAACTTCTATAGCCTAAAAAACTGCATATACATTAACTGTACTGAGCAAGATGAACCATTTGCATTTGTTGAAATTGCTAATCAGATAACATTCAAAACAGGAGAAGAGCGTTCACTGATAAAGCAAATACTTGATAAATTAAATGTTAAGTACATTGACGATACAACTTCATGGAGACATGCAAAAATTAACAGTTACCTTCAAATACAGGGTGACTTAACTCGTCGTGAGTATTTCAACACAATTCACTATGCTTTCATGGATGAACTTGCAGAGTTGCGCGAAACGGCTGTTGACGCATTAGGTGAGTATAATGAATTAGATAATATCCTAGTACTAAGTGAAAAAGAAGAGTATGTAGATCCCAAGACTCTCACGATGAGTTCAATCTATAATCCTCTCTGTGACTTCCAAAAGAACGGCATAACATCCATCAAGTACACCAGCGATAGTTACTCAACCAATTGCAAAAACTATGTGGGTAAAGTTATGCGTTCTTTGGGCGTTCATTACGATTTTAAAAAGGGCGATATTGAGCATCTTACCAACAGAGAGTTTGCATTCTATTTTTGGACAAAATATCTTCAAAGCAAAGCTGACCGAGATAGTTTGGACAAACTGGCAGAGTATATTAGTTCTAAAGAGTTTAGTGAAACAGCTTGTATTCCAACCAAGGATTACATGAGAAAACCGTCATCACTGTATTCTCCTGCTATCTCAAGCTATGTAAAGAAGACTGAAGATTGGGAGAATAAACTTCCTCTTGAATCAATTTCTGAGATTCAATATAAAGACAAAACGATGTTTGATCTTCTGCCATTTAAAAAGGGATTATCGTTTTCTGATTGCCTTTACGCTCTACTAAGTGTACACGGTAAAGATACACGTTCTATTCTAGTAAGGTGGGCTATAGAAGATTATTCTCCAGAGGATGAATCTAAAGTTGATGAATATCGAGAGGATGAAGATGCCCTTTGGACTAATACAAAAAATATTCGTGTTTCTATTAAGTCTCTGTATGCTCTTGAAAAAGATAATGCTACTCTAGGTCAGTACTTCAATGATCTCGATAGAATTCTTAATCCTGAATATATGAATAGCACTGATTATACAAAAGCCTGTGAGATATTCAAAATTAAGACTATTACGGATGCGGATTTAATCGTAGATCCCAATAATGCAGTTAGTGCTAATAATCTGAAGCAACGTCTTCGTATTTCAGCTCTAGTTATGGCTGGTCGCTATGATATTGAGAGTTGGAAAGATACATACTCCCGCTACGATGAACTCATTGAAACAATGAACCTTTGGCGTTGTACAGCAATTTCTCTTCAATATAAAGATGATGCAGAAATTAGTCAATCACTAAAGAAGTTCTATTTCAAGAAGGAAACGAGTGAGTTTTTCTATGTTCAAGACATAGATGCCAAACTTGTGTTTAATGATTTCGTTGCTGCCTTCTTAGGTTATTTAGGCGTCCCCTCTGATTTCAATAAGGATATTATAAATCAAATTATGGACAGCGCTCAGAGTGCTTTGGACATGATTAATAATGATTTGAAACTCGATGAGGAGTTTATGAATCAGTTGGATGCAATTATACCTGGCAAGAAGAGAGAAATGGTTGGTATTAAAGCGAATGATGATGACGACCTTGATAATACAAAGCGTCATACATATACTGCACACACTATTTACGATGATCCTTCAGCAAAGGGAAACAATGGAAAAGAGGCATTAGACACAGGTGAAAATACTTCTACTCCTCCATTAACATCAACTCAGATTCCTAAGGAAACAGATTATGATAATCCTGATGATTATTTGAATAAAGTTGAAGATCAGGATGAGGACTTTCATGCGGATAAGAGCTCTAATAATTATGGAATACCTCGTGAGAATCAAGAGGCACGTCAATCTACGCCTAGACAGACAAAAACTCCTGAATCATTTGGAACTCCAACTTCTAATAAACATCCGAATCACTATACAAGTGACCATCCAAAGAAAGAGTATCCTTCTGCGCCTCGTGTCGAAGGGAGTAAACGTCCATATACAGACCATACGGGTTGGAATGATACACGTCGTCCATACCGTCCTTTAGCACCAAAGCCATTCTCACCAGAGGATGTACGCAACTTTGGCTCTAATGGGCAACAACGTACGTTGGAGATTCTGGAGCCTTCTCAAGTAGAGGTTGATGCAATTAATCGACTGCTTGATGGTGATTTGTCTTCAGAACAGGTAGCAGACCAAAACTACCTTGCCCAGTATCGCTTGTATCAAAATCTTGTTAAGAGAGGAATGAAACCTGATGAGTCCGAAGCAGACTTTGTGCGAAATGCACACCTAAAATCTGAGCACACCCTTAATGGAGGTAAGTATATCCACAAATGTAGTGCAGCAGGTGGCATTATGTATATCTCTCCTTCTATTTGGAACAAAATTGCAGATGACAGGTGTGTAGTATGCGTATATCTTGGGGCCAAAGCCAACGAGTTTATGTATTTCAACTCAATTGAAGATATCTTGAATTGGGTTAGTGAAGATGACATTGTTATCAAGCTTACAGGCGAAGAAAAGGCAGATGTAGTACAAGAACTGTATTCTGGCATCCTTGAAGGTGTTAAAGGAACAGCTTACACAATGATAAGAATTTGCTCAAACGAAAAATACAATTCAGTATTTGCGCCAATCTCGCATGATCCAAATGCAAATGATAATCTAACTGATGACGACATTTAATTATGGACAAGGCTAAGACAATCAAGAATTATCAATACTTCTTTGATGATCAAATCAGAGAGATTGAGGCAGAGCAAAAAACTCTGGTAAATACGCCCATAGCACAGCTTCTCAGAAAGGAGGAATTGTGTTATGGCTTCATTGATCACGTCAACAATGAACGAGGACATATTATCTTGAAATTTCCGAAAGATAAAGGGCCAAGACTAAAAGTTCTTAAATCGCTAACTATAGTTACGCTTACTGCTATCAATGAGCTTGGCCCAAAGCCAAGCCAATGGGCTTGTACTCTAAAAGAATTTCTGTCAAACAACTCCTATCATAAAGGTTTTTCGGAGCTGACACCACTCTACTATCTTCGAAAAGCAGACCCTACATATGATTATGTAGGCTGCACTTCTATTGATTTGGGAATGTTTGATTTGGTTAGAAGAGCATTGGCAAAAGGTAAGACTCCAAAAGTACTTGTATATAGCCCCTTTCCTCCAATTGATCTTTTGAAGAATATGAATAACTACATGGATTTGTACCCTTCAAATGAAGAATTGTACATTGAACCTAAGATTTCTTTTGAAGATTGGCAGCCTGTAGAGCTAGCTTACGATTCAGAGAATCCGTCAGGAATAGCAGATCGTATCATGGAGACTTTAGACAATGATAATGTTTGTATTCTTCAAGGCCCTCCGGGAACTGGTAAAAGTTATACCATAGCTCAAATCCTTGCTCATTATCTTGAGCAAGGAAAGACTTGCTGTGCAACAACCATGGCAAATAAAGGGCTTATAGAACTTGTTCAGCAACCGCCTCTAAAAGACGCTCTTGAATCAGATAAGATTTCAAAGAGCAATCTTTCAGCAGATGAACTGCATCAAGTCCCGCATCTAAAAAGGACAACATCAGGATTGTTCGTTCCTAAAGGAGAACTACTATGCTCAACTAATTACGTTCTATCTTTTGCTTTTACAGATAAGAATATTGAAGAGCATGGACTTCCCTCTTATGACCTAATTGTCATAGAAGAAGCTTCACAAGCATTTCTGACTTCTATAGCTGCATTCAAATCATTAGGTTCTAAGTGCTTGATAGTTGGAGACCCTATGCAGTTGCCACCTATAGTCGCAAACAATAGAAAAAGTATATATAAGTTTTGGAATGCGAATACGCAAACAGAAGGTTTATTATCTTATGCATTAGGAACCGATATTAAATCATATCGCATCACAACAACGTTCCGTCTTACTAACAAAGGCGCGAGCTTAACTGGAATCTTCTACAATAATAGATTCAAGTCAGTCAAGAAAGACATATTGAATTTCGATAAGATAAGCAACCCTTTGTTTCCTAATGCAGGTGGTGTGATTTATCATTGTACGGAGGATGCCACCAATGGCGTGTATTCAAGAACAGCGTTTGATATTATCTCATTTGTTATTAACACATTACAAGACAACTACAAAAAACGTTCATTGGCGATTATTTCTCCATTCAAGGATACTGTTAAACAATTGCAAAAAGCATTTCTAGCTGACTCTGCAATTGAGGAGTTGACAATAGAAACTATTGATAGAATACAAGGTATGACTGTTGACTATGCAATACTATATTTACCTGCTAGAAATTCAGGATTTGCTCTCGATGAACGTAGATTTAATGTAGCTACAAGTCGTTCAAGAAGTACGACTTTAGTTATTTCAGATATACCACTCCATCATTTCCATTCTGTATCTCCAAATATTCGGCATTTTTTGGACAACTCAGAGTATATGGAACATATTTCTGTAAGTAAAGCCTTCGTACACAAATCTGTTTCCGAGCGAGATGAAATAAAATTTCTGTATCCTGGCCTTGAAGCGATTGTTGATCAACTACTTGATTACAACATTTCATTCAGCCATGATGGAGAAGTTGATTTGCAAGATAAGGATGGTATAGTTCTTGCTTCAGCAGGAATGTTATTAAAGGATCAACATCTAGCAATAGATCCTGTAGATTTTGATTCTGAGCAAGTACTTAAACGTGCTGGTTACAGAGTAATCTCTTCTATAGATTTCAATATAAACGACATTAAATAGAAACAATATATGCTACCACTACAACAAGCCCGCGAGGTACGCGACTCGGTCATCGAGTATATCAAAGCCACGTTCCGATTCAAAGAAAAGGACGTGAGCGATGCGTTCTATCGCTTTATCGAAGATAAGCAGGAAGGCCTGTTTAAGGGTCCCTATATATCACTGAAGACACCTTTCATCTCAGCGACAGCAGAAGAAAGTGCAGATGTCCCCTTGGATATTGTGCCCAACTTCGCTCCCTACAAACATCAGTTACAAGCGTTCAAACAGCTGACAATGAAAGATGGCCATCAGCCTGAGCCTACCTTGTTGACCACTGGTACCGGTTCCGGTAAGACGGAGTGTTTCCTCTATCCTATACTCGACTACTGCTATCATTGCAATCAGTTTGAGCATCAGCCGGGCGTGAAAGTCATCATCATGTACCCCATGAATGCATTGGCCAGCGACCAAGCCAAGCGTTTAGCTGAAACGATTTGGGGAGATGAACGGTTGCGTGGTAAGGTTACTGCGGGTCTGTTTGTGGGTGAAGGTGTTAAAGTAAAGGATTATCCTCGTAATATGGGGCCTGATCATATCATCGAAAACCGTGATGCGATACTTGACACCGTGCCCGACATTCTGTTGACTAACTTCAAAATGTTGGACTATGGTCTGATGCGTCAACGTTTTATGTCACTTTGGCGTGGTAATATCGATACCGACGCCAAAGCTTTGCGTTTCATTGTACTTGATGAGCTACATACTTACGATGGCGCACAAGGTACCGATGTGGCCAATTTGCTTAGACGACTGAAGTTGAAACTTTCGTTGCCTAAGCATAGCTTATGTCCTATCGGCACCTCGGCTACCATTGGTAATGGTGCTGATAGTAAAGTGCGCTTGTGTGAATATGCCACCAATGTGTTTGGTGAGACTTTCAGCGAAGAACATGTCATAGAAGAGCACCGCATCCCTGTGGATGAATATGTGGAACCTACAACTGTGGGGCTTCCTGATGGACGATTGCTAAAGGACTGTACTTTTGGCAATACCGATACTGTAGCATCCTATCTCAAACGTCTTTGTAAGATATGGCTTAAAAAAAGTGATGCCACTCCCATTGAAGCCGGTGTGATTTTACGTCGAATGGGCATCGTTGGCGATTTGCTCCATGCTTTGGAAGATGGTGTGCATACATTAGAAGAGCTACAGAATCGTTTGGAAGACAATACGGATTTCCGTCGCTTGCGTCAGCAATATTCCGATAAGACTTGTCTGACAGCTATTGAAAACTTGTTGGCACTCATTGCTTATGCCAAGCGCCCGATGGAAAACGGTAAGTTGATACCAACGCTTTACCTTCAAGTACAACTTTGGCAAAGAGAACTGAGTGGCATTCTGCGCTATGTGCAGAAGGAACCAGAATTCACATGGCGCAGTAGCATCAAAAACGATGAAGACCGCGTGGCTTTGCCTATGTATTTCTGTCGTGATTGTGGTGCCAGTGGATGGCTAAGTCGTAGATTAGCTACAGACGATCGTTACTGCTCAGACGTGAAGACCATCAATACTTCATTTATGAACCGTGACAAGGAAGTCGTGTTGCTTAATATTGAATCTAAACGTCATGAAGCGGTAGAAGAATATATATCAGAAGGAAGTCTCAATGTGACTCACTATATAAAGGTCAAAGACCTTACAGAAGCAAGTAGCAGCGATGAGGGTACTATCCGTCTGCGCACATGCAGCAAAACAGGTACAAACAAGAATGGTAACCAAAAATTTGCTCGCACCTGTCCGGAATGCAACGGGAATGATACCATCTGCGAGATAGGTGGTCGCACCTCAACGTTTTCAAGTGTAGCCATCAGTCAGGTGCTATCTAGTGATTTTGATCATGCCGAAGCTGCAGACCGTAAAATTCTGATGTTTACCAACAGTGTGCAAGATGCTGCGCACGAAGCTGGGTTTTATGAGGCACGTACCTTCCGATTCTTGTTCCGTCAGTCTATGCAAAAGTATATCAATACACTTGATGGCCCCATCAACTTGGTAGAACTTCAAAAAGGATTCAAGGCATATTGGCACGCACAACTCTCTGAGGAAGAATACTATCATCGTTTTCTTCCAGCTGACCTAGCTTCGCATATCGATCTCAACTGCAACTATCGTGAAGGTGATGGCTTTATGTCTAACTTTAAGCAAGAGTTTGAAACCCGTGTAGATTGGGAAATAACCAGTGAGTTTGGTCTGACTGCGCAATTGGGTCGTACCCTCGAAAAGACTGGCGCTTCAGCCTCTTTCTTTAAAACGGAAAAGATAGAAGAGGTATATAGTGCCATGGTCGATTGGATGAACAGCAACAACATGGAGCAGATGGCCGATAAAGAACGAGACTTCTGCCACTTCGTATACGGCATCTTGCAACGCATGCGTACTCATGGTGCTGTTGATCATCCTTACTTGGCGAAATACAGAGAGGAAGCATTAACACAATGGGCCTTGAACTGGAATAAAGACGGCCGTCACTTCCTTAATAAACGCTTAGGAGGAAGTATGCAATTTCCTAAATTGGCCGGTGCTTGGTTTACAGACAAGAATGCCGATATGCTTGATATGACTGTGCTGCGCCGTGAGGGTAAGCATAATTGGTATAGCCTGTATTTCTTCAAACAATTCAATGACATAGGTATTAGCAACAATATGGGACTCTTTAATGAGTTCATGCGTAAGTTGCTTGATACCATGGTAGAAGTTGGCTTGCTCAACAAACAACCTCAAGGTGGTGGCAACTATGCCATCCGCCCTGACCAAATATGGATTAGCAAGAAGGTGAAGCATATCCAGTGCGATAGTTGCCAATCCAGATTATGTGCAGCCACCGATGATGAATTGGCCGAAGGTACCAACTGCTTGGATTACAAGTGTCGTGGCACCTATTCGGAAGAGACACGACCAGAGCTGAACTACTACCTGCAAGTGTATAACCGCAATATTTCCCCTCGTGTTTATGCCAATGAGCATACAGGATTGTTAGAAAGAAATAAGCGAGAGAAGCTTGAAATTGATTTCAAGAAACATCCTACCCCCAGCTCAACCAATGTGCTTGTGGCCACTTCTACTTTGGAAATGGGTATTGATATTGGTGATTTGAATGTGATGGGTAATGCGAATGTTCCGCCCAAACCGAGTAATTTCTTGCAGCGTGTAGGTCGTGCCGGACGTAAGGAGGGTTCTGCCCTTGTGCTCAATTATGCCCATGCCAGCGAGCCGCATGATATGTATTATTATACTTACCCTGCGGAAATGATGCAGGGAGAAGTAACTACGCCTGGCTGTTTCTTGGAGGCTAAAGACATACTTCGCCGCCACTTTTTGGCTTACTGCATAGACACTTGGACAAGTAGCGACATACAAAACATGCTGCCTGCGCGCATTGCTGATTTGAAATTGACGCAAGAAGATGTATTCAATCAAGAAGGTTTTATTGTGAACCGACTGATTACGTTTATCAAGAATAACAAAGCTATACTTGAGTCTGAATTTAGATCCGTTTACGAGGAACGTACACAAGAAGCGCTGTCACGCTTATTTAAAACGCTCAACGACGGTACATTTTACAATCATATTATCAGCGAATTTAGTACGCTACAAGCCCGTTTGTTCCATTTGGGCAAAGAACTTGACCAATACAAAGAGCAGGAAGGCCGGATTCAAGCGAATGACCCCATGCTCACCCAAATAAAAAATCTGATTAAGGCTACAAAGAAACAATACGCTCAGGTTGTGGGTGAGAAAGTGATTGAATATATGACCAATGTGGGTTTGTTGCCTAACTATGCCTTTCCGGAAACAGGTGTTAAGCTACAAGCCAGCGTTTATGCATCGCATGAGAAGGAAGACAATGAGCACAATAAAATGGCACCAAAGTCATTTGAGTTAATGCGTTCGGCTTCACAAGGTATCAAAGAGTTGGCTCCTGGTAATAACTTCTACACGCAGAAATTCAAGCTGAATATCAGTGGAATCTCTACATTTGATTGGAAAGACGCATTGACAGAAATGCGATTCTGCTCAAAATGCGATTGTATAGCACTAAAGGGTGAGTCTGGTTATGATTCTGCTGCTTGTCCAAAGTGTAATGACCCATCTTGGGGCGTAAACAAGCATCAATTGTTGAAGTTTACCAATTCACGAAGCATCATGCATAGTAATGACGCAGCATTGGATGACTCCAGTGAAGATCGTGATTCAGAAAACTACATCATCAAGCGTCACTATATGTTCCATCACAATGGCGCTACTACCTCGTATGCTATGCGTAGTGTGGGCTTTGGTATTGAGTTCTGCAACAACATGGAGTTGTATGAAGTAAACTATGGTATGCAGATGCAATCCGGTGCAAAGCTGGAGGTGGACAATGATGCTACGGTTCCTCAGAATGGTTTTGTCACCTGTAAATATTGTGGTAAATCAACTCATCTTTTGGCCGGTGTAAAACAGACCGAAGACTTCCATTATCGATTCTGTAATCACAAGGGCATAAGCTTTGCTGATGATGTAAAGGGCGATGTATTCGAAACGCTTTACCTCTACCGCCATATGCAAACGGAGGCTATCAAGATATTGCTTCCCGTACAAATTATGGATGCAAATGCTGCTATTGAGATGTTCAAGGCCGGTATCGAACTCGGATTAAAGGCATACTATAAATCATCGCCAGAGCATATACGCATTGACTCCTATAGTGAAATGAATATGGCAACGATGAACAAAGACCATTACCTTGTGATGTATGATACCATCCCAGGCGGTACGGGCTATTTGTCGAAGCTATATGACACCGAGGAATTTACCACTCTTCTGCAGTATGCCTATGAGAAGATTCATGAATGTACTTGTCAATGGGAGGGCAAAGATGGCTGTTACCATTGCATCCTTACCTATGGCAACCAATATAAACGCGATTCTTTCAGCCGAGAATATGCGGATAGTCTCTTTGAGCAACTTATTAGTCATGCTAAATCGTGGGAAACACTTCCAGGATCAGTAGGAACTATCTCACAGTCTGGTGTAGCAGAGGATAGCGAGTTGGAATTGAAATTCGTTAATGCCCTAAAGGTCATCGCAAGAAATAATAATTGGGAATTTGAGAAGATTCCGGATGTAAATACTTATCGTTATGAACTTCGCCTCATTGATGAAGCGGACGATACGGACATTAAATATTACATCATTCCTCAGTTTGCCCTTGGAGGACCTTATGGCGTTCGCCATTATACTGTAGCCGATTTCCAAATCATCTGTATGTCGGCAAAAATTAAAGGCCAAGACATTGCGCAACCAGAAAAAATGCCCATGTGGGCCATTTTCCTCGATGGTTATAGCTATCATGCCAAAGCGCCTAACATACGATTCTATGGTGACATAGAAAAGAGAGACGGCATCCGTGCATCAACCACGCATAACCTATATTCATGGACGATGACGTGGGAGGATATTCAATTGTTTGAGAGTGGACAGGATGATAGTCTTGGACTTAATTCCGTAACGCGTCTTATCGAACTATTGAAGAATCCCCTACCAGGGCACATCACAGAAACGGCATTTGGCTGTATTGCAGATGCTGACGAATTTATGGCACATGGTGGTTTTTTGTACAATGGAAGTATAACGATTGATGATAGTTGCTATGATTTATTAACAGACAATTCGACCGATGAAGAAGTAGCCGCTGCATTACAAAATGGTATTCACTACGAGTGGAATCTGCAATTTCACTTGCTCTCAATAGATAACGAAGAGTGGACAGGCTTCTGGCGGCGATACAATCTACTTCAGTTCTTCCCAAACAAAACGAATGTGGTGGTTTCTACTACTTCAACAGTAGAGACAGTGGACCGTGATGAAGTGAAGATGTATTATCCTGGCCTTGAGGACATCATTGATCAGTTATTAGATCACAATATCTCTTTCAGCCATGAAGGAGACGTGGATTTAACAGACGATGATGGAATCGTGATTGCAAGCGCTCAGATGATTCTTAGTGAACTGAAAATCGCTATCGATCCGGTTGACGAACAATCTAGTGAAACATTCATCAGCTATGGTTATCATGTAATAGCCGCTTCTGACTTCAATATTAACAACATAATAAATTCATAATATGAGACTATTTCTTTCTGACACATTCTATGAAGCGGTTCTCTCGCTGCCGAAGAAGATACAAAGCAAAGTGATAGCATTTCAAAAGAAGTTCCGTGAGAACAACGCTTCTAACGGCATTCATCTGGAACCTATTGCTCAGTTTAAGGACAATGCATTGCGCTCAGCCCGAGTGGATGATAATTATCGTGCCATCATTGGTGTACTGGGTAATAATACTTACCATTTACTTTACGTAGGTACACACGAAGATGCCTATAACTGGGGCATGAGAAAACGCTTTGCTTGGAATGAGCATACGCAATCATGTCAGTTGATTACTGTAACAGAGTCTGAAGAAGTCGTATCAAAGGCTGCTCCAGAAACAACAGAAAACGCTTTCTTTAAGGATGTAACTGACGATAAACTCCTGGCCATTGGCGTGCCTCAAGAGCTGTTGGGCAAAGTAAGAGCCATTCAGACACTCGATGATTTAGATCCATTAGACGATATGTTACCGAATGATGCATATGAGAACATCTTCAATCTGATGGATGGCGAGAACATAGATGACATCATAGCAGGCATTGAGTCTGGACGTGCCAAAGCTAATGAGGATGAATTACTTAGTGACAACAATAAACGTCGGTTTGTAGAACTGACGGATGACGATGAGTTGCAACGTATCATAGATAAGGATATGGATGTATGGCAACTATTCCTTCACCCTTCACAGCGTAAATTGGTCAATGCTGATTATAAGGGAACGATGAAGGTAAGTGGTGGTGCTGGAACAGGTAAGACTGTGGCAGCCTTACACCGCATGAAGTACCTTACATCCAATCCCAATGCCAATGTGCTGTTCACTACTTATACACGCACACTCAAGGAAAACTTGGATGGTCTGGTTCAGAAGATGGATATTAATAGAGGGCGCTATGTTTTGAATAACATCGATCAAATTCTGATTGAATGCGCTCGCCAATACCATATTAAAGATGGCTTTAAGATTTTGGACTACACGGGAGACGAAGAGTCTTTGAAGCTGTGGCGAGAGGTTCTTGAAACAGAAGTAACTGAGTTTGATGAACATTTCCTTTATGATGAATACATTGATGTAATAGTCTATTTTGGAAATGCAGACGCGCATAGTTACATGATGCAGCAACGTGTTGGTCGTACCAAAGCTTTAAGCCGCAAACAGCGTATGGAGATCTGGAAGCTTGTTGAAAAATATGTGGCGTTGAAACAGGAACGAAGATATATCGATCGCTTAGAGTTGTTCAATGAGACCACCAATTATCTTAATGAACACAATGTTCGTCCATTTACTAATGTAATTGCTGACGAGTTCCAAGATTTCTCTAATCCGGAACTGAAGTTTCTGCGCGCTTTGGTAGCGGAAGGGCGTAACGACCTGTTCTTAACAGGAGATCCGATGCAACGTATTTACAGCGGACGAAAAATCAACTTTAGTACTGCTGGTATTAATGTACGTGGTGTACGTAGTCGCCGGTTGAAAATCAATTATCGTACAACTGAGCCAATTAAGCGCGTAGCTGTATCTATCATTAAAGGTCAAACTTACGATGATATGGATGGTGGTACCGAGTCAACAAAAGGCTATGTATCTTTGATTCACGGTGGAGAAAAGCCACAGTACGTCATGGTGTCAAATGCTGCTGAGGAAGTTACTCAAGTGGCAGAATGGATTGAAGCCTGTAAAAACAGCGGCATCTCTTTGAAGGATATATGTATTGCTGCCCCCAGTATGGGATTGATGAAAGAGCTACAGACTCGTCTCCATACGGATGGTACAGCTTATAAGGTACTCAAAGGTACCAGTAAACAAGGAGCTAGTGATGGTGTATCTTTGTGTACTTTCCATTCCCTCAAAGGTCTTGAATTTAAGGCGGTCATCTTAATGGGTGTAAATGAGCGCAATGTTCCATCGAAAGCCACAGAGGCATATCCTTTCAATGGTATGGATGCATTGGAAAAGAAGGAGTATCTCTCAAGCAAGCGGTCGCTATTGTATGTAGCGATAACTCGTGCTAGAGGATTGGTGTACATGGTTGGTTATGGTGAGCCTTGTGGACTTGTAGCTGATTTGATAAAAAAATTATTATAGCCAGTAAACTACATATAATGTAACTGTACAAAAATAGTTAGATTTAGTAGGTGTGATAATAATATCAACCTACTAAACTAACTATGATATGAATAATTTGTTTTATTGACCAATCGGAAAGAAAGGAGTAACAATAAAAAGCTATTGCTTATTTTCTCCAAAGACTATTCCGTTTTCCTTTGGGGCTCTACTCCTATTTCTTCCATCAAGCACTGATGCTGTTCTTTCACCGCCCGATACATGGAATAATGTGCAAAGGATTCTTCCTTATATTTCATACTACTAACAGAAGCTGCAACAGCCCATATCATAATAACAATAACGAAAGCCACGACATATCGTAACTTAATATGATAGCCACATATAAACATCCCATTGATATTGGGTGGAATAATGGTTATTGGATTTTTCAACTCATTAATTTTTTCAAGTATCTCATTCTGCCCTTTTAGTATGCTTTCGATATTAGCCTCAATAGTCATACGGTTGAGGTTATAATCGCAAACATGACGATAAAGATATTCAAGAAGTTTGGACTTCTGTTTGAATAATTCAATGAGTTTCGGGAACCATAGTGAAAATGGTAAAGTGTTCGGCTGTTGTTTCCAAATATGTTTCTTTACCACAGACAAGGCTTCATTCCAACAAGTGCAGAAACCTTTAGCGACTCCATTATAAATGATCTTTTCGTCAAAGTCCACTTTTACAGATTGTTCCGATTTAGAAACAGTGGCATTCTGTTTTTCAATACATTCTTTTAGCTCACTGATACTTTGACGCAAATTCGCAAGATTTGCAGCTACTACATCTTCTTTCATTATCTTCTACGTTTTGAGGGTTTATAGAAAGGTTCGTTTCTTTGGCTATCCTTGTTTTTATCGTCTCGCCATCCTTGTTCATTGCTTGTTCCTCCACCTCCACTGGAAGTTATGGCCTGATGGGGTTGAATAATCAATTCTGTAGTTACATTGCCCAACGTAACGCAAAGGCTGTTAAAACTCAAATCACAGTCAAGTTTAGAACCTGCAATGCTAAATTCATCCATACAAAAGGATATACCACGAATTTTATCAGAGTTCTCAGCATGATTAAAACGCATATCTATGCCCTGACCTTTGAGAATGCCAAGAAAATCATTCCATGAGCGAGATACAGCCAGTGCATCAAGAGCTGCAGAACGTAGATTATACTTCCGTAATTGATGAGGACGTAAACGGCTCTTATTTCTGGCTTTGCTGTTTTTAAGGGCAAAGTAAAGTTTATATTCTTTGGTTAAAGCTCGACAGACTTTTGCATTTCGTATCCGTTCGTTGCTATCAGAAATGAGATTACCGTCATTATCTATCCGATTGAACACTATATGGCAATGTGGATGTTCCGTATCATGATGCCTGGCTATGATATATTGGGTATTGCTAATCCCCATCTGCTCCATCCATTTCTTGGCAATCTCCACCATAAGTGTATCTCCTTTTTCATCATCGGAAAAACGGATGGTATCTTGCGGAGAGAAAGCAAGTGATACGTGTTTCACCGAACTTTTTACTTTCGGACGCATAGAAGCTTGTATCTGAAAAGAATCGGCTATGGTCTTATTGCTGATGGCACAGACACCTTCGTATGCTAAAAGTATGGCACTCTTTTTCTTGTTCTTTTGATCATTGGCGTAATTTACTATCCCTCCAAAATCGGCTCTTGTTTTAATCTTCGCTATCATGATTGTTATTCTTTACTTGGGTGATAATTCTACTGACTTCTGATATAATAGAAAAACATTGTTGTTTCACGGCTTCCAAACCATAGATGTGCATCTGATGGGCAATCTGGTTGACATTATTGGCTATACCGGAAAGGTCACGGATTGCCGATACCATTTCCGGACTGATACGCTGACCAACTTCACAGCCCATTGCAGCCTGATGGCAAAATTCATTGACAGACAGTCCAGCCTGTTGGGCTTTGGATTGGATATAGATATAGTCGTTCTCGGTAAACATTACCCGGAAACATTTCGTGCGTTTCTGGTAATTCGCTAACTTTGGGCGACCACCAAGTTTCTTTTTCTTCATACTTATCTAAACTTTGATGTGCATAAATTGATTTTTTAAGAGTGGCAGTTCTATCCGCTTGCCGCCTAGGTTTTAGTGACACTAAAACACAAACTTGCCACTCAAAAAATCTTCCTATATTTCCCCTGCTCTATCCGGCATAGCTTGCTATCTTTAATAAAGGCTTCTATCCACTTGTTTGCCGTACTCCCATTCTCACCTAAAGCTAAAACTGTCGCATCATAATCCTTTTTAGTGAATGTTTCGGGCAACATATTATAAAGGGTATTCCTTCGTGCATAAACGCCAATTTCTTGTGAAGCGGGTTGTAATCGCTTAGACTGGTTTCCTGACAAATTCTGATAAATGAATACGGCATGATAAAGCAGGGTGTCGCAAATACTCATGGCTATGGAATAGTCAAACTCATGGCAAACCAATTGTACAGTCTCGTCAGAAGAAGATTTGTGAATCACATTATCCAAATGTCGGACAGCAGTCAACACCATCATTATACGATAAGCAATCAGTCCCATCCGTCTGACTACTCCTTGCATCTTGTTATCCACTTCGTCACAACATTCCTCATTCACCCGACTGAGATATTCAATAAAGTGTTCCTGCAAATCAGAGGGAAGAGAAAAGGAATAATTACCCTGCCGTACAAAATTCTCATGCAAATGGCAGAATTTATCTCCCAACAGTTTGAACATGGCATTCTTGGATTGGGAAATGTCGCTTGTGGCAAACACATTTCTTATACCTCGTTTGAAGCGGATAATATAGAAACAAAAGCGACTCATCAATCCGTTCTCCGCATCAGGTATCAATCTTCTTACCTGTTCGGGAGTTCCAGCCAAAGCTACAGAAACTCTCGGATTAGCTACTTCACAATACTCCCTATCTTTGCGACGGCTCAAACTGACCAACTCATGATGGAATGCCTTCCGCAACACATCGGAATAATTACCATAGTCCGACTTCAAAGTCTGGCTTAACGTGTCGCCCTCCGATTCAAACAACAGCCCAATTCCGTCATTATCTCCCAATATCTTCAAGAAAGAGCTTGCGCTGCTATTGGCTGGAATGACAAGCATACGCATGGGCGGTTCGACCGGCATAGTCATTCCACTATCTTTCTTACCTTTGATATAAGCATTCATCGCTTCCTTGTATTCCTGTTCCAATCGTTTTGAAAGTTCATGCAAATGGCGGTTGATAGGAGCTACAAGTTCTCGGCATAAAGTCAATGCTCCTTTTCCCATACCTGCATCTGCCACAACGAACAGATATAGATTCGGATAAACAATACGTTCATCGTACACACCACAAACATTATGAAAGCATACCGACAAACACACAATAGCCCCAATCAGTATCGTATCACGGTCATCTACCGAAATGGAATTAT
>OHQK01000253.1_pt1 | contig 18831 bp, 20 predicted proteins | sample 1578171 | NCBI WGS metagenome assembly OHQK01 (sample SAMEA3879531, study PRJEB24766) | human gut metagenome | biome: human-associated habitat; feature: feces | place: USA | collected 1985/1987
ATCTGTAACATGTATTATTTGGGACAAGTTACTGCAGAGCAAATTGTACTGGTAAAAGCCAATATCATCCGTGCCCAATTGACATTGAGCCTGCAATTGCCGAAACTGGCATTTCTCTTTGCCGAGAACGAGCCGTATGTGGGCGAATGGCAGTTACTGGACATCGGACTCAGCGAGGATGTCATCCATGACATGGAAACGGACTTCTGCCTGCTGGAGCATGAAGATGTGTCTGCCCTGCTGAAGCCGCGCAGCCGGTTTGCCCATAAGGGGAACTTCGGCCGTGCACTGCTGATAGCCGGTTCGCAGGGAATGGCGGGAGCTTCGGTGCTGGCTGCGCGTGCTTGTCTGCGTTCGGGGGTGGGGCTGCTGACGGTGCATGTGCCGTTCTGCAACAACTTCATTGTGCAGACTTCCGTGCCCGAAGCCATGACGGAGCTGGACATCAGCGACACCTGCTTTGCCGCCGCTACTGATACGGACGATTACCAGGCCGTGGCGATAGGTCCGGGACTGGGAAAGGCGGCAGAGACCGAGGCGGCTCTGCTGGAGCAGATAGAGATATGCCAGACTCCGATGGTGGTGGATGCTGATGCCCTGAACTTGCTGGGCGAGAAGCGTAACTATATAGGGCGTCTGCCCAAAGGGAGTATTCTGACTCCGCACCCCAAGGAACTGGAGCGTCTTGTAGGCAAATGCCAGAATTCGTACGAACGCCTGATGAAGGCTCGCGAGCTGGCGAAGAGCGCCGGAGTGCATATCATCTTGAAAGGCGCTTATTCTGCCATTGTCACTCCTGCCGGGAAATGTTTTTTCAACCCTACCGGCAATCCGGGTATGGCAACGGGAGGCAGCGGTGATGTGCTGACGGGAGTGGTGCTTGCCTTGCTTGCCCAAGGCTATGAGCCGGAGAAGGCTGCCTGCCTGGCCACGTATGTGCACGGACTGGCGGGAGATGTTGCCTGCAAGAAGCAGGGGGCAGTGGGGATGACGGTGGGGGATATAGTTGCCTGCCTGCCGCTAGCGTGGAAGATGCTGGAAGAATAAGGAGAGAAGTGTAATTTGGATGGCTTGTCATGTCAACAGAAATAAGATATTTTGAAAACAGAAAAGATTGGCGGAAGTGGCTGGCTGACAATTTTGATACTGCCGATGGAGTCTGGTTTGTGTTTCCTACTAAATCTTCAAGCGAGAAAAGTATTGTATATAATGACGCTGTTGAAGAGGCCCTTTGTTTCGGGTGGATTGACAGCACGATAAAGTCACTTGACAAAGAACATAAAATTCAGCGTTTCACGCCCAGGAATCCTAAAAGTACCTATTCGCAAGCCAACAAAGAAAGGTTGAAATGGTTGCTGGAGCATAAAATGATACATCTTGAATTTGAGGATAAAATACGAACTGTCTTGTCGGTTCCTTTTGTTTTTCCAAATGATATAATCGACAGATTGAAAGAGGATGAAAGAATATGGAAGAATTATCAGAGTTTCTCTGACCCCTATAAACGTATCCGAATCGCATACATTGAAGCGGCGAGGAAACGACCGGAAGAATTTGAAAGGCGATTAAATAACTTTATCTGTAAAACGAAAGAGAACAAAATAATAATAGGGTTTGGCGGGATTGAAAAATACTATTAACGCTAATTCTTTTCCGCTTATTTCTCTCTTGTCGTAATGTGGAAGCATCCTTGCTTCAACTCGTACTTGATGTAGCATTTATCGGCTTTCCGCAGGTCACGGAGCACTTCCGAAAGAACCAGTTTTAAGGTATCTGCGCTGACATCCTGCAAAGGACGTCCATCCTCGTCTTCTATTTTCTGAAAGCGCTTCCAACTGACATCGAATGTCGTTCCGTAAAAATGTGCCGAGTTTGGAGAAGCATTGCCGTTACGGCGGCGCAGGCGTTTTACGTCGTCTTGGGTGCGGAGTACGGAAGTCACAATTATCTTGTTTGGATTCAGCCCCTTGGCGGTCAGTGAATCAAGGAAGTTGTGTCCGATGGTGTCCAGCAGGCTGGCGGCGCCCGGAATGAGATAAGGGATGGAATGCGTCAGTGAATCCACGGCATAGAGCTCGTTTGTCGTGATAGGTTGCAGTTGCTCTCTCATCTTTTCTGCTTCCTCGCGGGATGAAAGTACACGTATGCCGATGGCTTGGGCTACATTGAGATGTTTCTCATTCAAGTCTCCGAACGAGCGCTTGTAGCTGACAACACCCCGAATGTTGCGCGGTTCGTTCAACTTGAGCGACATGTCCTTCTTCTTACAGCCGGCAAAGGTGAATGTTGCGGCAGCTGCGACAATTATCAGTATAGGTAGGATTCTGGAAGAATATCTCATCTTATAAATGTACTATGTCTGTGAAAAATCTGCGTTAATCTGTGTAATCTGTGGTGAAAACCTTGCAAAGATAATTCAAACCTTCTTAAGTTTGCACTATCTGTGCTGAAAAAGCGAATATAGGCTGCACCTTAACATAACTTTTTCATGCGAGCATGAAAGTTCTGTATTCGGTTTGCACTATCTTTGCACACAAAAAAGACCGTGCAACGATATTTTATATACCTGGCTTATGATGGCACCGCTTATCACGGCTGGCAAATCCAGCCGAATGGAGCGAGTGTGCAGGAGTGTTTGATGAAGGCGCTGAGTACCTTGCTGCGTCGCGAGGTGGAAGTCGTGGGAGCGGGGCGTACCGATGCCGGGGTGCATGCCTCACTGATGGTAGCTCACTTTGACAGTGATTCTCCTCTGGACACTGTTTTTATGACGGATAAGCTGAATCGTCTGCTTCCTCCCGATATTTCCGTATACCGCTTGCGGGCCGTGAAGCCCGATGCACATGCCCGCTTTGATGCTACGGCGCGGATGTATAAGTATTACGTCACTACTGCCAAGATGCCTTTCAATCGTCAATACCGTTGCCGTCTGTTCCAAACACCGGACTTTGAACGGATGAATGAGGCTGCCCAAACCTTGTTTGACTATACGGACTTTACCAGCTTCAGCAAACTTCATACGGATGTCAAAACCAATAATTGCAAGATTATGCATGCCGCCTGGACCCGGGTAGACGATGTGACCTGGGTGTTCACCATCCAGGCCGACCGGTTCCTGCGGAACATGGTACGCGCCATTGTCGGTACTTTGCTCGAAGTGGGTCGCGGAAAACTTTCTGTTGAGGGTTTCCGACGCGTCATCGAACAGAAGGACCGTTGTCAGGCAGGAACCTCCGTTCCCGGAAATGCATTGTTTCTAGTGGATGTAGCCTATCCGGAAACTACTTTTTTAGAATAAAAGAGGGATGCACTACAAAAACGTACCCCCCTCCTTTTAATTTTTAATTCTTAATTTTTAATTAACTCTATGTGGTTATTGCTTGCTTTCCTCTCTGCTGCCTTATTGGGATTTTACGATGTCTTCAAGAAGAAGTCGCTTCGTGACAATGCCGTACTGCCGGTACTTTTCCTGAACACGCTGTTCTCGAGCCTGATATTTCTTCCTTTCATTCTGGTATCTGCCTTTGCGCCGTCGGTGTTGGGAGGTACGATGTTTGATGTTCCCGTGGTGGGGTGGGAGGTGCATAAGTTTATTGTTGTCAAGTCGTTTATCGTGCTCTCTTCCTGGATATTCGGTTATTTCGGGATGAAGCATCTGCCGCTGACCATCGTGGGACCGATTAATGCGACGCGCCCCGTGATGGTGCTTGTAGGTGCCATGCTTGTGTTTGGCGAACGCTTGAACCTTTATCAATGGATTGGCGTGATGCTTGCCATAGTATCCTTTTTCATGCTGAGCCGTTCGGGCAAGAAGGAGGGAATCGACTTCAAGCATAACAAATGGATTCTTTTCATCGTGCTGGCTGCCGTTGCTGGAGCTGTCAGTGGGCTGTATGACAAATATCTGATGAAGCAGCTCAATCCGATGCTGGTGCAGTCGTGGTATAATGTCTACCAAGTCTTTATCATGTGCCCCATTATCTTGCTGTTGTGGTACCCCAAGCGAAAAGAAAGTACCCCGTTTCGTTGGGACTGGACCATTATCTGTATCTCCATTTTCCTTTGTGCGGCAGACTTTGTCTATTTTTATGCCCTGAGCTATGAGGACTCCATGATTTCCATCGTTTCGATGGTGCGTCGTGGAAGCGTTGTTGTTTCCTTCCTTTTCGGTGCGCTTTTCTTCCGTGAAAAGAATTTAAAAAGCAAGGCTGTCGACCTCATTTTGGTGTTGATTGGAATGTTCTTCCTATATTTGGGGAGTAAATAGACAAGAGATATATGGCAGAAGACCTATATATAAATGCTGGTAGCAAGACAGAGAAATATCGCGCTTTGCTTCCTCAACTGAAAAATCTGCTGGCAGGTGAAGATGACTTGATAGCCAATCTGGCGAATGTTTCGGCGGCGCTGAAAGAGACTTTCCATTTCTTTTGGGTAGGCTTCTATTTGGTGAAGGGTGAAGAATTGGTGTTAGGACCTTTCCAGGGACCGATAGCTTGTACGCGCATCAGGAAAGGCCGTGGTGTTTGCGGCACGGCATGGGATAAAGACGAGACGTTGGTTGTGCCCGATGTGGATGCATTTCCCGGACATATAGCCTGCAGCTCGCTGTCGCGTTCGGAGATCGTGGTTCCGCTGAAGCGTGAGGACGGTGAAGTGTGGGGAGTATTGGATATTGACAGTGACGATTTGGGCGGTTTTGATGAAACAGATGCCCGTTTCCTTGAAGAAATGATTAAAATGTTATGATAAGAAAACTGAGTGCTTTTTTGATTTTGGCTTTCATCGGATGGGGGTATTTGCAGGCCCAGGAAGCCAAGACGTGTTTTAAGAATATGCCGGATTCTATATGTCCGTTGCTTAGCGCCGTGAACCGTGCGGATTTTATAGACTTTCTGGAAAGTAAGATGAAAGCTGAGGTGACCAACAGCTTTGGTGGTAAATCGGAAATGACGGAGCTTTCTCCAGACTATATACATGTGAAGATGACGCCCCAGAGTTCATGGCAGATGAAGCTCTTGCCTATTAACGACAGTACGAAGGTGATTTGTGTGGTTGCTACGGTTTGTGCTCCGGCTTGCGACAGCCATGTCAAGTTCTATACGACAGACTGGAAGGAGCTGGTTGCTTCGTCCTACCTGCCGGCATTGCCCGTTCTGGATGATTTTATCGCTGAGGCCTCGGATACAGTGGATGTCTATGAGTATCAGGATGCCCGTCGCCAGGCCGACATGCTGCTGATGAAAGCGGACCTTTCTGCGAAGGACGCCACGTTGGCATTCACTTTTACCACGACCGATTACATGGGTAAAGAAGCGGCGGAGAAACTGAAACCGTTTATCCGCCGTCCTATTGTTTATACTTGGAATCAAGGGAAGTTCGAGAAATCCTCTACTTCACTTTGATTCTGTCGAATCCCTCTCCATAGACTCCGATGACTGCACTTTGTGATACAAAGGCATTGGGGTCTATGTCTTTTATGAGCCGGAAAATGATGGTGGACTCCCGCTTCTTGGCCAGCACGAACAGCATTTTTATCTCTTTTCCCGTATAGAAGCCCGAGGCGTTGATGACTGTTGCACCTCTGTGGGGATATACCTGGATGTGCTTGGCTATCTCCTCATATTTATCGCTGATAATAAAGAATTGTACGGACTGGCGGGCACTGTTCACCACTTGGTCGAGCACGAAGCTGCATATGTATAGAGTAACGTAGCCATACACCACCTTTTCCCAATCTTTTAGAACAAAGTAACTGGACGAGATGATGATAAGGTCACATATCAACATGACTCTGCCCAGCGTGATGTCACGGTATTTGTTGATTACGGCGGCAATGATGTCCGTGCCGCCAGTACTGCCGTTGTTGGAAAAGGCGATGCCGATGCCGCTACCGCAGAAGGAGGCACCGATGACACAAGCCATGAAAGGCTGGTCGTGCAGGAGGACAACACCCTCGGTCAGTTTCTGGATAATGGAAAGGAAAAAGGTCAGGGTGAATACGGCAAAGATTGTCTTTACGCTGAACTTCCATCCCAACACACGTAGGGCAAGCAATAGAAGCAGAAAATTGATGGCGAAGTACGTATATTGGACGGGAAATCCAGTGGCAAAATATACGATGGATGCAATGCCCGGTACGCCACCGGTAGTAATATCGTTGGGAAGCAGGAAGACTGTCCAGCCGATACCATATAAGACCATACCCAGGGCAATCATCAGATAATCCCGCAGTTCGCGCATGGTGTTCTGTCGGGAGGGAATATTTACTATTGTTTTCATTATAATTTTATGTGGTTGTGAAAATGCGGGGACAAAGATACTGCTTATTTGGGATATAATGTTGAAAAAAAAATGCAGATTTTTGCAACCAAACTTCATCTTTCTGCGTCTAATAAATAAAAAGAGGAGATTATGAATATGAAAATGAATTTTTCCATGGACGAGATTCGTCTTAAAGTAGAAGAGTATATAAAGAAAGGTGGTCGGGCAGCCGGTCGTCCAGTACTGACGGCTTATTATGTGATGACTGCAGACTCTACTCCGGAGAGTGAAAGGACAAATATCATGATTGCTTTGGTGGCCATTGTATTTCCTACCAGTATAGAAGACCTTTTGGGACAAGTCTTTATGGTAGGGAAGGGATTTGCCGCAGTTTATGCTTATAAGAAAGTGAAGAAATACATCACTCCACAGATAAAAGACAAGGTTGAAGCTAAATTGGATGAGTGGTTCCATGAGAATGTGACGGAGGTGGTGGAGCCACTTTATCTGGAATGATAATGCACCACAGATTACACAGATTTGCACAGATAAAAATCCTTGAGATAATAAATCTGTGTAATCTGTGGTGGTCCCTTTACCGTTTCTTGCTCAAGAAGCGTCTGGCCAGATATTTCCGTACCGGTTCATCATAGAATTTCAGGCATAGATAGGCTAACAATATATTCCATGCATAAACGCATAAGGCAACCTGCCAAGTCTGCTCCAACGTGAAGAGCTGGTTCTTGATGAGCCATGCATAGAACAAGTACATAAATGGATAATGTATCACATAGGCTGGATAGGATATATCTCCCAGGAACTTGCATATCTGGGTCGATTTTTTATCCGTTGTGGTACCGGAAGCTCCTAACCAGACGAGAACCGGAAAAGCGATGATTACACAGAACGCTTCATAAATGCCATTTGTACAAACCGGCGCCGTACCTTCCAGATAGGGCACTGAGAACAAGGTAATCAATGCAATGGTGCATATCCAGAAAGCGCCTTTCACCTTAATGGGCTTGAAGTTGCGCGATAAAAGCATACCCATGGAGAAAGGGAAAAGCATCCTCAATAATCCTCCGATAAAGTTTATTCCGTCCAGTGTCCAACCTACTCCCATATTGCCATATCCGGAGACATCGAAGATGGCGAATGATGCCAATGCTATTCCCAGCAATATTGTCAGTACGGTCAGTGCTTTGTTTGACAATCGTCGGATGAACAAGGCATAAAGGATGTTGCCTATATACTCAAAGAACAATGACCAGCAAGGACCATTCAAGGGAAACATTTCGCCATTACCACGGACTTCATAGCCTGCTCCCGGCATTGCGGGAATAAAGAATATGGAGCAGAGAAGGGACAGCATAATCATTGATAGGGCAATATGTGTTCCGTCCCATTGTATGCATCCTTGAATGCAGAAGGTGATGGCGCCCAAAACAGCGCCCATAATTACCATCGGATGAAGACGTATCAGACGTCGCTTGAAAAAACTCTTCATTGTGAGGTTCCTGCCCCAACGGTCGTCATAAGCATACCCGATAACGAATCCCGATAGTATAAAGAAGAAATCTACAGCTAAATAGCCGTGGTTGAAGGTTTCGATAATGCTACCACCGGCAAAAGCATAGCCTTCGAATATATGATACCATATAACCATCAAGGCTGCTACGCCACGGAGCCCGTCGAGAAGGTCATAATGTGCTTTGGTGTCTGAAAAGGCAGAAGATGAAATGTGCGACATCTGTTTTTTTTCTGTTGTTTGGTTAATGTTTTCGGATCTCAAAGATACGCCATGCGAAGCGAAGTTCTTTTGCTTAAAAGCAAAAAAGAACGGCAATCTTCTATTTTTTTGCGCGTACCCGGCTGAGAGTATAGATGGAAATACCCAGGAAGGCTGCCACATATTTTAGCTTCACCCGATTTATCAGTCTGGGGTAACGGCGGTTAAATTGTTCATACCGCTCTTTGGGAGGCAGTTGGAGCCTTTCCACAAACATATGACTGAGCTCTTTGTTTACGTTCTGATGCAGTATTCTGCCCCAGTTGGCTATATCAATATATGTTTCGTAGAGAGCATTTAACTTGTCTATGTGGATGACGTAGATTTTGCAGTCCGAAAGAGTTTCAATGCTTTCTACTGACGGCTGCTGATAGTACAGTGAATCCATTCCGAAGGTTACATCACCTTCCTGGCTGAACCAAGTGGTGGTATCTTGTCCGTCGTGATGAAATACGGAACGGGTGACCCCTTCCTCAATGAAATAAACCAAACGGTCTGTCACTCCTGCTTGTACTATATAAGTTCCTTTAGGGTAGTGTCTTACCTGCATATTCATCAGCAATGCCTGAAGAGCTTCTTCGGAAACCGGATAAATCTGCCTGATTTTGTGAATGATGTTGTTCATTGGAGGGGAGCTTTTTATTCGTTTACAAACTTACATAATTTTATTAACTAAAACTGAACTTTGATATACAAATGTGTGCGTTGCCTTATAAGCGTTTATGGTATAATGGAATTTTTTTTGTAAAAGAGATGTTTGTTCTTTGAATATTGTATCTTTGTAGAAAACAGTAGCGTATGAATAAAATATTGGTAACATTATTGGCTCTAATCGGAGGTAGCTGCATTTCATTCGCACAGATGGAGACTGGAAGAGTTTCCGATACAGCTGAGGATACATTGAGAATAGAAAATGAAATTGTCGCTGTTGATACCGGATTTTACCAGTCAGTAGTCCGCTATGATACGGTGCGCTATAATTTGAAAATGCAGAGTGTTTACAAAAAGGCTTTTCAACTAAAGAATGATGTTTTTGTGGAAAAGATGAAAGAGCCGTGGTTAGATGATATTCTCAGAAATATCTTATTTAAATAACCATGAATTTGTGCTTTGCGTCATTCGGTTGACTTCCTGGTTTAACTCACTCGGTTAAACCACACTAAATTCAGCATTCTCTAAAAACAAAAATCAGATAGAAATCTTGCGATAACTATCTGATTTTCAGAAGAGCGGAAGACGGGGCTCAAACCCGCGACCCTCAGCTTGGAAGGCTAATGCTCTATCAACTGAGCTACTTCCGCATTCTTGCCAAAGTTGTCACTCTGATTGTGGGCAAAGATGGATTCGAACCACCGAAGGCGTAAGCCAGCAGATTTACAGTCTGCCCCATTTGGCCACTCTGGTATTTGCCCTTTTGCACTTAAGATTCTATCTCAATTCTCTCATTGAGTAGGTTTGTTTCTCAATTGCGGTGCAAAGATACGACTATTTTTGTAAACTCCAAGCAAAATCTATCATTTTTATTGCAGTAATTGCACATTCGTCTCCTTTATTACCCAGCTTGCCACCGGCGCGGTCTTCTGCTTGCTCCATAGTATTGGTAGTAATTAATCCGTAAATTACTGGTACATCGCCACTTGCGTTTAATTGGGTAATTCCTTGGGTAGCACCCATGCAAACATAGTCAAAATGTGGAGTATCTCCTCTGACTACACAACCAATTGCAATAACTGCATCGACTTCGCTGTATTCGATAAGTTGGTTGGCGCCGAAAGTCAGTTCAAAACTGCCGGGTACTGTTTTTACCAAAATATTTTCATCTTTGGCTCCATGTTTTTTTAAGGTGTCTATGGCACCTTTTAGGAGAGCGCCGGTAATATTATAATTCCACTCAGATACAACGATGCCGAATTTCATTTTTTCCGCGCTGGGTACAGAACTGAAATCGTAGTCTGAAAGATTGTGATAAGCTGTTGCCATAAATAAGGAATTAAGAATTAATAATTGAAAATTAAAGGGAGAGGAGAGATAAAAGAGGCACGGACTACACGGATTCACGGCTATTGTGTCTTTCCGTATTTTCCGTGTAATCCGTGCCTGAGATATTTTTATAATAAGGTCTATTACTTCTTCAATAGTTTGGCTTGTTCGATATACTTATCGATATCCATTGCCTGGTATGAACGGAAGTATTTATCCTTGATAGTGGTATACGCCTGGATTGCATCGTCATACTTACCTTGCTTTACCAGGATTTCTCCAGCTTGCAGCAGGTAGATGGGGCTGAGGGAGTTGTTGTCGGCTTCGTTGGCGGCTTTCAGCAGCATGGAAGCGGCTTTGTCCAGTTGGCCGAGCTGCGCATAGCAGTTACCCATAGCACCTTTCATGGCAGGAGCTACCATTTGGTCGTCTCCGTCAAAGCTGTCCAATGCTTTCACTGCTTCGTCATATTTACCGAGGTGTGCATAGCAGAGACCCATATAGGCTTTTGCAAGATTGGCTGCTTTTGTGCCGCTGTATTCGTCTGCCACTTTTACAAATCCGGCAAAACCGATGCTATCACCGTTCAGTGCTTGTGCATAAGCGTCTGCTTCGAAGTATTCTTGCCCTTTGAATAAGGCAGCTTGTGCTTTTTCTTCACGGGGGTCTGCATAAAGGTTCTTGTACATCACTACACCGGCAATGATGATGATTACTGCTACTACAGTGCCGATGATTGCTTTTTTGTTCTTAATGAAAAAGGCCTCCGATTGTGTCAGTGCATCCTCCACGTTTAAGGCTTCATTCGTCTTTTTTTGTTCTGCCATTTTTATATTATCTATTTCGACCCGCAAAAGTAAGTTTTTTATAGCTATCAACGAAATTTAGCGGCATCTTTTTTTGTTTTGTATCAGAAAACACCGAAATTATTTCTACTTTTCAATAAGCCGGGCTTCACCTCTGTATTAAAAATAAGCAGGCTTATTTTGTACTGCTTTCGGTTTTGCATTATCTTTGTAACCGAACTCATCGTTACTATAATGATACTGAAACGTATATCTATACTCAATTATAAGAACTTGGAGCAGGTGGAGCTTTCATTCTCGCCCAAGTTAAACTGCTTTTTCGGACAGAACGGCATGGGGAAAACGAACCTGCTGGATGCGGTGTATTTTTTGTCTTTCTGTAAAAGTGCCGGTAATCCCATTGATTCCCAGAATATCTGCCATGATGCCGACTTCTTTGTTATTCAAGGGTTTTATGAGGCTGCCGATGGGACTCCTGAGGAAATCTACTGTGGTATGAAGAGGCGCCAGAAGAAACAGTTCAAGCGAAACAAGAAGGAGTATACGCGTTTGTCGGACCATATCGGCTTCCTGCCTTTGGTCATGGTCTCGCCTGCCGATTCGGAGTTGATAGCAGGAGGCAGTGATGAACGCCGACGTTTTATGGATGTGGTTATCTCGCAGTACGACAAAGAGTATCTGGATGCTTTGATACGATACAATAAAGCTTTGGTGCAGCGGAATACCTTACTGAAGAGTGAACAGCCGGTGGAGGAAGAGATGATGGCACAAGCCGGTGAAGTGGTGTTCCGCAAACGTGAGGCCTTTATCCGTGAGTTTATTCCTATTTTCCAGTCTTTCTATTCATTCATTTCGCAAGATAGGGAGAAGGTGGGATTAAGCTATGACTCTCATGCCCGCGATGCCTCTTTGCTGGAAGTGCTGAAGGAAAGCCGTGCTCGCGACCAGATTATGGGCTATTCGTTGCGCGGTGTGCACAAGGACGAGCTGAATATGCTTTTGGGAGATTTCCCCATCAAGCGTGAAGGGTCGCAGGGACAGAACAAGACTTATCTGGTAGCGTTGAAGCTGGCACAGTTTGATTTCCTGAAACGTACCGGGACCACTGTTCCCTTGTTGTTGTTGGACGATATCTTTGACAAGCTGGATGCCTCGCGTGTGGAGCAAATCATCAAGTTGGTGGCAGGCGACAGTTTTGGACAGATTTTTATAACCGATACCAACCGCGAACACCTGGACCGTATTCTGCATAAAGTGGGCAGTGATTATAAGATGTTCCGTGTGGAGCAGGGAACGGTTGCCGAAATGAAGGAGGAAGAGGCATGAAGCGCAATAATGCCGAACAGATAGGTGAACTTATCCGTCATTACCTCAGGCAGGAAAGTCTGGAGTCTCCGCTGAATGAACGGCGGCTTATCAGTGCGTGGCCCGAAGTGCTGGGGCCTACCATTGCCTCCTACACCCGTGAACTTTATATAAAGAACCAGGTGCTTTATGTGCACCTCACTTCTGCTGCTTTGCGCCAGGAACTGATGATGGGGCGCGAGTTGCTGGTGCGCAACTTGAATCGTCATGTGGGGGCCCAGGTCATAACGAATATCATATTCAGATGAGCATCCTCAGCTCATCTATTCTTTCAATCTTCAGTTCCTTTAATTCCCGGACTGCCCGGTCATAATACATCGGAGTTTCCAAATCCTTGTTGTCATGCGCATCCAGTCCGATGATAGCTGTACAGCCTTCATTGGCAGCGATTCGCCAGAACTCCGGGCACGGGTAGGTGGATAAGCCGTGCGCTTCATTGTAGGCTACATAGCCTATATTGTATTCCAACGGGACATTCAGGCGTGCAGCAGTACGGCAGATGTGCCGGCTGATGGTAGTGCAATGGTGGTCGAACTTCGGATAGGAGCGCATGAACAAGTCCGGATGGGCAAGGCAGGAGAATAATCCGCTTTCCATACCTTCGATGGCGCTCTCTTCGTAAAGTTCGAGCATGTCGCGGCTGTCTGTATGATGGCCGAAGTAGGGGAACTTTTCATCGGTGTGGTAGTGATGGTTTCCGAAGATGATATAGTCCAGTTGGTACTTCTTGATTTGTTCTTTCAGCCAATGGATATATTGGGGGAAGTATTCACATTCAAGTCCTATTCTGATGTCTATCCGGTCGTGGTATTTCTCACGGAGCGTCTTGAGACTCTCCACGTAGCCGGGGAGCTCCTCGGGGAGCATCCGCATGTCGGCTACGTAGTCGGTTCGGTATTTCCAGGGAGTATGGTCTGAAAACCCGAGTATCCGGTAACCGCCTTTGATGGCACTGAGCACATAGTCTTCGTCATCTCCGGTGGCATGCATGCAGCGTGTGGTGTGTGTATGATAATTAGTTTTCATTGCGTAATGATTTCATCCATGCGTATATCAAACGGTTCCGCAGGAACTTCTTCTACGAGTTGAAACGGGAAGCAGATGCCGGCTTTGTGGGCTGATGGGATGCGGGGCAGAAGCCGGTCATAGTAACCTTTACCGCGCCCCAGGCGGTTGCCGTTACGGTCGAATGCCACGCCGGGAACCACTATGAAGTCTATGTCTGCATAGTCGGTAAATAGCTCGCCGGTTGGTTCTTCGATGCCGTATGCGCCAGGTTTCAAGTCTTCGGGTCCGGTGTACAGCCGCAGTTCCAGGTCGTCACCTACAACTACCGGAAGCAGTATCCGCTTTTCGCGGCTCCACTTCCGGATAAATTCGTGTGTGTCCACTTCGTCTTTGAGAGAGTGGTAGAGCAGTACGGTTGTTGCCGCCCTGAAAGCGGGGTGTGCCTCGAGGGCGGCAAGTATTTCAGCAGACTGACGCGTAGCGGAAGAGCTGTGTCGGGTCTTCAACAAAGCTACCTGCCTGCGCAGTTCTTTTTTCCTTTCCATCATCTTTTTTATCCTCTATGATTGGTGTTGCTTCCGGAGCTTTGGGGAATGCCTCGCCACGTTCCAGAATATCCAATGCTTTCTTGACGGTAGCATCGCTCTGGTTGATGTAGCGGATGTATTGCTCCCTTCCCAGTATGTTATAGATAATGTTGCCGTAAAGACTTCTTTCCAGTAGCTTGTAGGACTTGTGGATAAGCAGGTTGCGCCGTTTTACTCCCTTGGAGTCTGCAAAACGTACAAACTGCTCCACAATACTCTGGTGGCGAAGGTACTTCAACAAGTCTTCTTCATTGTCGTATTCACTCAATTTCGCGCGGTTGCGGTCGGTATACTGGAAGCTGAATTGCAGAATCAGTCCCTTGTTGCTTACTTCTATCAGGTAAGAAGATACTCCGGTTGTGTCTTGCGGAACGAATACGTCCGGCATAATGCCACCGCCGCCGTATACGGGTCTGCCCAAACCGGTAGAGTAACGCAGGTTTTCGTCCAGTTTGATGCTGTCTTTGGAGAAGAACTCGCCGTGTTCGTAACGGGTAATCCAGTCCATTTCGTATTTGCTGTCCTTGCCGTTCTCGTAGGGGCGCTGGATGCAACGGCCCGATGGGGTGTAATAACGGGCAATGGTCAGGCGGATGGCGGAACCGTCACTGAAGTCGATGGGTTGCTGTACGAGTCCCTTGCCGAAGGAACGGCGTCCTACAATGGTTCCGCGGTCATTGTCCTGAATGGCGCCCGCAAAGATTTCGCTGGCCGAAGCGGAACTCTCGTTTACCAATACCACTAGCGGCAGCTTCTGGCAACTGCCGGTACCGTTGGCATATTCCTCCATGCGGGGATATTTGCGGCCGTGGGTATATACAATCAACTTCCCTTCCGGCAGGAATTCGTTCACCATGCGTGTGGCGGCTTCCATGTATCCTCCGGTATTGTCGCGCAGGTCGATAATCAGGCCTTTGCACTTCTCGTGGCTCAGTTGGGCAATCGCATTCAGCAGCTCCACGTGTGTGGTACGTCCGAATTTGCTGATTTGTATATATCCGTAGTCATCGTCGAGCATATAGGCTGCATCAATGGTGTTTTGTGGGATGTCACCGCGTGTGATGGTGAAGTCGAGCAACTCCTTTTCCGTGGCACGCTTGACGCCTAACTTCACTTGGCTTCCTTTCGGACCTTTCAGGTTGCGCATGGCCTTTTCGTTTGTCAGGCCTTTGCCTGCAAACAGACTGTCGTTGACCATTACAATGCGGTCGCCTGCCATCAGGCCCACTTTCTCGGACGGTCCGCCGGGAATCACGCTGTTTACGTGTATCGTGTCTTCTTGAATGGTGAACTGGATACCTATACCGCTGAAGCTGCCTTCAAGTTCGGAGTTTACCTCTTCCAGCTTCTGTGCGGGGATGTAGGTGGAGTGGGGGTCGAGTTCCGCCAATATCTGTGGCATGGCCTTCTCTACCAAATCGGTCATGTTGACGGTATCCACATACTGGTCATCAATAACACGCAGCAAGGCATTCAGCTTGTTGGACGAGCTATTGATGATTCCCAGTTTATTACCGGCAAAATGCCTGGCATAAAACGTTCCGATAAGGATTCCCGCGACTACGCTGATTGCGATGATGAGCGGCATAAAGCGGGAAGTATTTTTTGTACTCATGATGTTTATTTACTATTAGACTATTTACAATTTACTATTTGGCTGCGCATGCAACTTTCAACTTTCCATTTTCAACTTTTCATTATCCATTGAAATAAACACTACCTCGATGCCTGCCCGTTTCAAAAGTTCGATACCATCTTCCAGGCGGTATTTCTCGGAGTAGACTACCCGTTTGATGCCTGCCTGGATAATCAGTTTGGAGCATTCTATGCAGGGGGAGGCAGTGACGTACATGGTGGCACCGTTACTGCTGTTGTTTGAACGGGCTATTTTGGTAATGGCGTTTGCTTCGGCATGGAGCACGTATGGTTTGGTGACGTTATTCTCATCTTCGCATACATTCTCAAAACCGGAAGGGGTACCGTTGTAGCCGTCAGAGATAATCATCTTGTCTTTTACAATCAGTGCACCGACCTGGCGGCGTTGGCAATACGAATTTTCGGCCCAAATGCTTGCCATACGTATATAACGCCTATCCAATGCTTCTTGTTTGTCTTTTGTAGAATCGTCCATCATATTTATGCTTTATCGTTGCGGGGTGAATCCCATGACTCTGGTTGTCGGTCCGTCTTTAAAATAGAGGGTCAGTGAATTGGCATCCCCTTCATACTTGTACACGTTTTGCAATCCGGAGATGAATGCCTTGGCCAGTGCATCGCTTTCTGCAGCCCCCGTAACCTTCACACTGATGCTGAGCGAGCCTGAAGCTCCGTCGGCTTTCCAAGTGCCGTTGACGCTTGAGTTGATGCCTTGTCCGTTGACGGTGGTGCCCATCAGTTCTCCATCCAGTTCAGTACCTTCAAAATTGAGGGTGAAGGTGCTTTTCTGATTATATAGCTTGTCCAGACTCTTCTTCATCTCTTCCTCATTGTTGTTCCAAAGGTTTGGATAGAATTGGGCATTGCTGCCTTTATTGGTGAGTCGGCTGAGCTTCCATGTCTTCCCGGTGAATATTCCGATAACATCGTCCTCGTTGTCGCAACCGCTTAGCAGGGGGAGCAGCGAAAACATGAGCAACATGCAAAAGATGTTCCTTATAAGTCTCTTCATTTCTTTATTCCATTTCTGATTAATAATGCGTCGATTGTAGGCTCTTGTCCGCGGAAGCGTTTATAGAGCGTCATCGGATGTTCCGTTCCGCCTTTGGAAAGGATATTCTCTCGGAAGGAGGCGGCAGTCTCCGGGTTGAAGATGCCCGTCTGCTTGAATAGCGAGAAAGCATCTGCATCCAGCACCTCTGCCCATTTATAACTATAGTATCCGGCAGAATATCCTCCGGCAAAGATATGGGAGAATTGTGTGCTCATGCAGGTTTCTGCCACAGAAGGCAGAATCTGTGCTTTTTCCCAAGCCTTCTTTTCATAGGCTTTCACGTCACCTTCAAACGGGGTGTTACGTGTGTACCAAGCCATATCGAGCAGGCCGAAGCTAACCTGGCGGAGGCAGGCGTATGCCGCGTTGAAGTTGGAGGAATCCACAATGCGCTGTACCAGTTCGTCCGGTATCAGTTCTCCGGTTTGGTAATGGCGGGCAAACGTATGCAGGAATTCCTTTTCGATGGCAAAGTTCTCCATGAATTGGGAGGGGAGTTCCACAAAGTCCCAATACACATTGGTCCCGCTTAGGCTTCCGTAGGTGGAATTGGCAAACATACCATGCAGGCTGTGTCCGAATTCGTGCAGGAAGGTTTCTACCTCGCCGAAGGTCAACAAAGCAGGTTTGTCCTGTGTCGGTTTGGTGAAGTTCATCACAATGGATATGTGGGGACGGCTGTTCTCACCGGTCTTTTCGTCAATCCACTGTTCCTTGTAGCTGGTCATCCAGGCTCCCGAGCGCTTGCCTGCTCTGGGGTGGAAGTCGGTATAGAACACGGCAAGGAATTTCCCGTCTTTGTCGAAGACTTCGTAGGCATCCACATCCTTATGATAAACGGGAATATCCGGATTCTTCTTGAAGGTGATGCCATACAGCCTGGTTGCCAGGCCGAATACGCCTTGCTTCACGTTGTTCAGCTCAAAGTAAGGACGGAGCAGCTCATCGTCGATATTGAACTTCCGGTCTTTCAGTTTATGGGAATAGTACGCCCAGTCCCACGGCATCAGGACGAAGTCTTCTCCTTCCGCTTGGCGTGCCAGGGCTTGCACTTCTGCATATTCTTGTTTGGCGGTAGGCGTGTAAGCCTCCAGCAGTTGGTCCAGCAGCTTATACACGGACTCACTGTTTTGTGCCATGCGCTCCTGGAGGTTGTATTCGGCGAAGTTGTCATAGCCTAGGAGTTGGGCAATCTCCATACGGACATTGGCCAGTTTCTTTACAATTTCCAGGTTATTGCTGGCGTTGTCATGCGTACACTTCGTATTGTGGGCCATATATAGCTCACGGCGCAGGTCACGGCTGTCTGCGTAGGTCAGAAAAGGGCCATAGCTGGGAGCCTGCAGGGTGAATACCCAGCCTTCGACGCCTTTTTCCCCGGCTGTCTCTGCAGCGGCTTCTACCGCGCTCTCGGGCAGCCCGGCCAGTTGTGACTTGTCGGTGATGACAAGCTTGTAGTCGTTCGTTTCTTTCAGGTTGTTTTCGCTGAACTGCAGCGTCAGCAGGCTGAGCTCTTTGCATAAAGCCCGGTATTTCTCCTTGGCTTCTCCCTGGAGGTTGGCGCCGTTGCGTACAAAACCATTGTAAATATCTTCCAGCAGCTTGTGCTGTTCCGGGTTCAGCGTCTCTTTGTCTTGCTGCTCGTAAACCGCTTTGATGCGTGCAAACAGCTCTTCGTTCAGGCTGATGTTGTTTTCATGCTCGCTCATCATCGGCATGATTTCTTTGGCCAGTTCCTGTAGGTCATCGTCCGTTTCGGCACTGAGCAGATTGCCGAATACAGTGCTGACACGGTGGAGCATCTCACCGGACTTCTCGTAGGCCAACACTGTGTTGGCAAATGTCGGGACTTCCGGATTGCGGATGATGGCCTCTATTTCCGCATTTTGGCGGCGGATGCCTTCGCGGATGGCGGGTACGTAATCTCCGGTCTTAATCTTGTCGAACGGGACAGTGCCGTGCAGCGTGGAGTATGTTTCAAAAAAAGGATTTTGAGACGATATAGTGTTCATAAAGCAAAGCAATATTAGAGTTAGTATAATCTTCATCATGTTTAAAGGGTCTGATAAAAAACGAACTAGCTGCAAAATTGCAAAAAAAATAGGCGACTTCTGCAGAAGTCACCTATTTTTTATTATTTTCTAACTGTATATTAGCAGTTAACTGATGCCATGTGAGCAATCAAGTCAAGAACCTTGTTAGAATAACCGATTTCGTTATCATACCAAGATACAACCTTAACGAAAGTATCAGTCAAAGCGATACCAGCTTTAGCGTCGAAGATAGAAGTACGAGCGTCACCCAAGAAGTCAGAAGAAACTA
>OHQK01000261.1_pt1 | contig 18561 bp, 11 predicted proteins | sample 1578171 | NCBI WGS metagenome assembly OHQK01 (sample SAMEA3879531, study PRJEB24766) | human gut metagenome | biome: human-associated habitat; feature: feces | place: USA | collected 1985/1987
CGCACTACGTTCGGGACGTAGGGGTCGGGCGTTCGAGTCGCCTCATTCCGACAAAATCGGGGTTAACTAGCTGATTATCAGAAAGTTATCCCCGATTTTTCAATAATAGCCGGGACGAAATCGGGACGGCGGGTAAGAACGGATTTGTTCTCGCAAGACAGCGAAAACAAATAAAAAAAAATGTCTTCACTTAAGGAAATTCAAGGTTTCACTCCTCCTGTCCTACATACTGGAAAAGACTGGTACATTGACTTTTACGCATTCGATCCGGTTAAAGGAGAGATGCGAAGAAAAAAAATTAAACTGAACTTTATAAAAAAAGCGAATGAGCGTCGCAAGTATGCGAAGGACTACATGATCCGGATATCTGAAAAACTCTCGCTTGGCTGGAACCCCTGGATAGAACAAGAACAGGGAAACGCCTATATGTTATTCAAGGATATCGCAGATAAGTACCGTACCTATATTTATAAGATGCTCCGAGATGGGAATTATCGTCCGGAGACTCTAAAATCCTACTCCTCCTACCTTCATAACATGGAACTATACAATCAAGGGCGAGAAATTCCGATAACCTATATCTATCAATTTAACAAAGACTTTTGTGTCATGCTCCTGGAAGAAGTGTATATCATCAGAGATAACACGGCATTTACTCGGGATAATTATTTAGGATTCTTAAAATCGTTCTCATCTTTCTGCCTCGAGCGAAACTATCTCACTAAAAATCCGACTGAAGGAATTAGTGCTATTGGCCGGAAAGGGAAAAAGAAGATCCGGACACAGCTTAAAAAGGAAGAACTAAGCAAACTGACTGAATATCTCAAGGAAAAGAATCCTCATTTTCTTTTAGCCAGCTATATACTATATTACTGTTTCGTCCGACCGACCGAGATGAGTAAACTTAAACTTTCTAACATAAGTTTGGCCAGACAAACAATTTTTCTTCCGGACACGATATCAAAGAATAAAAAAGACGGCACTATAACCTTGCCAGCTAAAGTTATTCATTTAATGCTGGATCTCAATATTTTTAAGATGCCAAATGACTGCTTCTTATTCTCTGACGGATTCAGACCAGGAATGAAACAAAAATCAGAAAAGATGTTTAGAGATTGGTGGTCACGCCATGTACGAATAGACCTAAAATTCCCGGATCGATATAAGTTTTATTCGCTCAAGGATACTGGCATTACTAACATGTTACGCCATTATGATACATTAAGTGTTCGCGATCAGGCAAGGCATAGCAGTATACTCATGACCGATATCTATACTCCACATGATATTCAGGAAGCGAATGATCTCATCAAAAATTATGAGGATGCTTTTTAAAAGTATGTGCTTCAGAACGACTCTGGAGCACTTTTTTTTAAGCTGTAGATACACAGATTTCAATTCTACAATCCTACTGTCCAACAAATATTAAAACAAAGCCTCATAAATTGCCACCTGAACATTAGCAAACATCATATTTCTTTATCTCCGATTCTCTAAAAAACACAATTCTAACTCATGTCTCTTGTAAAAATCTTCTAAGTGAAACGCCCCTACATACATAGCATCAAACTTCGTATCACGTTGAGCAATACGCTCTTCAAGCCAAGCAACTTGTTTCCGCTCGTTTTCATTCTCTGCTGCATCTGCTGCTGCATCCTCTTTCCTGGCATCAGTCTTACGATTGACGTAGAAATTTACAATCCATTTGATTGCTTCCAAGCCACCTAAAGCTCCAAGTATTGTTAGCCAGTCGTTTAGTTCCATATTATCTATTACTTAATATTTTAGCACTATATGTTTATCACTCTACACATTTACATACCATACAATATATTTTTTCCCATCAATTCCATTTTTGGCAACAGCAGTACATCTGACCATACCATTTCTATTTACTGGATAACGACTAGATATGGCCACTCCTTCTGAATTGTAAAAGGACCCCAAGCTTGTATTATTTACATTACTCCCCAAACCAATTTTTGCTCCATTGTTTCCATATACTAATTTTATAGCATTACAATACCATGAAGAAGATGATGATGATGAATATTTTGCATCAACCAAGATCGTAAATGTTGCACCAGCAATATCTAACGTATTTGGGAGAGCAAAATAAGACACTCTGTCATTAACTTTATCTATAGTAGTTATATGTTGAACAATTATATTGCTACTTCCATACCAATCCATATTTTCGACAAAACGATAATCAATATCACCTTCCGTATTCATTTGAACACCGCTAGTCTCTACAAAACTATTTTTACATATCGCATTGAAAGTAATAAAACTTTTACCCCATTTAATCAATTCGCTTCCATTAAAAGCATTTCTAACAAACCCCTCACCTAATCCAAATTTGAATAGAAGACTTTCTATCGTTCCGTTTCTATTCATCCGTGTTATATTACTACCACTAAAATATTCTCCTGATATTTTAACCGACTCACTGTATATGGAATTCTCATCTATATGCCAGCCACCTATATTACCAGCATTAGATATTACTCTTCCTTCAAACTTACATTCTTTATTGATCGGATCAAGCGAAAACACAATCTCATTATCCACAAGTGCAAATACTCCTGAATGCTTAGTCCCATCAGCAGATGTAAGGCAGTCTTTACCTTGCAGTATTCCAGTAAGTAATGTTGTCCCTTCCGAATTAACAGTTTTTGTTCCTGAAAACATTTTAGGAGTCACAATATACTCTTCACCTAATTCTGTTGCATAACCATTCCACTTCTCAATCCACGGAAGAAGATTTGCATCCTTACCAGTCTCTCCCTTAAGTCTTATAGGATTTCCCCATTCACCTGAATCTGCACTTTCCGCAACTTTTTGAGAAATCCAAATCACGGATGCGGTTGAATCCGTGTGCCAGCCTTCCATTGTACCATCACCTGTAGGTTTTGCGGGTTCTTTCTCACTATCATTATAAGTTATATAAACTCTCATGCCATCCTTCCCATCTGTGCCATCGGTTCCGTCGACACCGTCATTCCCATCTGCAACCATTAATGCCCATGCCGTTCCGTTGTATATATATACCCGGCCATTATCCGTATCACGATATGCCCAATTCTTTTGAGGATTATCGGGAGGAATTGAAGAATCCCCTTTCCACACAATATCAAGCCCGTCATTTCCGTCTTTACCGTTTATTCCGTCCAGCCCATTCTTTCCATCCGAACCGTCAACGGTCATAACATACCATGCATTATCTTGATAAACATAGCATTTCTTATCTGTTGTGTTACGATAATACCATCCGTTTTTAGGATTATCAGGATGAGAAGAATATTCTCCTTTATACATAAGACTTATTCCATCTTTACCATTCACCCCATCGGCACCGTCTATACCATTGTATCCATCCTTCCCATCCTGACCATCTTTACCGGGTTCACCATCTTTACCGTTTGTTCCGGGTTCACCTTTCAAATTCTCTTTCGCTTCATCTGACAAATTATCCCATGTGAGAACAACATCCCGCATTGTACATACATATTTTCCCTCCACTAATGCCCAAGAAATTGCACCACCGGCTATGTGCCCCGATTTATCCGGTTTAAATAAGGCTGCACCACATCCAAATTCAGCACTACCATCCGGATATATACAGTAAGTAATGTTCTCATCATTATCGACTCCTTTAATCATACCATTCATGCTATAAAAGCCTTTAAGCCCATTACTGCCTGGAATATCACCCCCAACACGAATTTTTACTTTCCCATCCCAGTTCTTGCTATTGATATCAAACATCACATCAATAGCAGGCTGCCCAGTTTCGTCAGCATGAAGATAAATAGCCGATTGACGAGCTTTATTCTGTGAGTTACCAAATTGTATTAGTTCGTCACCCGCTGCTGGCGGATAAATAACATTACCAGCTTCATCAAAATCGAATTCAGATAAAGGAATGTGCAAGGTCTTTGTCTCCACATCGACAGAATCAACTTCGACATGATAAAGCTTTGTCTTGTCACCGACAAATGTCTGACAGCGTACAAAGTCGTGCGCTACGATACTCATATCCTCATCCTCCAACACTATGAGGTATTCTGTACCATCGTCAGAAATACGAGCGGACTTTACTTTTCCATGCCCTTGACTTATTGTTTGTGCACCAATGATAGCCCGAATCTTACTTATCAACATTTCAAAAACAATCATAGTTTCACGGACCACGATTGTATCAATCTCCAGTTTCCATTTACCAGTCATGTACTCCCAAAGTTTCCAGCCATGTCCTGCAAAGCCGGACATGAAATCTTCCACATACTCTTTTACTCCATTCGCCAATTTTTGTCCTGTCTCTTTCACCGAACAGAGAAAGCCGTAAAACTTACCGTTACTTAATATTGCCATATTGTTTATATTTATTCATTATACGATGATAGTGGATATATTCTACTGGAATACTGTGACCACCAACTATTTCCTTTATAAGTTTCAACTGAATCGTCCGGAACATAAATCTTACAAGCAGCATTGAAGCCATAACCCAGATTTGCGGATGAACATGCAGGTGGGACACTTGAAGAAATCTTCAGATAAATCATAGACTTGCAATCATAGAATAAATCGTTACCAAACGAAGTAACCGAAGCAGGTACTTCCAATCCGGTTAATACGTTACACCCACGAAACATAAGTTTACCTAATAGAGTTAGTCCATTAACAGGTAATATTACAGTCTTCAGACTGGAGCAGTAATCAAAGAAGTTATCCATACCCTCGCTGATTATTTCGTCAGGAAATTCGAAGCTTTCTAAAGAACCGCATTTTTCAAAAATGGACCATCTTAGTTTTAAAGGTTTCATTCTACCACTTTCAAACTCAACTTTCTTTAAATTAGGACAACCTGAAAAAATAGACTGCTGCATATATTCAACATATTTAGGAATAGTCATTTCTTCTATCGCTGTCCCTCTGAAAGCTTCAAAAGCAATCTCTGTTACATAGGGAGGTAGTATGAAAGATTTCAAATTAGAGCAATATTTTAATAAACCCGGTTTAATCATTGAGATGGATGTCATGTACTGAAATTCATCAAAGTACATTATTTGAGTATTATTACTGAAAGGAGTACCAAACTGTGAATCTGTTATATTCGCCAATTGCGCTTTAATAATACCAGTACCATCACCATAATTCCCAACCATGTAAGAACCTACGAAATCGTCTTTGAATCGTAGATAAAATTCACCTGTTATATTAAGTACTAGCCGATTGAAATAACTACGAAGAGCTATGGCTGTATCTTCATAGCAATTCGTATTGATATGAAGCGTTCCATCAAGAACCGGGCGAGGATCATCACCAGCTACACCGGAACTGTTAAGCCCAACATAAGTCCCGTCTGCCAACTTTCCAAGGTTATCAAGCATCTCGGCTCCATTCTCATTATAGGTATATTCCCCAAACACTGCACGCACACGTTTAAGGGCATGCGCTTCTCCCTGTTCCTGCTGTGCATCCATGATCTTGATTAAAAGGTCAACCGGATTAAGTTTCGGACAATCACTGACAAAAAAGTCCGTAATCTTTCCGGCACAATCATCGATAAGCACTCCCTCTTGTTTCAACAGAGGGAAGTTCTGTAATGTCAAATACCTGTTCGTGGATGGATATTGAACCAGTTCCAGACACCCGCCTTGCGGAAGCCTTATCTGTGTCAGTGACGTTCCATCAGCCCAAACTCTACGTAAATGCGTACATACAGAAAGGTCAAGAGAACCGGCCAACGTGGCTATGTTAGACAAAAGGATAGATTGCAGAGATACACAATCCGAGATAGTAAGTCCCGTGATCGCAATAACAATCCGCTCTGTACGGCTTCCCAGCTCTAATTCACGTAACATCCTTCCCTTGATGATAAGATTTCCGTTTACGTTTTTATCATGCCACTTACCAATACTCATCAGCCAACTGGCTCCCTGAATGATATTCTGCTGGTCACCTGTGCCACCCAGGTCTATTATCATTCTGCATACCTGTCCGGCCTTTGTCCTGCTACCCTTTACAATTGATGTACCGTTTGCAATAGTGGGATACATATCGATGGCGGGAATTATATCATAGGCGATAGCGTTTCCGGCAGCACGAACATTTATTGAATCTGTTCCATTTGCAGAATACTCCCCAAAACTATATTTTGAAGACATATACTGGATGCGCTTTTTCATCCATGCCGTTTCCGCGCTGTATAAATCCCCTAGTTCCTGTGTCAATGGGTCAGTATCATTCGTGTATCGTCCGGCATTCATCATTAGCTTGGCATTCTCATAGCGTTTGGAATCTTCATTCACAGTTACAGCCGGAAAATACTCTTTCACGTTGAGATAGTATTTCTGGTACCATGCATAAACTTTTTCGGCATGAGTACCGGATTTCAAGCCGCCTAATACCTCCATAGCCGACATCATAGAACGCATCCCTGCAGCAAGTTCGTCCGGAAACGCCAGTTCCAACAGATTCCAGAACACGGAAGTTTCTCCATTCCATACAGGAGCTCCGGTATCATAACTGTCATGTACTTCGACATAATACCCCTTTCGGAGTTGTCCCTGATTGGTGATAGGCATTATTGTATCAAGGTCGTCCTGCCTCCATTTCCATTTACAGCCTTCTCCAAAACAATATGGGTATGTGTTTTTTGCCCGGTTATCGGTAGCAGCAACAAATTCGGTAAAGTTGTGATGGTATATTGCGTCGGGAATATCAAAGCAGGTCTTAGCTTCAGCTCTGAATTTGGCAATACGGGCGTTGATGAAAAGTGTATTCAGTTCATCATTTGTTTTCCCCGCCAAATCAGCACTTGATAAACCGTACCCCTTATTTACAAGTTGGTGTATCAGGTTTATTTGTCCTTCACCTATGTCGGATGGTATGAACTGTTTTTCTGCAGCTTCATAATAATACAGGTTATACAGATTTGTATCACCCGGCTTTGCGATCCAGTATTCTACACCATTCTCTTTATAACCGGATGCGTCAGCATTCAATTCAGCCAGCGTCCCATTAAACGGCTGAATTCTGCTCGAACAGGAATACACAAGATTATAGGCCGGTATCCAGTATTTTATATTCTCCGGAAGTCCACCGTCAAGACCAATGCTGTTTTCTCCATTGTATTGCCATGACTCTTCATCTTCGTTATATGTAATTCTTCCCGTATTCCAAGGTACGCGAAACAATGCCGGAAGTGGGGAGTTATCCGCTCCCTCAATAGAGATAAGGCCGGGAAACAAATCGGTATCATAACCAAAACAATACTTGTCCCCCTTGTCCGGACCACCAGTAAACTCACCCATACAGGTGTATACTATTTCACCCTCGTCATTGAGTTCCTTGCGGAAAGCCATAAATGGCTCCTGATAGACAGAAACACGGACTTTCGGATCAAGGGCCATTGCTTCATTAGTGAGTCCGAGCTGTTTATACAAATCCGTATATGAATTAACCGAACCAGCCTTGTGGTCCTGCATGGATGATGCCCAGTTTTTCTTGAATGTAACGGATGCACATGCAGGAACGTTATCAAACATGATAAACTTCTTTGTGGTTGTTGACCCGTCAGCATAAGTAATAACAGACTTTGTCTTGTCAACTTTACCCTTTTCATTCCATTCCCAGTATTTTTTAGAAGATGTGCCCTGACCACTCATTTCCACATTGGTGATGGTCACGTTTCGTTCCGGGCGGTTTACATATTGTATTTCAAGTGTACCTGTTCTCTTTGCTGTATCATAATAAGACGGGAATATATTATCAAATACAAAGACATTCATTTTTGCCCTTATGGCATCGAAGTCTAACTGTGTGGCCATTGCGTCATAAAGATTGTTATTCTCGCTTTCTTCAACCTTTTCATCGGTACCGGGCAACCAATTGATATAATTCTTATGTACTGCGTTGGAGCCTAGTCCGGTTTCATATATACGGATTCCATAGACATCCACGTCAGCATAATCAGAACCTATAATTATATCTCCATTCTGCGCCCAATAATCATTTGATTCGTAAAGGAAAGTACGATTCTTTTTTCCATTGATATAAATAGAGCAAAGATTAAATCCGGTATTTCCATACATATTCGGCGAAATGGTCATGGCTATCCTAACACGTACACCATCATCGGTTGGAATTGATTGTAACTCCTCATTTTTAAGAGACTGGCTACACGGCCAGATGTTGTTTGCATAAATATTAAGTCCGGTAAATCCTTTTCCATCCGGTACCGACAAAGTAATAATAGGCTCGGAGTAGTCGGTAACATTATAAATCTTATAATCCAGTTCAATGGTTTTCCCATTACGGGCACTTTCTATTTCAAAAGGCTTGTAACCGATATCCAACAAACTTCCGGCCATCATTCTTAATACACGGTTTCCGTCACTGTCTACAGTCCATCCGTCGTTATTCCAGTTCATGCCTTCCCATTCGGCTGCGATTTGAGAACTGTCTATTTCATTGATAATCTTTTGGTAATTTGACTGACTATTAGTACGTGTACGCGGGTTCATGTAAAAGACTGATCCGGCCGTAGCGGAAAAGCCGGAAGAGTTGCTCACAGGGAAGATCATTGTATCGGTCAAAGGCTCTCCATTATCCGATACGGCTACAGAGATTTCAAAGTCCGTATCATCGACGGTTTCAATCTCCATTGCATAAGAGAAGCTATTTTTCGTATTAGTGGGTATCGTACTCTCCTCACTGGTATATACGGTAAGATTATCCATTCTAATGGAAAATGTGCCACTTGTAGCCGTAGCATCACCATCATAAACTGAATATTCAAAAAGTTTATTGTTCGACCAGTTGGATGCTTTTTCTGAAAGATTATTCACACACATCAGCTTCACCTGCTCGCCTTCCGATGCGCACATGATATTGAAAGACACCGTTTTGGTTTTGATGGTGCCATCGGAGTTTTCAAGATAAACGGATAATTTGTATACACCCGTCTGTCCGGGGTGGTCAATAGAGAAATTCAAAGCGGTATCCGTATAGATAACGTTTCCCAGCACTTGCTCATACGCTTTGGCGTAGTTTTCTCCCTCAAGGGTGACTTTAAGTGTCTTGTTTACATTTCCGGATATATAGAGAGGAATAGAAATTGTCCCGGAATATAATGTCCACCACTGGAAAGTATCAGCCTTGACAGACAATGATGTCATCGTTACATTATAAGTATAAGCCGGAGTGGCCTGTCCGGTCACTTCACCGGTTATTTTAACCATGATTGAGTTGGCCCCATTCGCAAGATACTCGGCTATATCAACTTTTGTGGCAGTAATGGAGTTAACCATCAGGGTTTTTATCAGGGTATAGTCTGCACTGACAGAGTTTTTTATGAATATCTCACACTTGCCACGTTCTCCGGTATTCTCGTAAGGATCATTATAGCTGTAACGTTCCTGTGAAATGAATGTGAAATTTAATACGCAAGGTTCACCCTTTTGTGAAGTAAAGGACTTATCACCATTATTTTGGACACGGATATAGTATTGAACTCCGGTTGTGGAGTCAAGACGCTGGTAGATATCGTTGACAGAATCTTGCAAACTGTCTATTTCTTCTGAATGAATTGCGATAACTTCTTTATCCGCATCGGTAAAGTCATTGGTAGATAAATCTTTTCCGTCCACTTTATCTACTTTTTCGTCAATAAGTTCCCGAAGTACGGTATCATCAAAATTTGTCTGATAATCTACCCATTCGCCATTTTTATATTGATACTCCTTATCTGTCTCTTTTACATAGACGACACAGCCTTCTGTCAATCGGTCGGCTGTAATGGCATTCCTTGCGTCAATAGTAGATACCTCCTTATGACCACCTTTACCATAAATAGAATAGTGCGTAGGATATACGTCTCTACTTGTGCCCGGAACAATAGGGGAATATACATTGGTTCCCTTCAATTCTTCACTCATTTCACCTCAATATTTAATACACCCGTCTGGATGCTATTTAAACGATAAATAGTGTAACTCTCTTTGTGGCCGAAAGCGTTTGTAACTTCACGAGTTTCTTCTTTCCAGTCTGTATTACGCAATCCTCCAATCCAGAACTGAATACCGGATACCATAGATGTAGGAAGGATGTAATAAGGATACTTACCACCGGTACAATCGAAAACAGTAGAGCCTTGCGTCCGGCCAGCCCATGTGTTTGATAAAGCTAAAATCTCATCATTTGTCAATGTTCCGCTTGCGGACACTCCGTAATACTTCTTCACCTTAAATTGTGCTGATACGGACTTTGTATATGTCTGTCCGCCTTGTATCGCTTTCAGAGTATAAGTTGCATCCGTAGCAACATTTGCGTATTGCTTTGCCCTGATTCCGATTAACAGTGATTCATTGTTGATTGATTGTGATTCAATATCCCGATCATAAGTCCATGACAGAGATATTGTTTGTGAACTGCCTTTCTCATAAGTTCCACCTCCTGATAGCGTCATAGTAAACGGAAAGACTTTCGACATGAGTTGTGAGACTTGAGAGAATAAAGTGGTATTAATTGTCCAACCGGAAGCTCCGGCAAGACGTACAAGCAAATCGTCCGTATCTGATATCTTATCTGCTTCGTCAGTTACGTTATCAAGTTCACCTAATGTTACCGCACCACCTGTAGCAGTACGCATTTCCTCAATAAATACATCTTCGTTCTCTTCTACAATACCATCCTCGAACTCTTCCGATAATAAAGACATCCGCATAGGTTCTACAACTTCTGTCTTACGAACAACCAAACCGTTATTAGCTTCAATTAGCTCTTTAGATATTAAACCTTTTAGGAAGGTGAGAAGTCCGGCAGCCTCATCATTTTCTATTTTAGAAAGATAAGTTTTCTCTATTTTATCTAAAATTATTTTCGCTGATTCTGCTATTTCTTTAGTGATCCGGAGTGATGATAGCGTGTTTTCCTCTGAAAGTTCTGTCTCGTCATCATTTTTAATAATCCGTGATAGAATTTCACCAAGAACTCGGAGAGATGAAAGAACATTTTTATCGGTTAATGATCGCATGTCATCAACCTTTATGATATCAATATTAGTCCCTCCACCACCAGTTATTAACGTACTGCCACCCCCGCTACCAGAGCGTACAACAGTGGCCCCAGCCGGATAATTTTTCGACCGGGGGTTAGATGGAATTACTCTTGACTTTATTAAGATATCACTCATACTTCTATCATTATACACTGAAATTGATTCATCTTATAATCGATTGTGCCTCCAACATTGATGAATCTCTTATTAACCATATAATTGTCAGACAAACGAGTTATAGGCGTTAAATCAGGTGTCTCTTTTATTACTTGTGTTAACTTTATCTGGGGGGCACTATACCGCTTAATTATTCTTCTTATTAGATGCTCCTCTGGGCGGATGGTTGTTCCTTCAATCACGGAGTATAAGTTATCAGTCAGATAGTTATCCCCTATAATAACTTTACTATAACAAGCTCCATCATTATTATGAGAAGTAATCTTAAATTCTATTTCCTCCAATTCATTGATATAATTTTCATTGACTACATTTTCATAGATACGGTCTGAATTGCTATTGCCCGTTTCTGTATCATCTTCTGTTTTAGTAAAAGACAATTGGAAGTTCTTTATATAGACTGCAGTCACACTATCATGGACCTGCGGAGTGAACATCGTAAACCTAATAGTGCCAGTTAGCAGATTTTGGGGTAATTCGATGATATAACCATCTGCTTTATAAGGCATACCTAAAGTTTTTGTATTCTCTATAGAAGTATATCCTGTATTTTGAGGATTAACAGACATGGAGAATGTTGATTCTGTTTTAACCCATTTGGATCCATTCCAATAATTTCCTCCGATCTCAAGACAACATATTAATTTCAAACTACTTGTTGCGCCTTTTGTTGAACTGTAATAGTGATTGTCGATTCTATTACTCTGTGCCACATCCCCAGAAATACAGAAAGCTCCTCCGCTATATGCAGCACATGGAAGCTCATTAGCAAAGGTAAACATCTCTTTGTTAGCTTCCAATTTAACTTTTTCATAATGAGTTCTATCTGTTAAATACTGGGATTGTGTGATAATACGTATACAATCATCATATGAGAATTCATTAATCGAACGTTTATAACTTCCATCATCTTGTCGAGTCAGCGTATAAATACAAACACGATAAAGTTGTGCTCCTAATAAATATTTAGAATCGTGAAGATAATATTCAAATAATTTATATACAGTTGGATTTTGCTTTACTAAGATAATTTCCTCGTCTCTTATGCCAGGAGTTACAGCTTGAGCAGGAGGGAGAAAATAACCGTTCACCACACGTACAATTGCATTAAAAGTTTCTTCTGGAAATATCTCACCTATCGGATAATTACTTGCTTTTATAACAGCCTTATTGTAGCCAGATAGTATGTCTAATGAATGTCCTGAACCAGAGAAACCTAAACTTTGAATATCAATAGTGGTCGGAAAAAATATTTGATATTCAGATGCTAGATCTGTATTATATCTATAATATCTTTCCTTGTGGTCAATATCTACAAAGTATAATTCACCTCTCCAATCAACACAAGTCCAATTGAGTAATTTACATATTTCCTCCAATATTTCTTTCAGTGTCATTGCTTTGTCATCTTCGTCAAAAAAATTTTGCTCACTTATAGTCATATCTTGCAAGATATTAAGACCGTCTGAATAGGCATTGGAATCCTTAGCATATACATAAGGAAAACACACGGAGTTATATTTCCCTAAGGAAGAAGCAATACACTTTTTTAATAAGCTCCATAAAGAAATAAATACTCGTCCATTTTCTTCTGCCTGTTTATAATCTATGAATTCAAGAGCAGCCATAGCACTTATACACTCTAATTCAAGCTCAAATGTCTCTGATACGTAATCCTGTGTGTAAAGTTCTGGTTTTATGAATCCACACCAAGTAGCTAAGCCATTTACTTTCAATGTCACCCGATACATTTGATAAGCCGTAGAAAACAAACTTTGCAGGTAGTCACTACCAACCACCCGGATCGTTGCTGTACTAAATCGAGTAGGAGTATAAAGAAATTCTTCATCCTCTATATCAACTGTAAAAGGAGAATCACCAGCAGGGGTTAGTTCTTTTGATTTACCTGTATAGTCTTTCTTTTCGATTTCTACCACACATGGGACATTATCCAGTGTGGCAAATGGTACTGTGTATATTAATCCGTAACTCATGATATTGGTTTCTTTCCTTGTGATTTAAGTTCATTATTAATCGTAAGAATGAGGTCCTTAGCCCGGACTCTAGTAGTTACTGTTGATGACATATTACCACCTCCACCCAGATTCCCAGAATTGATAGCTTCAAATAGTCGGGATTGTTGCCCCTGATTCAAAATCATTTCCCCGGCATTTACACGGGCTAGTATTTTATCTCCAGAAGTAGGACCACCGGTTATTATTCCTCCTGTAGCAAATTTAGCCGCCGTACTTTTTGCGGCCATTTCAACAGAAGCCGCTGTTGATTTTAGAGTACTAGCCGAAACCTCTGCTGTTGTTTGAGTGCCGAGTGCAGTAAGTTCCGCTGTAGTTTCAGTCGCTGCATTTGCAACCTTCGTTCCTGTCACAACGGTGTCAATAGCAGCTTCTGTTTCTTTTGCCTTTGTGAGTTTATCGGTGATCTTCGTTAGGTTTTCAATCATTTTAATGATGGATAAGAAAGCATCTACCACGTTTGTCATAGCATTCCAGATAGCCATAATTCTTTCCCACCCGGTTGCATCTACGTCATTCATAACATCACGAAGGTTACTGAACGCACTTACAATGCGGTCTGAACTGCTTGCAATGTCCTTGACACCAGAATACAATGATTCATTAAGCTCTTTATTGAGATTCTTGATATCCTCCTGGACTTGTGCCAATTTCAAAGCTTCTTCCAATGACGGAACATTAGCCATGGCGTTAGCTACTTCGTCTGATAATGTCTTTCCAATGACTCTTGCTTCTTCTTTGTATTTATCTGCTAACTCTTTAGCCTTGTCGAGCTCTTCGGATTTAATGTCTACCTTTGTCTTTTTGTAGTCGAAAGTAGTATCACGCGGTTTTACCTTAGTGGATGATGAAAGGAGTTTGGCATTTAACTGCATAGCTGTGATAAACACATCAGCCTCATCTCCGATACCTTTGATGCCAGCAGCGGATTTGGCTGCTTCGATCGAAAGGGACACAATATTGCTGTTCAAATCCTTTTGAGACATTAAGCCCTTAGCTTGCTGCACTTGGGCTTCTTTTACCTTTGCGTTATAGTCTTTCTGAACCTTTTCAAATTCAACAAGAGCAGCATTCTTATCTTGATTCTTTATAGCAGCCTCTGCTGCTTCCTTTCTGGCTTTCAGATACTCGCTTTCAAGAACTTTTTTATTACCTGTTCCTTTAGCTTGAGCATACATCTTTATGTTCAATTCACCAAGATTCTTGTTATATTCAGCTTGAGTAATCTTTCCTATTTCTAGTTCGGCTTTTAATTCTTCGAGTTGTTTATTGAAAGATTCCTGCTCTTTTTGTAGAGGAGTTTTTTTCTTTTTACTATCATCGGGATCAGTGATAGGAGTATTTTTTATTTCCTCCTTAGCAACTAAAGCAGCATATGCTTTTGAGTTTTTATCTGCATCAACTAAAATTTTATTAGTATTGTTTAAATCTTTAGTTATAAGCTCAAGCTCTTTAAACGGCAATATATCTTTTGACGTTTTGACAAAAGAATCATAATCATATGATGTCGCGTTTACATCTATGGGGCTATCAGAGTTCCTTGCATTGTATTTATCTACAACTTCCTGTTTTCGCTTTGTCAGTTCTTTGCGTTCTTGCAATGATTGCGTATATTCCGCTAAAGCTGTATTTCTCATTAATGCTACACGTTGCTGTATAGCCTTATTGATATCACCATTAACTTTTAATGTTTTACTGTCAATAGAGAATGCTGTTCCAAGAAGTGTGTTCAGTTGGTTTAGAGCACCGACACGAGTTTTATATGAGTTATTTGTGTCGTTTATTATATTTCTTAATTGAGTAAGTTTTATAACCTCTGCATAATTTCCAGCACCTGCCTTTTGAGCACCTTTCTGATATTCCTGATATTTTTCATTAACTTCTTTCTGTCTATCTCTCCATGCGCTGATAACTTGAATTACCTGTGTAATGCCAGCGATTATCATCATTGGAGCCAACGATTTTACAGCAGACTTCAAAGCTATGTTAAGTTTTGCGGCTCCCGCAACAGCCGAATTATAAAAACGATTTGCTCTGAATCCAGCTTCATCGAATGCTTGTCCCGCTTCCTTGGCCATCTTTTTAGCGGCAACTAATGCCGCCCTTTGCATCTTAGCAAATTCAGCAGTTATATAACCAAATACTTTACCTCCAATATAACCAGAAACAGCAGATACAATCCACATAAGTAAAGTTTTCAAGTTCTTCTGTACATACTGAACCGCTTTTGTAGTTCCATCAACAATCTGTTTGTAAAGGTCCTGTATTCCTGTGCTATTAGTAAAATCTGTAAAAGCGTTTTTCAGGCGATTTACGGATGTTTCCAAGTTGTCAGTATCAACATTAGGAATCATCTCGTTGAGTGCTTCTGCGAACTTAGGAAGCACGTCTTTACTCATTAGCTTACCCTGCTTCATCAGCTTGTCAAGTCCGGCAACAGAGACACCCGCAGCTTTTGCCATCGCCTGTAATGCAACCGGAAGACGTTCTCCCATCTGTAGACGTAATTCCTCGGAACTAATCTTGCCTTTACTCATCATTTGAGAAAGTGCAAGCATAACCCCATTACTATCGTCTGCGCTCATCCCAAAGGCTGTACAAGCGCGGGAAACAGATTCGAATACTTTCCGCTGATCCATCATTGACATACCGGAGATGGATGCAGCAGCCGTAAACTTGGCATAGTTAGCCGTCAAAGCGTTAATCTCTAGTCCATACTTCTTTGCCAAGTCCAGTAAATACCGCTGATTGTCGGCATATTGTGACATACTACCGGATACATTCTTTAGTGCGGTAGTCACTCTATTAGTTTCACGGGCTACTTCAATGAGCCGAGAAACGAAATTACTCAAACCTAAGCCACCGGCCCCCAGAGCTGCAGCAAAAGTAAGAAACTGCATCTGCATTGATCTGAATGCAGCTTTCACTTGATTTGAACCTCTCTTGAAGTTTTCCGTCAAGAGATTGATCGCTATACTAAAGCTTAAACGTCCTGCCATAATATCTTTACTTACAATTATTTATTCCGTTATTCATAAATATTTCAAAGGTTTCTGCATCTTCCGCCAATGCTCTTTCAGCTTCTTTCATATCCTCCATCTCCTCCCAGGGGAATGAATATAGATCCCGGGCACTCGGCAACTTCTTGCCATCAACATGAGGGAGGATATTCAGATAAGTCCAGAGGCGATCACTCTCCATTTGCTCTTTCTTTTTACGCTCATATGCTTCGATATATAAAGGCAGATCACATAATTCCATTTCTTCCAATGCGTAATGCGCGTCTAATCCTGACATGATGAGCGTTGCAATCAATTCGCCAATCATACCAGGAGTGACCTCGGTACTACCTAGATCAGATGTTTCCTGTTTTGTCTGGAATTGGCTTAAAACTGCTGTTTCCCGTTCTAATACTGAAATCATTTCATGGGCTATCTTCTCATTGGCAAGCGTATGCCGGAATACCTCAAATGCATACATTACACCAGCAATGTTGCAGATGGTTGTAGTGTACAATAGTGCATCTACATCATCTTTGTCAGTGTAGTCCATCTGGGAAAAAGACTTTTTCCGAAGTTGTTCCCATCGTATAACTGATTTCATATTTATCTTTATCCTCATGTCTAGCCTGAATCTCTTTTTAGAAGCAGGGGCATTTATCGTTATGGGAGGTCCCGGACGATGGCATCTACTATTTATAACTGCTGCTACAACAAACAGCACAAATACGACAATGACTGATATTATGAATATGCCCATAGTTACTTTGATTTTTTGAATAAAAAAAGGCAGCCATCATCTGACCGCCTTCGTACTTGTTTACTTATTGCTTATTATGCTCCTGGAACGGCTTCAACCTTTTGCAAAGCACCAACTCCTTTAAAAGATGCAGAACATGTTGCAATCTGCCCGTTATCGCTCTTTAGTGACAAAGAGTTTAGCATAATCTCACCTTTGTAATTAGTAGTATCAATTGCGAAACTACCACCAACGTTGGTTTTATCAGTAATGGTTGACTCACCGACTACAAACTGGAATGTTTCACCCGTATCTACATGCTTCAGTAGTTCGTCGTAACTGGTTGCCCCTTCTAATCGGGTAAGCAATGATTCACTACTGATAGTGAAACTTTTCTTTCCTGGTAATGATGCAGACCAATCGCCGCACATTTTATTGGAAATATCAATCTCCTCAACTGACACTTCCAGGGAACAACTGGATGCGAACGCTACCGGATTTTCACCAAGGAAAAGGAATAACTGACCTCTTACGAGGTCTTTACTTGAATCATGTTTAACTGCTGCCATACTATTTAAAATTTTAGTTTTACGTTTCATTTTTACTCTACTGAAAATTGAAGCACCTGAAAGTATTTTCCTTCTGAATAATCCTCCGTAGAGTCTTCCAAGTGTATAGTCATATCCGGGTTAGAAAATTGACCTTCTAAAGCCTCATATATTAGAGAAGCCAACTGTAGGCTGCGATCATAATCATCACTAACAGCATTTACAAATACAGTAGGAATTTGCCGGGCAACGCCCATTTTAGTATATTCTTGTTTGTAACCATCACGCTGATAAATGATGAAATCACCTTCTGTTTTCAATGGAGCAACGACAGGAAATATTTTCTTTCCTATCAGAGAGGTGATCTCTTCTGAATCAAGTAAAATGCTTCTAATCTCGGTTGTAATTGCCAATTTATTCATTAGCTTCTGTTATTTATTCGTTGAACGGCTCTTTGGACACCTTGATAGAGTGCACTCATAGCCCTACCCTCTTCACTCACTTTTGTATCTGACCAAAAACGATTAGCTGGCATAATACCTCGATTCGCACCACTCTTTGTTCTTCTAATTTTTGTTCCGGAGTCCACCAAGTGAGAATGATTACCACCTGGACGATCAAAGCCCGCGAGTGCTCCTAGTTTATTCCGTTTAACTCGGTTTGTAAACGAGTTCATCAAGTGGTTGGTCTGTTTACCGTGGTAAAGAAGACGAGACCGGAGATTAGCTCTACCTTTAACTCTGAAAACATTAACTGCAGATCGAAGACCACTCTTTATAGCCTTGTCCTTTTCGAAGTCCTCTAAATTGTCTACGAGGTACTGAATGTTTTCCCGATCTATTTGTTTAATCTCGATCATGTATCAATTTTTTCAAGAGTTAATAGCAGACTATTATCGTTTATTTGAGGATTAACCATTTTGAGATTATACTCATTGCCATTGTAAGTAACATGGAGATTCTCTTTGATTGCCGGATAATTACGTACCTGAAAA
>OHQK01000357.1_pt1 | contig 14385 bp, 15 predicted proteins | sample 1578171 | NCBI WGS metagenome assembly OHQK01 (sample SAMEA3879531, study PRJEB24766) | human gut metagenome | biome: human-associated habitat; feature: feces | place: USA | collected 1985/1987
AAGCCGTATAGGAGCACGCATCTCTCCTCAAAGCCGTCCGTTGAAAAGCCGGATGCAACTGATTCGCAATTTCGTTGCAGAAGCAGCCCGATGGGTAGGCAGAGAAGTAGAGCGCCCCGCACACTGGGGAGGATATGCCGTCACTCCTACCCGGATAGAATTCTGGCAAGGCAGACCCAACAGGCTACATGACCGCTTTCTGTATACGCTACAGAAAGACGGAACCTGGAAAGTAACACGGCTGGCTCCTTGATTTTCCTACTTTTTCTTGTTTGTAATGAGAAGAATACGTAATATTGCATTCCTAAACCATTAACCCATGAAACTGGATTATATCTACCACAGTGGTTTTGCCATCGAAGCCGAAGGTGTAACCCTTATTATTGATTATTATAAAGATTCGTCAGAAACAGAACGAAACCGGGGAGTCGTACATGACTATCTATTGCAGAAACCCGGTAAATTATATGTTCTTTCTACCCATTTCCATCCCGATCATTTTAATCGCGAGATACTGACGTGGAAAGAACAACGTCCGGACATCATCTATATTTTCTCAAAAGATATCCTGAAACATCGTCGTGCCAAGCAGGAAGACGCTATTTATATTAATAAAGGAGAAAGCTATGAGGATGATACTTTGAGAATTGACGCATTCGGTTCGACAGACGTGGGAATTTCTTTCCTTATTCACCTGCAAGGTATGCATATATTCCATGCCGGCGATCTCAACAATTGGCATTGGAGTGAAGAATCTACCGAAGAGGAAATACGTAAAGCGAATGGCGACTTTCTGGCAGAAGTGAAATATCTGAAGCAACAAACTCCTGCCATTGACCTCGTCTTATTTCCGGTAGACCGGCGGATGGGAAAAGATTACATGAAAGGAGCCAAACAATTCATTGAACAAATAAAAACTACTATATTTGTACCCATGCACTTCAGTGAAGATTATGAGGGAGGAAATGCTTTCCGAAGTATAGCAGAGGCCAATGGATGCCATTTTATCAGTATCACTCACCGAGGAGAAACTTTTGATATTACTAAATAAAACATAGAATTATGAACAGATTAACACACTTTTTTCTTGTATTATTTCTTCTCTGCCTGCCGGTAAGTATCATGGCACAGAAAGATAAAGATGACAATGACGACAGCAGATACCTTGTTGGTGCGGTTCCCGAAGTAGATGGGAAAGTTGTATTTTCCAAAGAATTCAGCATACCAGGTATGTCACAGGATCAGATATTCGACAGAATGATGAAATGGATGGAAAACAGGCTGAAAGAGAATAAAAACCAGGGAAGCCGTATTGCGTACTGGGACAAAGAAAAAGGAATGATAGCGGGAATTGGCGAGGAGTGGATCGTATTCAGATCGAGTGCCTTGTCATTGGACCGCACACTGACAAACTATCAGATTACTGTAACCTGCAAACCCGGTCAGTGCCTGATGGAAATAGAAAAGATACGTTTCAGTTATCGTGAAACCGAAAGATATACCGCCGAAGAGTGGATTACCGATAAATATGCACTCAACAAATCAAAAACCAAATTGATACGCGGTCTGGCCAAATGGCGTAAAAAGACAATAGACTTTGCAGATGAGCTATTCGCCAGTGCAGCCCAGGCATTGGGAGCAGCAGAACCAACAGAACCAGAAGCACAAACTGCAAAAAAGCCAGTAACAGCTCCCGGACCAATCGTTATCACCCCGGCAACCCCTGTCACCGTTACTACCCCATCTGCAAGTACTACTCCGTCTGCGTCAGGCAACATACCCGGCTATACGGAAGTAGCACCTTCCCAAGTACCGGCCAGTGCTATTCAGATGGGTGCAGGCAAACTTGTAATTGCCATCGGTAAAGATGCATTCAACATGACAATGATGACTGCCAATGCAGGTGGTTCATTAGGAAAAATGGACGGTAAACCTGTTGTTTTCACCATATTCTCTCCCGATCAGTCCAACGAGCAAATAGAGAAGGCAGAAACCTACTCTGTAAGATTCTATCCTTCCAACCAAACAGAGCCTTCGGTAATTCTTGAATGCAAGAAACTCCCGTCACAAGCTCCACTGGAAGGGCAACCACGTACATATGTAGGAGAAATTGTAAAAGCCTGGATTAAATAATTATTCAATATGCTAATATGCCAATGTGCCGATTGGCTGCGCTATAATAAATATACCGCATAACAATCGGCACACTGGCATATTGACAAATTATCACATTATTAAATATGGAAATAAAAAGCAGATTTGATCACTTCAACATCAATGTAACCAATTTAGAGCGCAGTATCGCATTTTATGAAAAAGCGCTCGGCCTGAAAGAGCATCACCGTAAGGAGGCTAAAGACGGTTCATTCATATTGGTTTATCTCACTGATAATACGACCGGATTCCTACTGGAACTTACCTGGTTGAAAGAACATACAGAGGCTTATGAATTAGGAGAAAACGAAAGCCATCTTTGCTTTCGCGTAGCAGGCGATTATGATGCCATCCGTCAGTATCACAAAGAGATGAACTGCGTATGCTTTGAAAATACAGCTATGGGATTGTATTTCATCAATGATCCGGACGATTACTGGATTGAAATATTACCACAGTGAACAGTTGACAGTTGACAATTGACAATTGATAGTTACAATATGGCATGATGCGCAGCTAACTGTCCACTGTCAATTGTCCACTGTCAACTAAATAACTATTTCTTATGCCTTCCCGCCCTTTTCCTTCTTATTTCCGCCTTCATTTTTGCAGCGCCAGAGCCATGGGTTCCTTTAATATAAGTTGTTTTCTTAGCTTTCGTCTTCACCTTATCTTCCTCTTTTTTAGGACCGTCTTTCTTTCCTTTGAAAACGATACCACCCATCATTGCATCTTCTAAGCTCATAATCTTACTTCTTTAATTCATATTTTCAATGTACAAAGATAATCCTTTTCTCCGAATTATCTATCTTTGCTTCCTTAACAACCAATAACGACGTAATGGAAACAACCTTACTCACAACAGACAAAGATCCTATGGGAGCTGCCATAGCCGACTATTTCAATCATCATAAGGCCAACCGCTTACAAGTATTCTCTTCACAGTTTGATGAAGACGAAATCCCCGTAAGACAGCTTTTCCGTAATGCCAAAACAATGCCATTGCTTGAACGCACTGCTCTGCAACTGGCAAACGGAAGTATTCTCGACGTTGGTGCCGGAAGTGGTTGCCATGCCATCGCTCTTCAGGAAATGGGGAAAGAAGTATGTGCTATCGACATTTCTCCGTTGTCTGTAGAAGTAATGAAACAACGTGGTGTTACTAACGCCCGACTTATTAATTTGTTCGATGAACAGTTTGTTGACACATTCGATACAATCCTAATGTTGATGAATGGATCCGGTATCATCGGACGACTGGAAAATATGCCTGCTTTTTTCCGGAGAATGAAAATGTTACTTCGCCCGGGTGGCTGTATATTAATGGACTCAAGTGATTTACGCTATCTTTTTGAAGACGAGGATGGTAGTTTTGAAATAGACCTTGCCGGAGATTACTATGGTGAGATTGATTTTCAAATGCAATATAAAGATATTAAAGGAGACTCATTCGACTGGCTATATATCGATTTCCAGACCCTCAGCCTCTATGCTGCTGAATATGGTTTCAAAGCCGAGCTTGTCAAAGAAGGAAAACATTACGATTATCTGGCTAAATTAATAATGTGCTAATGGGCTAATATGCCAATGTGCCAATTGGCTGCGCTATTACCCTGCACAGCAATCGGCACATTGGCATATTGGCATATTATCAAAACGGAAACAGTAGTGGCAATGCAAATACCATCACCACGCCCATTATTATTTGAAGCGGTAATCCTACTTTTATATAATCCATAAACGTATATTGCCCTGCCGGCATCACCAAAGCATTGGGAGGTGTTGAGAACGGAGATGCAAAACACATACTGGCAGCTACAGTGACAGCAAACAAGAAGGGCACGGGGCTAACCCCTACCTGCAAAGCACTCTGTAAGGCAATAGGCGCCATCAATACTGCCGTCACAGTATTACTGATAAACATTGTCATCAGTGAGGTAGTGAAATAAATGCCTGCCATCAAAACAATCGGCCCATAGCTTCCCAATCCACTGACAAGGCTATTGGATATGTATTCTGACGCTCCCGTTTTTTCCAATGCCAAAGACATGGGAAGCATACCTGCAAACAATACGATTGTCTCCCAGTTTATTGTTTTATAAGCCGCCTCTACATTACGGAAACAACCTGTAAGTACCATTAATACTCCCGCAATCATCACCGCAGTAACAGGAGCCACCGGGATAAAATCGAATACCATCATCACTACCATCAGGAGCATGATAGCAGCTGCCACTGGAGCTTTATAATCCAATGTTACTTTAGCTGCCTCATCCAAAGGTTGACCCAACACTACCCAATCGGCATCTTCCTTACTCAATCGTGCTATATCCAGCCAGGTTCCCTGCACCAAAAGTACATCTCCACTGTGCATCTTCTCATTACCCAGTTCTTGCAGGATATACTCTTTTTTACGACGGATACCCAACACATTCAGATTAAACTTATCGCGGAAACCAGCCTCTTTCACAGTACGGTTCGATAGATTGGAAGAAGGCATCAATACGATCTCAGCAATACCAATATCATAAAAATCAAGTGATTTATCAGCCTTTGCAGCTTCTTCTGTTGTATGCCCGTCGAGCATTTCCAACAGATAATCCTGAGCAAACCGATCCACATTTTCAACCTCACCTGTAATATAAAGCACATCTTCAGCCTGCATCACAGTATCAGGGGAGGCTAGTTTTTGTGTAATCGTTTTCAGAAAACGATTCTGAGAAGCATCGCCACGACGTACCTCCAGAATATTCAATCCATATTTACGCCGTACATCCAGATCAATGATTGTTTTTCCTACCAATGCAGATGTAGAAACAGCACGCAATCGGAATAAATTGCTGGATAATCCATACTCTGCCACTAGCTGGTTCAATGACTTTCCGGAAGAGAGTCTCTCCTGTTTTTTTCCTTTCTTCGAAAGAAACCACTTGGTAAGAGGCAACAACACGAGTGTACCTACTACTACGCAAATGATCCCCACAGGTAAAAAAGAGAAAAAAGACAAAGGTTCAAATCCGGCACTTGTCAATGTATTCTGAATCACAAGATTTGGTGGTGTACCAATCAGAGTCATCATACCTCCCATGCTACTTGCAAAAGCCAATGGCATCAACAAGCGGCTGGGATTCATACCCGCACTGACAGCCAGACTCACTACAATGGGGAGCATCAGCGCTACAGTACCTGTGTTACTAACAAAAGCCCCGATAGCAGAAGTAACCAACATCACCAATAAAAATAATCGCAATTCACTTTTCCCTGCCAGCTTCAAAATCTTACTGCTAATCATTTTTGCCAACCCTGTCTGAAAGATAGCTCCACCAACCACAAACAGTCCTACCATCATAATAACTACCGAATTGGAGAACCCCGAAAGAGCCTCTTCAGGGGTAAGTATCTGGAAAATAAGTAAAGAAATCAATGCACAAAGAGCAACGAGGTCAGAACGCACCTTACCACTCATAAAAAAAGCTGCAGATAGTACTAAAATAATGAGAGTTATAACCATAAAATGAGTTTAGGGATTAATAAAGTTTAAGTATTCTGTTCGTTTCAAAAAGACAAAAGCCAGTCAACACCGGCTTTTGTCTTTTTGAAACTACTTCTTTAGCATTTCATCAATTTTTTGCACCAAAGAAGTAAATTCTTCTTCATTATACAAGCGTGTGAGCTTCACAATCTTTCCATCACGGTCAATCAATACATTTCTTGTAATTCCCGAATCGCGAAGTGCATATTTAGCAAAGATATCCGCTCCCGGATCAAGTCCCAACGGATAAGTAACTCCGGTAGCTTTTGCAAAAGCAAGTACTTTATCCAACGGTTCATCACGATCAATACCGATCAAAGCAAAATTGGGATTATTCTTATGCTTCAACCAGATATCTTTCTCTATAAAAGGCATCTCCTTACGACATACTCCACACCAGCTGGCAGTGAACTGCAACATTACCACCTTCCCACGAAGTGTGGAAAGATTCACCTGTTTTCCATCGGTCAACGTCACCGTAAAATCAGGAGCCATCTCTCCTACCTTAACAATGTATCCCGTACTATCAGCCTGTATAGCACTATTATTTCCTATAACAACCGATACGCTATCTGTAGCAGCACTCTCTTTATCCTTTTTTCCTTGTCCGGAACAAGCTAAAACACCTGTAGCCAATAAGACCAGACAAGACACATTAAAAAAAATCTTTTTCATTTTCTCTTATACCTAATTAATTGATTTGCAAAAGTAAACAAATCATATGACTTATCAAATAGCATTCTCACCCTATTTTTTTTCATTTCCTTATTTGGAAATTTGGAGTAAATGATTACCTTTGCACCCGCAAAACAGAAAACGCCTCTTTAGCTCAGTTGGCCAGAGCACGTGATTTGTAATCTCGGGGTCGTTGGTTCGAATCCGACAAGAGGCTCACTTATCTTTTAAACGTTTTTCGAATATCGGAAAACGTTTTTCATTTATCGAAACTTTTCCACTTTTCGTATCTATTTCGTTTCAAAGTTACAAAATCAGAACCGCTATTTCATTTATAGTGTTCATTCAGAAGCATTCCCCCCGACTTTTTCACCCCTCTGTTTTGTTATATAATCAGGGAAACAATAAACATATCTGCATTATGGAAAAAGCAAGAATTGGAGAAAATTCAAGCAAAGTATGGCGGGTACTTAACGAGATGAAGAAAATCTCCGTTCACGAACTATGTACAATAACCAATCTGGCTATTGAAGATGTCATGTTAGCTATCGGATGGTTAGCAAGGGAAAACTGTATCTTTATTGAAAAAAGAGAAGATACCATCTACATCAGTAACGGTTCGGAATATTACTTCTGCTTCGGATAAGAACACGAAGAAAAAAATCCGCTACAATCCCAGTAAAAAGAAAGTGTATTCTGTTACATATTACTGTAACAGGCCACTTTCTTTTTGAATATACATTCCGTCCAACTACATATATCAATCACATTCAAAGTAGTTATCACATAACACTGAAATAGTATTTGCACAAAATTACAGGTAATTCACACAAAATTGATAGCCTAATAAACATTTCATTGAACAAAAAGGACATAAACATCAATCCAAACAGACAAAAAAGAGTAACTTAGCAATCAGGAAAATAATCCTCATCAAAGATGATTTATTTATCAAAACTAAATAATATGGTAAAACCAAATTCAATGAAGTATCTGGCATCACTCTCTTTGTTATGCCCCTCTGTGGCTTTTGCTGCCGAACACCCCAACATTATCTACATCTTCACTGACCAACAAACAGCCAACGCCATGAGTTGTGCCGGAAATCCGGATTTACATACTCCTAATCTTGACAGGTTGGCTGCTGCCGGTGTGATGTTCAACAATGCTTATTGTACCTCTCCCCTTAGTGGTCCTTCACGCGGTGCAATGTTTACGGGCCACTATCCCGGTGCAGTAGGATTATCCGTAAACGGCTCACCAATGCCCGATTTACTCAAGAACCAAACATTGGGTACATTGATAAAAAATGCCGGATACGATTGTGCTTATGGTGGCAAATGGCATATCCCTTTGCTTGATATACCCGATAAAGAATATGGCTTCGACAATATATATAAACATAGCGATGACGGATTGGCGGAAGCTTGTGCCGAATACCTTTCACGCGAGCACAAGAAACCATTCTTTTTGGTCGCTTCGTACGATAACCCGCACAACATTTGTGAATATGCACGAAGTCAGAATTTACCTTATGGCAATATAGACACCCCCGACATTCGGGATTGTCCGGGGCTGCCTGCCAATTTTGCAAAAAGTCCTTATGATGCTGATATCATAGAAAACGAAAGAGCAAATAACTATAATGTATATCCTACAGCCAACTATACCCCCGAAGACTGGCGCATGTACCGGTATAACTACTACCGTCTGGTAGAAAAGGTAGACAAGGAAATCGGAAAAATTATTGATGCTATCGATAAAAACAACCTTTGGAAGAATACAGTCGTTATCTTCTCCAGCGATCATGGAGATGGTATAGGTGCTCACCACTGGAATCAGAAATCTGCCTTATATGAAGAAGTGGTCAATATTCCTCTCATCATCACATTACCTGGTAAGAAGCATGCAGGTAAAATACTGCCTCAGCTCATCAGCAATGGCGTAGATTTCTTTGCTTCTATCTGTGATTGGGCAGGTGCTGAAATACCGAAGAATGCAACCGGAAAATCATTTCGTAAAATTGTGGAAGAAGGAAACCCACAAAGTCCGCATCAGGACTATATCATCACCGAAACACAATTTGACGGTAGCAAAACCAGAGGTTGGATGGTACGTAGCAAACGTTATAAATATGTCCTTTACGATAAAGGGAATCATCGTGAACAACTATTTGATATGCAGGAAGACAGAGGTGAAACAAGAAACCTGACAATGGAAAATACTTATAATAATGAGTTACAAAAACACCGTGATATTCTTGAAAATTGGATGAATACCTATAATATCCGCCCAACTCGTCCGAAATTACATGATGTCCCCGGAAAGAAACTTAAAAAATAAAGCCAATATCATACAATCTCTTACATTCAGGCTAAAAGCTGAGCACAATATTTTTGTGTTCAGCTTTTAATATTTAGTATTTGGCCACCGTTTCATAAACAAATAAAAAAAGTAAGCAATTAGTTATTGACCTCATCCCCCTATTTTATAGCTTTGGAACTCTACAGTAAGCCCCCGATAAAGTACCCGTATAAAAAAGAATCGCTATAGCAAATCGAACAAAGCTATAGTGATTCTGTATTTATATTCTTGTTTTTCGTTAGAGTATTATTAGAGTTCTTTGGAGTTTCCCGATTCCCAGCAATGGGGTAGCAGCTCTTTTAGGTCTTTCTCCTTGTTGGCTACATAATACGGCAATAGTGCAATCACCTCCGTGAGCCATTCCCGGGGGTTAATGTTGGAGGCTTTGCATGATGCCAAGAGCGAACAGATTATGGCAGTGTTCTGCGCGGCTTCATGGTTTCCACAAAATAAGAAGTTTTTTCTTGATAAGGCTATCGGACGAATCGCATTTTCGGCCAGATTATTATCTATTTTAAGCCTGCCGTCTTTCAGATAATTCCTCATACGTGGCCAAAGTTGATACGCGTAAGCGATAGCTTGCCCCATCCGGCTTTTAGGAAGCACTTTCGGATAGGCTGTTTCCATCCATTTTTCCAGTTGCTCAAGTATGGGAAGTGCCTGTTCCTGTCTTCTAAGCATGCGTTGCTCATAAGTGAGTTCCTCCTGGTCGGCAATCTGTTCGATCCGATAGAGTTGCTGTATTTGAGCCAGAACATATCCGGCCAGGGATTCATTCTCTTCTTTGGCAACCTCGTAATGTCGCCTTATGTGGGCAAGGCATCCGACAAGGCACACCTCTTTCTTACCCTCAAAGATGTTGTAGGCCGCATAGCCGTCACTTTGAAGATATCCTTTGAAGGTTTGTAATAATTTCCAGGCTGTTTCCTGTGAGCGGGAACCGTCATCATAATGAAAGAAGACCAATCCATCCATAACCGCCCTGACTATCCACAAGTATTCCTTAACCGCTTTATGATTCTGTTTGTTGATAACCGGTAATGTCGTTTCGTCCACCTGGATATAGTCGGCCTTCAATACCTGTTTCTTCAACTCTTCATAGAGAGGTTTAAGTAATTCACAGGCAGGTTTGAACCACCCCTGAAGCGTGTTTTCCGAGATCTTCAGGCCTAAATGGTGAAACTCACGCACCTGACGATAGAATGGTACATGATATTCATATTTTTGCAAGAGGATTTCAGTGAGCAGGCTGGCACCGGGAAGTCCCTTGTAGATAGGCAATAGCGGAAGAGGGGCTATAATAACACTGCCCTGATGCCCCTGAGGCAAACTTATATTGTCTTTCAGGCCATACTTGGGACGTATGATCTCTTTTACGTATAATTTGCCCGGTTCAAATTCAAGTGTACGTGTGCGTTCCTCGCCTATGCGCTTGTATTTATCCGGATCGACTCCTTCGGGTTCTATGACAATCTCCACTACAGGAAGGCCATCCAACATGTTGCGGTTCTGACGCACTTTCTTTTTGGGAGTCGTCGAGCAGACAGGTTCTTGGGCTGCGGCTTCTTCCGGTATTTCGTGTTCCAACGGCTGAACAGGTGGATCGAACAGTGATAGCTGGTTCGGATCCAGATGGGCTAATTTCTCGCTCTTACGGCCGAATAACTGACGATTTAACCAGGCTACCTGAGCCAGCAGTTCCTGAAGCTTATTTTGCAGCTGTTCGTTCTGCCGGGTCAGACGCTCGATTGACTCAGACTGGGAGCTATTAGCCTGCTGGAGTGTGGCCACCAAAAGTTCTAATGTTTCTGTCTGAGTCATTCGTCATACCTGTTTTGAACAATACAAAAATACAGAAAAGCAACCGTATAATCAAGGTTTCACCTGCTGTTTTTCAGTACTGCATGTCACTTTTTCGTAACGCTTTCAGACGTTTGAGCCTTTTGGAAGGTTCGTCGTTGATTCCCTCTACCATCAGAACCAGGTCACGCCACTGCATAGGGTACGACTTGCTTTCTTTGTCATAAGAGGGAAGGCGGAAAGTGCCTTCTTCAAGTCGTTTTATGTACAAAACCAGTCCGCCATCTTCCGCGTGTAGCAGTTTCATTGTAGTGCGCTGGCGGTTGATAAAGATAAACACATCACCTAAACGGACATCATATCCCATTTTATCATGAACAACCCCGCATAATGAGTTCATACCTTTACGCATATCTGTCTTACCCGGACAGAGAAAGTAGCGCATCGTGTCATTCAGGCAAAACATGGCGATTGCAGAGTTGAGTGAGCAATTGCATGGCCGCCTGGGATTCAGCCATACCACTGAAGTGGGCGATAATACCACCGGGGAACTCTATCCGGATCTCACCCGTTTGTATAGCGCCACTATCACAGGCAGAGTGGGAAGCAGGTGAAGAGGTGAGGCTAACCGGTGCAAACTCCTCTAAAGAGGAAGAATGCCTATCCATATGATAACGCCTCGATAGGCCAAACTTTCCTTTCCAATAGTAAAAGCTTGATTCGGTATAGGCTTCATTTATACAGAAGTCTTTTATCGTCAAACCGCTACGCTGTTGACGAGACAGGATTTCAATGAATTCTTCTTTACTCATTTTTTGCATAGTCTTTTTTCTGGCAAAGATCGAGACTTAAAGATACAAAGACAACGGGTACTTTATCGGGGGCTTACGTTTATTCTAAGCCCTCAAAGCAAAAAGGAGTCTGCTGAATGATTCATAACACACTGATTTTGTATTCTGTTATTTATCAACAAACTACAAGTCTTCGAAATCATAAGAATAAAAGTAGCCAGGCATTTCCACAAACAGGAAAGCCTGGCTAGCTAACAACTACATTTGAGATGAAAAGAATGCAGTATTATAATTCAAAAAAAGGATCTACAAAACTTTAATAAAAAAAGCCCTCCTTGTAAATAAACCACGCCTGATTTAAAAAGGAGGGCTACACAAACAAACAATAATATTAAGCTGAATTATCATGATTCACATCAGAATAACCCGGCTATCCTTACGTCATCTTTTGTAGTAAGGAAGAAAGCATTGAACGAATCCAATGTTTGGGTTTATATAATTTTTTTTTTTCTGTTTCCAAACAAAATAAGGAATGCAGAAGAAACAGAAAAGGCCTTTTAACAGATAAAAAAATATCCTCATTAGCAGTATTAGTTTTTGATGCAGTTCTTAATCTCCGCAACAATATAAGCTACATCCTCATCTGTCACACAAGGACCACTCGGTAGGCAAAGGCCTTGAGTAAAAAGAGATTCACTTACTCCATTCGTATAACTCGGATTCATCTCATAAACTGGTTGTAGATGCATTGGTTTCCATAAAGGACGAGACTCTATACCTGCTTTATCCAACGCTATACGCAGACCTTCTACATTTTTATTCGGTTCACAACTCGTATGCAAAGAAGAAGCCTGATGAACTACTCCCGCTGCACCGCCTACAGCACCTTGAACTGCCGTCTCATAGACATGCTCTTCACCTTCAACATGTAATTCGGGAAAAAGAGTTATAGTACAAAGCCAGAAATTACTGTCATAACGTCCATCTGGATTTTCATGAAGCGTAATACCATCGACATCCTTAAGCATAGTACGATAAAGTGACTGAATATGTTTATGATGGGCTATATGTTCATCCAACACGGTCATCTGACCACGTCCGATACCAGCACAAACATTCGACATACGATAATTATAACCGATTTCTTCATGTTGATAGTAAGGATAAGATTCACGTGCCTGCGTAGCGTAAAACATAATTTTCCTCTTCGTTTCTTCATTCGGACAGATTAGTGCTCCACCACCAGAAGTCGTAATCATTTTGTTCCCATTAAAAGAGAGTACACCGTAATGTCCGAAAGTACCACATACACGACCGTTATAACGACTCCCCAATCCTTCCGCTGCATCCTCAATAACTGGAATATCATATTTGTCTGCCACCGCTATGATTCTATCTATCTTGGCAGGCATACCATATAGATAGACTGGGACGATTGCTTTCGGTTTCTTACCAGTTTTGACGATACGATCTTTAATAGCTTCTTCCAACAAATCGGGGTCCATATTCCAAGTATCAACTTCTGAATCTACAAATACCGGTGTTGCACCGAGATAAGTTATCGGATGCGAAGAAGCACAAAATGTAAAACTTTGTACCAATACTTCATCACCAGGCCCTACGCCACAGGCTAACAAAGCTAAATGAACTGCCGCCGTTCCTGCAGAAAGTGCTACTACTTCATTTTTCCCTCCTACAAATCTTTTCAAATCTTCTTCAAAGGCATTCACATTCGGTCCCAAAGGTACTACCCAGTTAGTGTCGAACGCTTCCTTTACATATTTCTGTTCAATGCCCTCTTCTGACATATGTGCTAAGCAGAGATAAATAGTTTTTCTTTCAGCCATAATTATTTTGAGTTTTAAATAGTTTCACCAGCATAATAGATTCTTCTGCCCAATAAGGTTGCTAATATCATTTGAATATCTTTAGTGAAACTGTAGTGACAATAATAGTAATAATTAATACGTACTTTATCCGGAAAAATAATATAATCATTGTACCAAACCGCTATTTGCTCATCTGACATTTGAGAAAAATCGACATATTTATATTGAGTCAATAAAGTAACATCTTTAGCTTTTACTTTTTGTACAAACTCTGCTATCATTTCCTCCTCGTCTCGATATTTTAGGCTAGCAGGTCCGGTGATTCCAGGACGAAGTTTCAACACATCTCTATCAATGCCTTCAAGTCTGTCAGCATATCCCGGAACATCCGGTCTCGGACCTACAAAGCTCATTTCACCTATCAGTACATCCCATAGTTCAGGAAGTTCGTCTATCTTATATCTCCGCAGTTTAGCTCCTAAAGGTGTAATACGACTTTCACCGGCCACACTCACCGTTGAACCACCATGTTCCATTTTCATTGAACGAAACTTATGACAATTAAATACTTTGCCATTCTTCCCCACACGTTTTTGTACAAACAAGACAGGTCCAGGCATTTGTATTTTTATTAACACTGCAACAACAAGTAATAGAGGACCTAAACACAATAGACCGAAAAAAGCTACCATTCGGTCGAATAAAAATTTTAGTATCATATTAGTAAATAATCACTTCAGACCTGAATGTAATAGGCCTAAAATATCTATTTTTTATAATTATTCAACAAGTTATCAAATGGTAAATTAGAGCTACAATTTATGAAGAAGGTATACAAATTCCTCCTCCACATATATTTTACCCGACGAAAGGACATTACATAGATACTATTGTGAGTTGAGTTTGTGATTACGTATATTGGCAAATATCAATTGAAAGCGAGCAAAAACGTTCCCACTTCTATACTTCCGACAGAGAAATCGTTGTTACGATATTTGATATTCTAACGGATATTCTTCTCGCAACAGTTATTTAACAAGCCTATTGTAGCGTCTTCCATATAATGAAAAAATAACTAGAAAATTCTAAATGAAATTAAGTCTTGTTTTAATACAGAAAATAAAAATTCTCAAGGTCTTCACTACTATACATAAAATAAAAATTAAATCCTCAGAGAAAATAGATGTCACATTCGTGAACCCTAATTTGAGAACTTACATATTTTAGATAAATATTCAAT
>OHQK01000382.1_pt1 | contig 13532 bp, 5 predicted proteins | sample 1578171 | NCBI WGS metagenome assembly OHQK01 (sample SAMEA3879531, study PRJEB24766) | human gut metagenome | biome: human-associated habitat; feature: feces | place: USA | collected 1985/1987
ATAATCCCCTTTGGCGTTTTGTATGACTTTTGCATCTATGCCTAACCATTGTTTTGCCAGATTTACAGCATCTGCTACTTTATTTGTGTTAGAAAAGAAGTGTCCCGCAATTTTTCCTATTCCCCAAGAAATAGCTTTTCCTGCAAATATTCCAGCAGCTTCACCAGTTAATAAATATGTGACGGTTTCCCCTATCGGCCTTGCAATCTCATCTACGTTACGACTATTCAATGCATTGAACAATTCTGATTTAGAATTCTCCGATAAAGGACTATTCTTTCCTAAAAACTGGTTCTGTAATTTACCACTGGAGGAGATTAAGCTAAAGGCACTTACTGCTTGATTGGCCATTATACCTGCGTTTTGGTAGGCATTGAAGTACGAATCTTCACCTAATTGAATAGACACAGAGGCTCCAATATTCGTATAACCTTCCAATTCGTCGTGTCCCTCCTGCCAATAATAGTTTCCAGTCTCATTATGGCGATACCAGTCTCTTCCGTCGGGATCAATACAGTTTACCGGATTATTGTTGCAGTATGCATATGGACTAATTGAATAATACCTTTCTGCATGAGGATCGATCGAAATAAACCGGCTGACCGTTTGAATATCCATAACGGTATCTAAAGTATCAGATTCAGCCGGTCCTACTATTTTATTTGTTTTTGTATCAAACTTGACAGAGCCAATTTCTATAATCTGATCCTTGTCATGAAATTCGTCAAAACGCCCATTACTTAAAGTAGCCATTTGGGGCTTGTAGCCGTAAGTGGCAAAAGGGTTTTGTGCATATCCTGTCAGTAATGTGAGCAGGAACAGTAGTAAAGTACTAATTCGTTTCATACACATCTAGTTTTTGATTTGAATGATTGGTGAAGGTTGGTTTTCCGGTAATGTTTTGGCTTTATCAACTTGCTTCAACCAATTATGATATATCTCGGCCGGCATTTCTTCATAACCCAGGCTGTCTATTTTCTCATAGGATTGAAGCATCTTTTTAAATAAACGGTGTGCCTGTGGATATTCCGGAAGCTGTTCTTTGGGAGGTCTGCCGCAAGCATCAATAACATATAGAGTTTGTACAGTACAGGTGTTTGCGTAATGTTGATAAGCCGTTAAATCAGAAGGGGAATAGCGCAAAACTAAATTGCTGTTTTCTTCTATAAAATGATCATAGCCATAACGGGAAATGTAATAAGCAGACAAGTCATTGAGCATATGGGCAATGGTCTGTTTCATAGTCCGTGGATTCAGATAAATACCTGTCTGTATAGCTTTGGATTTAATGAAACCGCTATTCATATAGAAATCATCTGTGACAACAGCACCTTGAGTTAGCTCTATATTATACCAACGGTTTTGCTTGTCTTGGAATTTTATAAAAGAGTGGCTCCAGAAAGCTTCTGTTTCCAACTCTTCGGCAAGAATCAAAAACAATAAAGGTATGGAATGGCACTGTCCAGTGTTTTGGGCTAAAAGCTTTGATACCATGTAATTACTGGTGTTAACATCTGCGCGATAATCTTCAAAATCATATTTCATCGGGTGATGAATGATTGTTTTTTCACTACCGGGTTCTTTGACTTCAATAACTTCCGACAGAATACGAAAGATCATCATTAACTTTGCTAACCCGTCATTCTTATCTAATTTTTCTTCCTGCATTTTCAGCAGACAAATGTGCTTTAAATTCAGAATGGCTGCATCAAACTCTTCATATTTCATTTTATTCCCGAAAAAAGCGTTTTCCGTCACGAATACGGCTCTTTTCAGACTCATCTTCTTTTTGCCTTCAAGCATTTCAAGTATCTCTTCACGGGCACTTTGAAAACATTCTGAACCGGGAGTTGAGGAAAAATCCGGTAAAGGGATTGAGTTGGATTTCATGTATTTCTGAATAGCATATTGGCGGTTGATGGCTGCTCTTCTACGTTCGTTTTCTTTTACCTCACGTATGATGGCCTCATTTTGCCTTTGAATCAAGGCGTCACGAGAAGATGATATGCCAGGTGTTTTTTGTGGAGAAGTTTGGTGGAAGTTATCGAAACGACCTATTTCTGCCGGTTGAGGAATTGATATCACTGGAACTTGGGCGAACAAAGAATTTGCTCGGAGTATTGGGATTAATATTATACTCCAATAAATTATTTTATGTAAAACCACCTTAATCATAGCATTTGTTTTAAGGATTTTTCAAAGGTAACTTTATTTACTTAGATTTCTTGTGGTCTTTAACTTTTTTTGGCTTTTAAATAAAGCCTATCGGTTGATTTATAGAAAAATGAATATGTAACAGAGATATTCTACGAACAAGTGATTTTTGATATGAAACGACAAAAAGGTTAAGATTACAGTCAAAAAACAGATCAATGCTTTGGATGATTCTGCCTATTTTTGCATCATCAATAAATCTATTAATTTTCTTAAACTATCAAAAGCACATGAAAAAGCAGTTTTGGTACTTTATACTTCTATTCTTATATGTTGTTTCGTTTCCGGTACAAGGTAAAGTAATGCTTCCTTCTATTTTCTCAGACAACATGGTGTTGCAACAAAAAACTCAGGTGAATATCTGGGGAAAAGCCCGTCCGGGTGAACAGGTGACTGTTTCTCCTTCTTGGGATAAAAGAAATTATGCGGTGCAGACATCTGCTGACGGACATTGGAAGCTACAGTTGAAAACTCCTGGGGTGATGGATAATCAGACACTGATTGTAAAAGGAGAAAACACGATTATCATACATAATATATTAATAGGTGAAGTATGGCTTTGTACGGGACAGTCTAATATGGAGTTTCCGGTGGCACGTGATCCTAAAGTTAAATGGAAAACGGGGATGATAAATGAAGCGGAAGAGATGAAAGATGCTGATTATCCTTCTATTCGACTTTTTCATGTAGAGCACCAACTTGCGCCTGAGGATGAAAAAGAGGATTGTGTAGGGCAGTGGGTGATTTGTAATCCGGAGAATTTAAAAGATTTCTCGGCTGTTGGATTCACATTCGGGCGTAAACTTTATAAAGAATTACAAATTCCGGTTGGGTTGATCCAGTCTACCTGGGGAGGTACACATGCTGAGTCATGGACGAAGATGGAGGTTATGAAAAATAACCCATTATATTCTGATGTTCTGGAAGATTTTGCTGTGCAAAACGTGAAACGTGAAAAAGATAAATGTAAAGTACCGGCTACCTTGTGGAATGGTATGATTGCTCCGATTCTGGGTTATACAATAAAAGGGAATATCTGGTATCAGGGAGAATCTAATTCCATTCGTTATGAAAAGTATCAGGAGGTATTTACAAACCTTATCAATAGTTGGCGTAAGGAATGGGGACAGGCCGATATGCCTTTCTATTTTGTGCAGATTGCTCCACATTATAAACAACCTGCTGGCATTCGTGAAGCACAATTGAATACCTGGCAGAGTGGTTTACGCAATGTGGGTATGGCGGTAATTACAGATGCTGCTGATTCTATCGATATTCATCCGCGTAATAAAAAGGTGACAGGGGAACGTCTGGCAGCTTGGGCTTTGGCTAAACAATATGGTAAAAAGGGGGCTTATTCCGGTCCGCTTTATAAGAATATGAAAGTGAAAGAGGGAAAAGTTACACTTACTTTTGATTATGCAGAAAGTGGATTGCAGACCCCTGATGATACCCCTGTAAAAGGCTTCTTTATTTCAGGTCCAGATGCTCGTTTTTATCCGGCAACGGCAATGATCCAGGGGAATAAGGTAGAACTCTATGCTCCTGAGGTTCCTCAGCCTACAGCCGTGCGTTATGGTTACGGAAACTTTTTCCGTGTGAATCTTTATAATAAAGCCGGTTTCCCGGCCATACCTTTCCGTACGGATCATTTTGCTCCGGATACGTATGCCCGCTGGTTTGCTGATTCTGAGATGCGCCGGTTTCCGAAGGCTTATCAACTGGATCATGGAAAGCGTTTGTTTTTTGGCTATGCACAGGGAGTAGGTTGTTGCGCTATGCTAAAAATGTGGAAACAGACAGGTGAGAAGCGTTATTTTGATTATGTAGAGGCGTGGGCGGACTCGCTGATAAATGAAGCAGGGCAAATCCATCTGTATGATGTGTCCACCTACAACATTGATTATATTAATTCGGGTAAAGTGCTATTTGATCTTTATCGTGAGACGGGTAAGGAAAAGTATAAAATGGCAATGGACCTTTTAATAAAACAGTTGAAGAACCATCCCCGTACACTGGAGGGTGCATATTGGCATAAATTGATTTATCAGCACCAAATATGGTTGGATGGTTTGTATATGGCTTCACCTTTTCTGGCACAATATGGGGCGGAGTTCAATCAACCGATGTGGATAGATGAGGCAGTGAAACAATTTACACTTTGTCACAAGCATACTTATGATGCTAAAACGGGTTTGTATCATCATGCTTGGGACGAGAGTAAAAGCCAGCGTTGGGCAGATCCGGAAACGGGACATTCACCTAACTTCTGGGGGCGCAGTATCGGATGGTGGTTTATGGCTTTGGTGGATGCTCTGGACTATATTCCGGAGAATCATCCCGGACGTGCCGATATGATAAGCTGGATACAAGGGCTTGCCGATACACTTCCTAAATACCAGGATAAGGCCGGCTTGTGGTACCAGGTGATTGATCAGCCGAAGCGTGAAGGCAATTTTCCGGAAGCATCTGTAACTTCACAGTGTATGTATGCTTATGCAAAAGCGGTAAATAAAGGATATATTGATGCGAAATACAGAGAGGTAGCGGAGAAAGCTTTTAAGGGATTGAAAGACAAATTGCTTATTGAGAATCCTGATGGTACACTTACGTTGACGCGTTGTTGTCAGGTAGGTGGTCTGGGAGGACATCCGTACCGGGATGGTAGTTTTGAATATTATATTGGTGAGAAAATGCGTGATAACGATGCCAAAGCTACGGGTCCTTTTATCATGGGATGTATCGAACTGGGAGAGTAGGTGATAAAAATAATGATGAGTACTGATTTAAAATTAGTATAAATAATACCCGCTAAATAATCATTTAATTGTGATGCATTACTTAGGATGATGGATAAAAAAATAAGAATAGTGTTACTGGCTTGGTTATTGTGCCCTTTTGCAGCGGCACAAACAATAAGTTGGCCGGAGATAACCACTGAATCGAAACCTGCTGCCCGTTGGTGGTGGATGGGAAGCGCCGTAGATAAAGAAAATCTGACTCATAATCTGAATGCTTATGCGAAAGCGGGAATGGGAACGATGGAGATAACTCCTATCTATGGAGTAAAAGGAAATGATGAAAATGATATTCCATTTCTTTCTTCTCATTGGATGGAGATGCTGCAATATACTGAGGGTGAAGCGAATCGCCTGGGTATGCAGATTGATATGAATACTGGTACCGGGTGGCCTTTCGGAGGCCCGGAGGTAACCATAGAAGACGCTGCCTGCAAGCTTTTCGTATCGGAATATACATTGCAGGGTGGTGAACAACTGAAAGAGAAAATAGAAGTTGCTGACGAGAAGCAACGTGCCTATGCTAAGTTAAGCCGTTTGATGGCTTTTTCTGATAAAGGGAAATGCATAAACCTGACGTCTAAAGTGAAAGACGGTATTTTGCAATGGAAAGCTCCCAAAGGAAACTGGCAATTGATAGCTGCCTTTTGCGGAAAGACATTCCAGAAAGTGAAGCGCGCTGCTCCCGGAGGAGAGGGATACGTGATGGATCATTTGTCCGGCCGGGCTGTGAAAAATTATCTGAATCGTTTTGAACGTGCCTTTGAAGCATCAGGAGCACCTTATCCGCATAACTTCTTCAATGATTCTTACGAAGTCTATAAGGCAGATTGGACTGAAAATCTTTTTGACGAATTTGCCACACGCCGCGGATATAAACTGGAAGAACATCTTCCGGAATTTTTGTCGGATAAACGTACGGATATGGTTTCCCGGATTATTTCCGACTACCGGGAGACGATTGCCGAATTACTTTTAGAGAACTTTACCCGACAATGGACAGAATGGGCGCATTCACACGGTTCCAAAACACGTAATCAAGCACATGGCTCACCTGGTAATCTGATAGATCTGTATACTACTGTAGATGTTCCCGAATGCGAGGGCTTCGGAATTTCTGATTTTGGAATCCGTGGTTTACGCCGTGATTCATTAACACGTCCTAACGATTCAGACTTGTCGATGCTGAAATATGCTTCTTCGGCTGCTCATATTGCCGGTAAACCATTTACTTCGTCTGAAACATTCACCTGGCTGACGGAACATTTTCGTACGTCGCTTTCTCAGTGTAAGCCCGATATTGATCTGATGTTTATCTCAGGGGTAAATCACACCTATTTTCATGGGACCACTTATTCGCCTGTTGAGGCTGTATGGCCGGGATGGAAGTTCTATGCTTCCGTTGATATGAGCCCTACAAATAATATCTGGCGGGATGCTCCGGCATTTTTTGATTATATAACCCGTTGTCAGAGCTTTCTGCAGATGGGGAAATCTGATAATGATTTTCTGGTATATCTGCCTGTATATGATATGTGGCAGGAGCAGGACGGACGTCTCTTGATGTTTGATATTCATAAAATGGCAAAGCGTGCGCCCCGTTTTATCGATGCAGTTCATCGTATTTATAATGCAGGTTATGATTTGGATTATATTTCCGATAATTTCATACGCTGTCTTACTTGTATGGGTGGGAAATTAGTTACCTCCGGAGGTACCGTGTATCAGGCGTTACTCATTCCGGGCGCGAGACTGATGCCGGATGATGTACTTGCCAAATTATTCCGGTTGGCAGATGAGGGAGCTACTATTGTATTTCTGGAACAATATCCGGAAGATGTTCCAGGATATGACCGGTTGAATGAACGTCGTGCTGCTTTTAAGAAATTGATGGCACAAAAAGACAAATTACGGAAAGGGCGTATTTTGTTTGGAACGGATTATGACCACACATTGGCGGAAACAGGTGTACAACCCGAAAGGATGAAAACAGCTTATGGTTTGAGTTGTATCCGTCGTACAAACGAAGATGGATATCATTATTTTATTTCTGCCCTGAAAGGAGAAGATACGGAAGGATGGATACCTTTGGGAGTTCAGGCTGCATCTGTCCTGATCTATAATCCTGTGAACGGAGAGAGTGGAAAAGCTCTTTTGCGTCAGAAGGATGGACGTACAGAGGTGTATTTGCAGGTAGCATCCGGGGAATCAATATTGCTGAAAACGTTTACGAATGCCGATGTACAGGCTTCTGCATGGGGATATTACGAGCCAAAAGCCGATGGATTGACTTTGACGGGTAAATGGGGCTTTCGTTTCGTAGAAAGTATTCCGGCTGTTTCGGCTGCTCCTGATTCGGTAACGCTGGGCTCATGGACTGAACTTCCGGTAGCAGAAGTAAAGAATACAATGGGAACAGCCTCTTATTCATTCAAATTTAACCTGAACGATCTTTCTATTCCTGAATGGAGACTCGATTTGGGTGATGTGCGTGAGAGCGCTCGTGTTCGTATTAATGGAAAGGACGTTGCTACATTGTGGTCAGTTCCTTATCGTTGTCTGGTAGGTAAATATCTTCGTCTCGGTGAAAATATACTGGAGGTAGAAGTAACTAACTTACCTGCCAATCGCATTGCGGATATGGACCGGAGAGAAATACCCTGGCGTATTTTTAAAGATGCCAATATTGTAAGCCTGGATTATAAAAAAACGGGATATGGAAACTGGGAACCTGTGTCAAGTGGATTGATTGGCCCGGTAAAAGTAATTCCAATGAAGAAAGGAACTTTCTATTATGAATAAATATTTTGCTTTGATACTTTTTTTGTCTGCTGTAGTTGCTGTTTATGCACAGGACCCTCGCGAGCGGCAATATATGTATGAGATACTTGATCCGCGGCATGAGCCCAAACCACTGGTTGAGGGTTTTGCTAAAGAGCGGATTACGGAACATTTGAATCGCGGACTTTATGCCGCTCCTTCCCAGGATGGGAAAGGGGTTTACCTTAGTTGGCGGTTATTGAATACAGATACTCCTGCTACCGCCTTTCATGTTTATCGGGAAGTAAATGGCAAGAAACGCCGTCTCACTAATAAACCTGTGATGCAAACCTGCGACTTTATTGATAATGCTCCTGTACAGGAAAAGGCGGTTTATTGGGTAGTTCCCGTGGTAAAAGGGCTTACATTTGTTGCATCCGAAAGAGTAGAGATTGAAGCCGGGAAATGTACTAATTATACTTCTATCCGGCTGAAAGATAATGCGAAGGCTGGTAAAGTAGCTTTAGCCGATTTGAATGGCGATGGTGCTTATGATTACATTATCCGTACACCTGAAACCAATGTAGATCCGGGTATGCCGGGAGATACTACCGGAAAAACGTATAAGATATCTGCCTATCTGAATGATGGTACCTGGCTTTGGACCTATGATATGGGCCCTGGTATTGAGCCTGGTATCTGGTATTCTCCTTTTATCGTTTATGATTTTAATGGGGATGGTAAAGCTGAAATTGCTATAAAAACAGCCGGTTCTGATTTTGTAAAAAATGAGAAAGGACGTGTTTGTGGTGGTAGTGAATATCTGTCTGTGCTGGACGGAATGACCGGTAAAGAGATTGATCGTGTGGACTGGCCCGAACGGAATGATCGTTATGGCAATCTGATCCGACAGAACCGCAACCAGATGGGAGTGGCTTATCTGGATGGGAAAACACCTTGTATACTCGCTGCCCGTGGTACTTATAAGTTGATGGTGGTAGACGCCTGGCAATTAAAAGAAGGTAAGCTACAACGTATGTGGCGTTGGGATGGAGACGAAGAAAATCCGGTTGTGCGTAGTATGGGAGCTCATAGTATGGTGACGGGAGATGTAGACGGTGATGGGCGTGATGAGATACTGCTGGGTTCTTGTATGCTTGATGATAATGGGACTTTACTCTGGTCATCGGGATTAGGACATAGCGATAAGGCCTATTTGTGTAAATTACATCCGGATATGGAAGGATTACAGGTATTCATGGTGAGTGAACCCAAAAAAGAAGATGGACGTGGGGTATCTGTTGTGAGTGCCCGTACCGGAGAATTAATATGGGACATTGGGCATACAACTTACCACGTAGGTGATGGTATGGTAGCCGATTTTGATCCGGAATATCCCGGTTTAGAGTGCTTTGCCAGTGAAGACCGCAAAGGAGGGAGTACTGATAAGTATTTGTTGACTTCAGACGGAAAGAAACTGAATGTAACCCGTGAAGAGGTTCCGGGTTGTCGTAATTGGATTTGGTGGGATGCCGATCTGCTTCGTGAAACCTTTCGTGGCGATGATAATCGTTGGGGAGCAGGCTCTTCTTCCAATGGTAAGAAACAGAGTATCTGGAAGTGGAAAGGCGAAGAGCTGACCAAAGGTGTTGAGGGAGATATTCTGATGATGGCCGATATGGAAGGAGATTGGCGTGAAGAGCTAATTACTGCACTTCCGGGAGAGTTACGCATTTACCATACTGTTATTCCGGCAAAGGATCGTCGTGTGACATTGATGCAAGACCCGCTTTACCGGAGTTATATTGCTCACCGAAGCATGGGGTATCCGCAATCGCCGGTAACCTCTTATTATCTTGGAGAATAATTGAGCCACATAAATAAGAATATTTGTAGTGATGCTTTGAGGGAATATACCGCGAAGTCCGGAGCCTGTTTTAATTTTCCTCTTAGAAGTATTTGTCGATTTATTTAGAGTTTATTTTGGGGCTATTTTTCTGTTTTTATTCGTCAGATAGTACGTTATCCTCCTTCTTGGAAATGTGAAAAAGTCTTCAATGATAACTTTTGAAATAATACTAAGCAGAATTTATAAAATATATGATTCTGTAGCATGTGCTGCATGAATCAACCTATACGGTAAATCAAAATTTTAACGATATATTATTTAAGGATGAAAAAGAAAATTTGTGCTTTTTTTGTTACAGCTACAATGGCTGTAGCATCTGTTGCCACACCCCTTACGGTGTGTGATTTCGAGAATTATCCCATTGGAACGGAATGGAAACTATGGCAGAGTAATGGTGGAACTATCACTTCGACTGCCATAGTGGAAGCTGATCCGACAAACCCTAATAACAAAGTTCTCCATATCGTATTGAAGGATTGGGGATGCCATCCTGAGTTTATAATCAACAGCACATTACGTGGCAACGAATTAACGGACCGTTATAGTTCCATACGTTATCGCTTGTATCGCAGTGCTGTCGACACCGACAATTGGAAACAGTTTGCAGCTTTCATAGGTGACACGGAAGTATATCGTGACGAAGGCTACCCCCAACAGGGTAATAATAACGAATGGCAAGTGAAAACTTATACCATGAAGGGATTGTCGCCTGACAATATATCCGACAAACTTCGCTTGGGGCTTCATCACGCCAATTCGGATTTTTACATAGATGATATACAATTGGTTGGGACTTATGATGATTTTGTGTCTGTGGAAGATGATGGTACATTCAATTATTGTGTGAATAATACATCTTCTTCCTATAAGAACATTTCTGATAATATCTATATCTCTGCGGGACAATCTGCCAATGTGCTGACCTCTCGCTATTCCGAATGGACGGGTAAATTGGCAGGTGAAGGTACACTCAAAATACATGCGGGAGGTGAACGCTCGTATTTGGGAACCTCTGCCAGTAAAGGAACCACCACACCGGATTGGAGTGGCTTTAAAGGAAGCATCGAACTATATCCTTATAAAGACGTGATTGGTAGTTGCGGATTTTATGGGTTGGTTATGAGCAGTGGTACTTTTCAACCCGATAATCTGGCTGCATCGAATTGCAATAATCTTCTTGCCGACAAGACACTCATCATGAGAGACGGTACGATGTTGGCATTGGAATCTGGTACCCGCGGTATCCGTATCGGTGAAATCCACGGTAGTAAAAACTCTCAGTTGGGAGGGTATTATAAAAAAGGTACAGCCAATTCTTATTATGTCATTGGAGGTAAAGGTACTGATGGTGTGTTGGGTAGTCTGATTGCACCTCAAGCATCGGGCAACAAAGTGGGCATCCTCAAGGAAGGTGTTGGTAATTATTATCTGACAGGCAACGAGAACGATATCAACGGAGGATTGTGCGTTCTTCAAGGTGGTATCATAGTTGCAAATGACAAAGAAGTGGCTTTACAAAAGAATTTATCGGGTGCGACTGGTAATAGTAGTACTGTGATGGTATATCATAGGGCTACACTTTGTGGAGATGGAAATATTGCTGCCGCTACAGAGGTGTATGGCACATTGACGGGTGGAGACCCGTTTGCAGTTGACCAGGCGTTGGGTACACTCACTTTTGCGGACTATACTAAAGCAGCGTTGGCAGTGAAAGTAACTTTGCATCCCGAAGCCAATATTATTGCATATATTAAAGATGCAAAAAACTTTTCGGCGATTGACATTAAAGGAACACTTGCCTTTAGTACGATAACTGAAGACTTTGAAACCTCTGATAAGCAGCCTCGTTTGAAGATAGCGTTGGCAGAAGATGCCGAACTGCATGTGGGTGATGAGATTGTCTTGCTTTCAGCTATGAAGGAGGGTGTGGATAGTTGGGATTTTGACATCCGTTATCCCAAGTCCTATACGTGGGCAGTGGATGAACGAGAAGTGGGAGATGGTCGTTTCTGCATAGTGGCCAAAGTGACGTCACTCGCTTATAGTGGGCAAGGTGATCAGGAGGACGATGACGAACCGGATGATGGGAAGACTGTTTATCCCGATGACGACTGGTCTGAGGATATGGATATGACTACTCCACTCCGTTTCTATGCTGGGAAATTAGGAAAAAATATTGGTGTGGCAGCTGCCAGTTATCGATATGATTTCAGCCAGACTAACGGTGAGATTGGTCTTGTGGGGGAGCAATTCAATATGATTGTTGGTGAAAATGAGATGAAATTTGATGCCACTGAACCTAACCAAGGTGAATTCAATTACGGAGGTTCTGATGCCATTCTATGGCTTTCAGACAGATACGAGCAGGTGGTACGTGGTCATACCTTGGCATGGCATCAGCAGGTTCCATCGTGGGTAAGTTCGGATGGAAAGAAGAATAATAACAATTTCTCCAAACGTCAACTTTTGGATATCTTGAAAAATCATATATTCAATGTTGTTGGCAGATATAAAGGTAAGATTACGGAATGGGACGTATGCAACGAGGTACTCGATGATGACCAGTCGATTGTTCGTTCTGATCCTACAGCCTATAAACTTCGTCCCTCTATCTGGGCTACTTATATCGGTGAAGAGTTTATTGACTCAGCTTTCGTTTGGGCACATCAGGCTGATCCCGATGCTAAGTTGTATATCAACGAGTATGGGGCAGAGATGGTAGGAAAAACAAAGACGGAAGCTTATTACAACCTTGTTAAGCGCTTGAAAGAATCAGGTTTGGCCATCGAAGGATGTGGTTTGCAGTGCCACTTCACTACAGGTGAACTTGATACCATGAAATTGGAGAAGAATATCCGCCGTTATGACAATCTTGGGCTTAAGTGTATCATTACAGAGTTGGATATTGCCCTTGCTGATCCTACAGCGGAGGATGCACTCGAGAGACAAGCGAAAGAATATGGTGCAATTACAAGAATATTTTTAAGGAATGAAAATTGTTCCTCGATGTTGGTTTGGGGTATTTCGGATAACCACTCTTGGAGAAAGAATGCTCCACTTTTATTCAATCATGAACTGAAAGCAAAGCCTGCTTATTATAATGTACATGCGCAACTGCGAAAGGCAGTGGAACAACTGTCCACAGGTCTTGAAAGCCCAAAGACAGATGGCAAGCCATCAGCAAGGTTGTTACGCACTGTTTATTATAATATAATGGGACAAGAAATGACTTCTCCTACAGGTTTTAGGATCGAAAGGAGATTTTATGATGATGGTAGTATAGAAACTATCAAAACGTATAAATAGCATACCATAATTAACGTGAATCCTATGAATTATAAATAAAGTCGAATGAAGAGAATTTTAATTGTTTGGTTTCTTTGTGCATGGACGGTATTGCCGTCCTGGGCACAAACTTATAAATATGAAGAAATATACCAAAAACTTCCCTTTACAATGCCAAAAGTAGAAGCACCCCAGTTTCCTAGTCTGAAGGTGTTTCTGCCGGATTTTGGTGCTGTCGGTAATGGGGTGGAACTTTGTACTGATGCTTTTGCAAAGGCTATTGAAACATTATCGGTTCGTGGAGGTGGGTACTTGATTGTTCCGGCAGGTATTTGGCTGACCGGTCCTATTGTTCTGAAAAGTAATATTAATCTTCATATTGAGAAAGGGGCTGTGATTCTCTTCTCTCCGGATGTTGAACTTTATCCGTTGGTAGAAACTGTGTTTGAAGGATTAGACACTCGCCGTTGCCAGTCGCCTATTTCGGGACGTAATCTGACTAATGTAGCTATTACCGGACAAGGAGCAATAGATGGAAACGGTCATTATTGGCGTCCTTTGAAACG
>OHQK01000443.1_pt1 | contig 11694 bp, 8 predicted proteins | sample 1578171 | NCBI WGS metagenome assembly OHQK01 (sample SAMEA3879531, study PRJEB24766) | human gut metagenome | biome: human-associated habitat; feature: feces | place: USA | collected 1985/1987
ATTCGATATTTAAGCAAATAAACAATATATAGCATAAACATTAATATAAAATCGTCATGTTTGGAAAAAAGAAAGATGAAAAAAATTCCCAGATACAGTCTGAGCCCCTGAAACTGACAACTATAGCTATGGGAACAGTTATAAAAGGCACAGTTGATGTAGAAGGAAGTTTAAGAGTAGATGGTACTATAGAAGGAAATGTTTCCTGTCATAAAACCATGATATTGGGTCCACAAGGAACAATCATAGGAAATGTAACCTCTGTTTCTGCAATATTACATGGTATCCTGAAAGGAGATATACATACGGAAGAAGAATTAGTGTTGAAATCAGGATGTTCAATGAAAGGAGATATTTACACTTGCAAGTTAGAAATAGAACCGAAAGCACTCTTTAACGGTGCTTGTAAAACAATGGAAGAAAATATACAGCCACAAGGACAATCACTTGAATAATCCCAGATCAATCTGACTTCATAATCATAAGATCGGCTTGCACCAGATGTAACCTTTTTCTTTCCTAAGGATAAAGTCACCGGATTAGATGTAAACGCAAATTTCCACTATGTATTTAACTTTAAAGAAGATGGCCAGGAGTTTTCCGTTTATCCCCTTGCCGGCATCGGTATGCAAAACAATTTTTATAAAAAAACAATGTTGAAATAAAAGGGAAAGAGATTGAAATAGATCGAAGCAACTCTACTAAATTTGCTTTCAATCTGGGAGGAGGAATCACTCTTCCACTTTCCGAACACAGTTATTTGAATGCCGAAGCCAAATTTATGTTTGCCAAAGATGATAACGTAGTAATCATGTTGGGTTACGGATATAAATTCTAAAAACGTAATCATGTAGTCAAAATGTAACGGGAATTATCCTAAATCCTGAATAATTCCCGTTTGGTATATAAACCACTTTACCATCGAAAAATACAATAAATCTATAAAGACATCACCGTACTTAATTATTAATTCGCAAAGTTATCAACAACGTTATCAACAGGTTATTCTAAAGTTATTAACAGCCTAAAACCTTCATTATCATATATTTGAAATCCATACACACAGTTTATCATAATTACAGATTCACAGACCTACCAACATACTCACCTCACTGCCCTTTCAGATACTTGATAGTCTTAAAAGGAATACCCTCTTTATTGCATAGCTGAAGTATATAAATCTCTTGATTAAGTTCTTTCAAATCATCCCAATTGGTTATCTGCATCATATATTTTCCTTCTTTCGTATATATTTTTATGACAGAAGCATTTACAAAATCGCTATGTATTGTTTGTATCCCTGTTATATCACTCTCCAAGGTTATAATAACCTCATCTTCGCCATACTCATTGTAAACATGAAGCCAAACCCATGCATAATTAAAAGCATTAATACTACTTCGGTACACATGGGCAACAAGGGGTTCTTCAATCGTTTGCATTATCAAAGAAGGCGAATATTCTTCTCTAACTCCAACTCTCAAAAAATCAGAACCTACATAGCGAACCGTAAAATCAATACTGTATGCAGTATTCGTTTCATTTACCGTTTTTATGATTTCACTATAAGATATAATGTGAGGTTTCAAATCCAACATTATATTATATGAAGCTACAGACTCTTCCCCATCAATGATACAACTAAATACGATCCGCCCACTAATGCAATGATCTGCATCTATATCATAGAGATCTTTACTCTCAACTATAGGGATCGTAAATATATCATTTTGGGATGTAGCAATGATGGTCTCTCCACCACCTTTCAAAGGCAAAGTATAAGTCCACTGCGGCTCACTAATAAAATGATCCGTGTTATTTTCAATGCTAAAGTTATAACTTTCATAAGCAGAAGCAAATCCATCCTCTTCAATTCTTCCACATACAATCTTCAAGCCCGATTGTTCTTGAATCTCTCTTCCAGTAGGCGACATCTCTGAAAGCTGGCTATTAATCGGCAAAGATTCTGTATCGTTCTTTTGCGCAAAGAGAGTGCAACTAAGATTAACTAACAGCAGCATGATAATTCGTGCTTTCATACACTATTTCCTCTTTTAAAAATTTAGTACTGGAAAAAAACGGTCGATCCCCCCACATCCATTCACTTTTTGTCATCATCTTCCATGTATCACAAAAATAGTAGTTTTTCTCATTCTTTCACCTTTTTAACTCAAGACATACAGCCGTATGTACTATTCTGTCTAAAATGGCATCTGCAAACATTTAATACATTGATTGAAAACATTTATAATTAAAGAGTCACTGAAAAGAATATTCTTCTCCCAATGACTCTCCGTTCATATAAATCCTCCCTCAAGAACTTTATAAGAACTTATTTTATGAATTTCGTATTATAGGATTTACCATCTTCGTCTGCAACCTGCAAGCCGTAAACACCTTTACCTAATGAGTTAATATCAATATTATTATCAAGAACTTTACCTTCTTGTACTATCATCGAGGAATTCAAATCCAAGACTTTATAATCTGTTATCAACTTATTGATATTTCTCTTACGGCTATTTCTCAGTTCTAAAGATATAACATTTTTATCTACGCGTGAGCTTAAAGTATACGTTGCCGGCACTAATGGGGACACAAGCAATTGTTCACTAATAGTTTCTCCATTCTTGTTCATCGCACGCAATCTAAAAGTTGTACTATACTCTTTATCAACCGATGCAATGAAATAGCCAGCTCTTATATCCTCAACATAGAAAGTAAATGGCACTGGAGATCCTTCTTCCAACTGTTCTACCAAGATACTTTCAGTCCCCTCCACATTCTGAAATGCAATTTTCACATCAGCATAATATTCATCATCCGAAGCTCTGGTTTGTGGCATTACTTTAGAGAATGCCAACTGAGGCTTCTGAGGAAGATAGTCCAAAAGGAAATAACGAGCAAACGTAGAAGCACCGGGAATAGCCTGCCCAGGAAAATAATAGTCTATGTCAATATGAAGCAACTTACAGCGTAAATGACCATCACTTGATCGAATATAGTCCAATGCTTTCACCGGATCTATTTCAGAAGTAGAGAACTCTAACTCAGGTATCATACGATATTCCTTTTTTAATAAATCCCATGTCCCATCCTTTCGTAAAATGGACAAACTCCATCCTAACAGTGGGTGGTTAAGTTCTATATTTAGTTCCGGATAATTCCGAAATTGACTTATGTAATTATAAACATCTTCATTAGATGATTGATCTACATAATTTGATCTTATAGAATTGCGAATAGGAACCTGGTTCACACCCTTATTTGCGTTTATTGTAAAAGACAATTGCTTGCCATACTCTTCTACTTCATCCGTAGATGTAGAGGCTATATTTCCTTGCCCACCTCCACCTCCTCCAACAGCAATATCAGTATACCAACCCATAGCTTTCAGAAAAGGTCTAAACCATTTACCAATATTACGTATAGAAGTTCCTCGCGGTAAATCCGGTTGCATCAATCGTGTTTCAGTATTTGCTTCATCAGCTTTGAAAAAAGACAAAGAACGTCCATTCTCAAATATAGAGGGAGAATACAAGCCATATGAGTCTCCGTAAGAATATTCGATGATTGCATTACCTGAAGTAGCGCGATTATATGCACTTATCGGATTATATTCTTGTGAAAAGATATCAAAATCTGGCGACAATACTTTTTCATCATATAAAAGAAGGGTTTGTTTTTTAAAATCAAGAATTTTATTTGTATTATCACCATGAGGACCAAAATAAAAACCGAATGTTTTACAAATTTCACGTAATACAATCGTTACAAAATCATATTTATCTTCTTCTACAGAGTCTAAAGAATAAGAAAAAATATCATTATCACTAAAAGTTATTATTCCATCAGGTTCATCAAAATAATCCAATGAAATTTTAATTCCATCAAGCCCATTATCTCTAAATCTATACTTTATTGTAGGTTTTACAACTCGTTCAAGAAGAGCAGCACCACCTGGAGACATATTACAAGTATCAGTACGAAGAGCCGTTTTAGCTATCACATTATTTCCTCTCAATTTACCAAATTTAGCCATTATTTTAAGCGGCAATACAGTAGGCATTTGCTCCTCTAAAAGCCGACAAGCGTATTCAAAAGCACTTTTTCTTTCCAAGTTTTGTTCCCATTCTTCACCTTCATACTGAACTTGAATAACCGTTCCACCTACAACTTCACGTACTATTGGTTTAGGAAAAGTTTCCTTACGAAAAAAATCAGCACCAAAGCTAATTGACTCAATCTCATCTTCTTGTGCATAAGAAAGGGTTGCTAATCCAAACACAAAAAATAATAGTAATAGTCTGTTCATAATCCATGTTTTTTATAATTAATACATCATCTATTTTTTACCATTTTGAATGTTAACCTCTTTTTAGAGTAATTGTCTTTATATGAAACAAAATAAATACCTTCCACCAGATTTGAAACATCAATATTCCTCATTGGCATCCCAACATATTTTACAAGTCGTCCTTTAGAATCATAGATAGATACAGGGAAGATAGCATCCATACCCTCTTGTACGTATAATATATCCTTTGCTGGATTTGGATAAAATGGTACATTCTCCATTTTAATAGTCGGAATGGATGTAGCTACTTTGGAATTCCACAAAGTATCTTTGCATTCAACCATTCCACTATAGTTAACTGCCCAAAATCTAAAACAGCGATCTCCATCATAAAACTCCAGAAGCCCCACTCCCTTCTCAGCGTCAATATTAGGCTCAAAATAAGAGGACAACATATTCCCCGTAAAAGAAGCATCTTGCTCAACTATATATACATACTTAGTTCTACAGGAATTAATCTGTATTGTTATATACCCATCTTCATAAATATTCCATTGTTCATCATAATCACTCCAAGTAATATCCAGTACTTTTATTTTAGGTACAGAAGGAAGCACATTTATATAAAAGATCTTATCAAGTTGTATCTTTCGTCCCTGATATTCCCCCTCAAAAGTTATTTTCCCTTGAAAATAAACAGAGCTATCATTCTCTACAGTATATCTTTTATATTCAGGTCCAGAATATTCATATGCCGACGAATCTATAATAATTCCATAATCTATAGAAGTAGCGTTCTTTATAATTACATAATTTCCTTGCTGTGCTTCAACACCAAAGCTCCATTTACAAACATCAGGAACTATATTCTCCCCGAACTTATCCACTACATGAAAAGCACAACTATCATCAAGTAATAAAGCACCGTATTTATCCAAAGATACATTATCCAACTTTACCACTGTACCTGAAAGGGCATAATCAGTTTGGGCATAGATATTAAGAGAACAAACAAAAGCCAACGTTAAAACAGAAAGTATTCTCATCGATATATCTTTTTAGTTACTACCTCTCCATCTGCATATGTAATCATCATGATATATATCCCTTTCGATAAATGATTAACATCCTCATAGTCTTTTGTTTGAAGAATAATTCTCCCTTGTATATCTCGTACTTCCATATATACAATATTTGAGTTAGCTATAGGATTTCTTATCTGAGTAGAATTATTCATTAAATTCAATTGACTTGGAATTTCAACAGTATAATATGCTTTTCCTATTTTATTACTTATCCTCAAATCAACCCAAGACGTTCCTATCATATAAATGTATTCAAAACGAAGATGGACGATATACGGAATATAAAAAAAATGAGTATCAACTATATCACTATACTCTTCAGATTTTTCCACATAAAGATAATCTGCTCCAGTATAGATAACTGTTAAATCAAGATTATAAAACTTTGATCCAGGAATTGGAGTTATAGCATCCACTTTCACCGATATAAAAGTTGGTTTAGTAGCAAGGTAAACATAAAACACTTTAAACATTTTCGTCCCATTAACTGTAGCACTCAAACTTATCCTACCTTTAATATCACCATTAATATTTCTATAATATTTTGTTAAATCATCGACTTTATCTATACTAAATTCTGAAGATTTTCCTACTTTAATAGAATCAAACATCATCTCATTGTTCAGCAATTCATACTTCCACGAATAATCTGTAATATTTCCGGAAGTTGTTTCTGCATGAAAGCCATAACTTTGAAAAGCAGAAGCCATTCCTGTAGCATCTATATTTGCTGCTATAATTTTCAGACTATTTTCCGGTTCTCTCCAACCAATCGTTTTAAGAACTTCTAATGTCTTTTCATCTATTTGTTGATTTTTATCTCCGATTCGCACATCATATGACATCAAATCACCTTCCGTATCAAAATAGCTCAAATAATTATAACCTTGAAACTCAGGTGAAGCATATAATTTTAAATTATTATTATCAGGAGTTTTATAATAGACATTATCACCTTTTACAAACGAAATAAGCTCCTGGCTCGTACGTCCATTATTGGGCATCTCATTTAAACGTACATTATTAGAATTAACAACCAAATTATCAAAGGGAGAGAAATATTTTCTCGTAAAAAAAACAATTCCTTTTGTAGAGTTATTAACAACAGAAGATCCAAATCCCAACGACATAGCAATAGCGCGCAACATTGCCGTTGTCAGATTTTTCTTATTCGTAACTTCTCCACTAAAACTATAATCCCAATCTACATCATCATTGATTTGAATTATGGCATCTTCCTCTCCAGTCCGCTTTCCATCAATTAAGAAATTTATAAAATAACTTTGAGGATATGCCTCATTGGTCCCCGACAATAAAGTGTATTTTACCTGAGCAGCAAAATCAGCAGCTTCCACTCCCATCCTTTCTCTCTCAAACCTTAGAATTATCTTTTTAGGAATATATAGTTTCTCCTCCCACAGTTGTGCGGCAGCCCTTATGCAACATTGCATTTCCTCACTCATTCCACCTCCGAACTGCACTTCAATAACTCCTCCAAAATCACTACTCAAGCGTTCTGTACGTAATAAACAAGGTTTTATTGTCTGCGCACTTACAGGAGAAGTATCCAGACGTCCTTCAAATACAAGAATTGTATCTTGTTGAGCCATCACTAAACCTATGCCTTGCAGAGTCAAAAGGCTGACTAAAATCAATAAATATTTTTTCATCGCGTCAAGTATTAGCAGAAATCATTTTTTATTGTAATCAAAATAGGAGCTATTTATTTTACTTCAAACACACCGTAAATATATCCTCCATACGAATTTGTTAGTTCTAACAAATAGACTCCAGGAAAGTAATCCTCAACAGAAATACTATATTTCTTAGGATTATTAATCAGAAGAGAATGAGAATATACAACCTGATTAGCTTTGGAAATAGTTATCGAGACATCACCTGCAAATTCCTGAAACTCGAGAGAAATAATAGAATTTTCAAGAGATGCAGTTACAGGTATAAAAGGCATGGAACGATGACCTTTATCTTCACTATCATCACCTTTCCAATGACCAGTAAAAGAAATTTGCCCCCATGGCGAAATAAAATCATCGCCATTCTCATGTGCAACAACTGTACAACTAAGACAAACTAACAATAGTAGGACAATCCGTGCTTTCATTTTCTGTTGTTTTTATGTTTCTGTTACACAAAAGTAGAACATTGGGTTCAATGAACAAAAAATAAGGCATGGACTAAATTTTAGCATATATATATCTACAAATCAATAAAATAGATATCAAACAACTTAAAATAAGTGGACTATTTGAGTTTATCACTCTGACATTTGTGCAAAAAATCTTCTACAGATTCATCTTTTGCTAACTTTAAACGCTCCTTTAAACGCATCTTAGCTTTAAATATCGTATGATTATCTTTACTATCAAAGAGAATCTTCAATTCTCTTGTAGTAAATCCTAAAAACAGAAATGTTAAAAGTTTAATATCATGCTTTGTTAATTGACTACATTCTCTCTTCAACTTGATCAGAGAGTTGCTATAAAGACAATTCACTAAATCAAATATTTTATCCCACTCTTCAGGAGTTAGTTTTTCTACAAGTACCTCCCCACTCTTTAGCATCTTAATCAATGTACTAACATCAATTTTACTACGCAATTTCTCATTTTCTGTGATCAATACTTTCATTTTTCGGGACAACTCTTCTACCTTACACTGTACACTTGTTTCATTCTTCTGTTGTTTATACGCTCCGATTTCATTCTGATAAGAGGCTATTTGCTTATTATTTTTTTCAATAACCTTTCTGGTTTGTATAACTTCTAATTTTGCACGCCCATATCTTGCATAGAAAAAATATACTATCCCAGAAAACAAAATCACAACAATCAGATAAATAATATGTAAGACCCTCTTCTCTAATTTACCCCGTAACACTTCGGTTTCAAATTCTTCCTTTTGGTATTTAGCCTGAAGCTGTACCAACGCTTCTCGTTTTCTATCATTTTCAGCTATATATAATAAGGAGTCCGATCGTCCTTTCAAAATGAGAGCTTGCTCATAATCATGATCAGCTTTAGCCAATTTTGCTAAGCATTCATAAGCTTCAGAACTGGTGAATAGATTATCACTATCCAAACAAAGTTTCAAGTACTTCTCTGCATCTTGTTTTCGCCCCATCATCTGATACAAACGTCCTAATGACATATAATGAAGCACAAACATATCTTTATCAGGCTCTTCATCGAGAATCCTCAGAAAAACCTTTTCAGCCTTTAAATATTGCTTTTCAAAACAATACATCTTTCCCAATATCTTGGAACCATTGATTTTTAACCGGACAGGATTATTCGTAAGTAATTGTAAACTTGTCATAACACACTGGTAGACACTATCCATCTCTTGCTTTAAGAAAAAAGAAGTTCCCATTGTCTGATAGGCGTAGGCCACGCCCAATGTGTCTTTCGCCTGATAATAATAGGAAATGGCTTGGTGGCAGCAGTGAATAGCTTCATCATAAAGTGATTGATCGCGATAAAAAAACGACATATCTGCAAGCATCAATCCCATTATCTTATGCTCTTTCGTCTCTTTCAAAACTCGCCGGGCTTCCCAATAGACTTTCATAGCCCGCGTGGTTTCCCGTTTTCCTTGAAGTACACGTCCATAATAATACAATGCTTTACCATATTTACTTTTATCCTTTTTCTTCTTGAAATAATCGATAGCAAAAGTAATAGAAGAGTCAGCAGACATATCCATATAATTCTTATCGCGTGCTTGAGTCAGTAACAACACATAATCTGCACGTTCCTGACCTGACAACTTATCGGGACAAGATATTTTCCTTAATAGATTTAATGCACTATCAGGGTATACTTCCATACACTGCTCCGCTTGCCGAAGAGTTACTATAACCTCTTCTGGTGCAGAGGAACAAGCAACGAAAGCTGCAATGAGAAAAGACAAAAAGAAAATGCGATTATATTTCATTCGTAAAAATGATTAAAAGTGAAGGTTTTACGGGCAGATCTTCTTCGTTACTACTTTTCCATCTGAATAGGTAATCGTCACAATATACATTCCTATCGATAGATGATTAACAGCCTCATAATTTTCTGTTTGAAGGAGAAGCCTTCCTTGCATATCCCTTACTTCAACTTGTGAAATGCTTGATTCTGCTGTGACTTCTATGATCGGATCGGGATTCAGCTGACTCGGTATTTCTACCATATAATACGCTTTTCCCACCTTGTTTTTTAATTCTATCTCAACCCAAGCCATTCCTATCATATAAACACCTTCAAAATGTAATTTAGTAAGATAAGGTTCATAGACATAAGCACTTTCTCCAAAACTACTATTTTCCTCTGTTTTAAAAGCATAAAGAAAATCAGTACCTGTATATATTAGCGCTATATCAAGATTATAAAATCGTTTTTGAGGAATTGGAGTTATAGCTACTTTCACCGATACAAAAGTAGGTTCGGTAGCAAAATACACATAGAATGTTTCAGACTTCTTTTTCCCATCGGCAGTAGTAGCAGTCAAACTGATCTTACCCTTAATATCTGCATTGATATTCTTATTATACTTCGTTACATCATCTATCTCATCTATACTGAAATCAGAAGAATCTCCTGTTTTGATAGTGACAAAATTCATTTCGTTATCCAGTAGTTCATACTTCCATGAATAATTCGCTATACTGCCTGAAGTGGTTTCGGCATGAAAATTATAGCTTTGAGAAGAAGAAGCAATACCCGTATCATCAATGCCTTCTGCTATTATCCTTAAATTACTTTCAGGTTCCTCCCAGCCAATTGTTCTGAGAACTCCCAATACTATCTCATCTATTTGCTGAATCTTATCTCCTGTCCTGGTATTGTATGACATCAAGTCACCATCAAAATATAGATAATTCAAGTAATTATAACCTTGGAACCTGCGAGAAGTATACAACCTGAAGCTTTCATTAGCAGACGTTTTACAATAAACACGCTCTTCCGACACAAATGAAGAAAGTTCCTGGCTTGCAACTCCATTATTCGGCATTTCATTCAGACGGACATTATTGGAATCAACAATCAGATTATCAAAAGGAGAGAAACATCCCTCTATAGAAAAGATAATGCCATGTGATACATCATTTACAACCGATGAACCAAAGCCTAACGAGATGGCAATGGCACGTAACATGGCTGTTGTGAAATTCTTCTTATCCACAGCCTTTCCGTTAAAACTATACTCCCAATCCGTGTCTTCATTAATCAGGATAATAGCATCCTCGTCATATACACGTTCGTCATCAGTTAAGAAATTCTGATAATAACTATTGGGATATGTTGTTTTCGCATCGGGGAATGACGTATATCTCACCTGAGCCTGAAAATCGGCAGCTTCTGCTCCCAACTCTTTTTTCTCAAACTTCAAAACTACATTTTCAGGAATATATAACTTTTCTTCCCAGAGTAGAGCGGCGGCCTTTATACAATGCTGCATTTCATCATCTATTCCGGCTCCACATACTACTTTAATCACTCCTCCAAAATCACTACTCAAACGTTCTGTTCGAGGCAAACAAGGTTTCATGATTTGCGATCCCCATGGAGTAGTATTCATATGTCCTTCGAATACTAAAATTGTATCTTGCTGAGCCATAGTTAAACCTATGCTCTGTAGTGTCAACAAACCAACCAAAACTAACAAACATTTTTTCATAGTTTTAAATATTAGAAGAAATAAACAATATTCAGTACCAGAACAATAAATGTCCTCATCGACAAATCTTCCTCGTTACTACTTTTCCATCCGAATAAGTAATCGTCACGATATACATTCCTCTCGATAGACGATTAATATTCTCATAATTTTCAGTTTGAAGAACAAGCCTTCCTTGCATATCCCTTACTTCAACCTGTGAAATACTTGATTCCATTGTTACTTCTTCTATGGAATCAGGTTTCATCTGATTGGGAATTTCAACTGTATAAGACGTTGTTCCCACATTGTTCTTTAATTCTAAAACGACCCAGACTCTTCCACCCTTGTAAATATTTTCAAAGTGAAGATGAACGATGTACGGTTCTTGATAAGAACGCGATCTAATTGCAATGCTGAACTCTTCATAGAGTTCTGCATAAAGAGATTCAGCACCACGAAATTCGGCTGTTAGGTCAAGATTATAAAAATTTGATCCGGGAATTGGAGTGATGGCATCTACAGTCACGGAGATAAAGACTGGTTTATCCGTCTCTTCCAAAGCAGTTGACCGAAATTCCTCTGATGTATTTAAATCACCTTTCATGTCACGAGACATCACAAAGCTTGTGCCCTGTAGTGTCAACAAAC
>OHQK01000462.1_pt1 | contig 11247 bp, 7 predicted proteins | sample 1578171 | NCBI WGS metagenome assembly OHQK01 (sample SAMEA3879531, study PRJEB24766) | human gut metagenome | biome: human-associated habitat; feature: feces | place: USA | collected 1985/1987
ACTTAAGAAGGAAGTTCAGTAAATTCCGCATAAAGACATATAAGTTACAAACTACGATCTACGAGCCACAAGTTCGTGCAGCAACTTACGCAACTGCCTCTCACTTATAGCTCGTAAACCGTAGTCAATTATTTATCTCATCAAGAATGAGAAACGGTCTACATTCTTCAATGCAACCCCTGTACCTTTAGCTACTGCATGCAACGGGTCTTCTGCAATGTGGAAAGGAATATTTATCTTATCAGTCAGACGTTTGTCCAAGCCACGAAGCAGCGCTCCACCACCGGCCAAATAGATTCCATTATGCACAATATCGGCATACAGTTCAGGAGGTGTATTCTCTAACGCACTCAGAATAGCTGTTTCTATCTTCGAGATTGATTTCTCAAGACAGTGTGCCACTTCCTGGTAGCATACCGGAACTTCCATCGGAAGTGCAGTGATACGGTTCGGTCCGTGAACGATATAATCTTCAGGAGCATCATCACCCAATTCAGTAAGGGCAGCACCTACATTAATCTTAATACGTTCTGCCATACGCTCACTCACCTTCACGTTATGCTGGCGGCTCATGTATTCCTGAATATCAGCAGTAAGATCATCACCGGCAATGCGGATAGAATTATTAGAAACAATACCTCCCAATGAGATAACAGCAATCTCAGTAGAACCACCACCTATATCAACAATCATATTTCCTTCGGGCGCCTCTACATCGATACCAATACCGATAGCTGCCGCCATAGGCTCGAATACCAAATAGACATCGCGTCCTCCGGCATGCTCTGCAGAGTCACGAACAGCACGAAGCTCAACCTCCGTACTACCCGAAGGCACTCCGATAACCATACGGAGAGAAGGAGAGAACAAATGACTACGGGTATTCACCTGTTTGATAAGGCCACGCATCATCTGTTCACAAGCATAGAAATCAGCAATTACACCGTCACGGAGCGGACGGATGGTACGTATATTTTCGTGAGTTTTCTCATGCATCATCTTTGCCTTCTCACCCACGGCAATCATCTTATCGGTACGACGGTCCAAAGCCACCACCGAAGGCTCATCCACCACAATCTTGCCATTCGTGGTGATGATGGTATTGGCTGTGCCAAGGTCCATCGCTATTTCTTGTGTAAAGGAGAATAATCCCATTAATATTTACGATTTAACTATTTACGATTTACGATTGATATTCCTCTTGTTTACAATTTGAGATTCAGACTTACGATGTAACTTCAATCGTAAATCGTAAATCGTCAAATCGTAAATCCGAATTAGTGTTTAAAGTGACGGAATCCCGTAGTCACCATGGCAATGCCATGCTCGTTGCAATATTCAAACGAGAGTTCATCCTTGATACTTCCACCCGGCTGGATGACGGCTGTTACGCCTTCATTGCCGGCAATTTCCACGCAGTCGGGGAAAGGGAAGAATGCGTCACTTGCCATTACAGCGCCATTCAAGTCGAAACCGTAGTTTTTGGCTTTCTCGATAGCCTGCTTCAAAGCATCCACACGGCTGGTCTGACCTACACCACTTGCCAACAACTGCTTTCCTTTTGCCAGCACAATGGCATTCGACTTACTGTTCTTCACAATCTTGTTTGCAAAGAGCATATCCTCAATTTCCTGTGCAGTGGGAGCCTTCGTAGTTACAGTCTTCAATTCTTCAGGAGTTTCCACCTTAAGGTCGCGGTCCTGAACCAATACGCCATTCAGCAAAGAACGGAACTGCTTCTTAGGCAGAGCTGCCGGCTTGCGGACCAGGATAATACGGTTCTTCTTCTGACCGAGGATTTCCAACGCATCCACATCATAATCGGGAGCGATAATCACCTCAAAGAAAATTTTATTGATTTCTTCGGCAGCAGCCTTGTCAATCACGGCATTAGTGATGAGCACACCACCAAAAGCGGATACCGGGTCACCGGCAAGCGCATCGTTCCATGCTTCGAGCACAGTGGGACGTGAAGCCAGTCCACAAGCATTATTATGCTTCAGGATAGCGAAAGTCGTATCCTTGAATTCGTCAATCAAGTCAACGGCAGCATTGATGTCGAGCAGGTTGTTATAAGAGATTTCCTTACCGTGAATCTGGTCGAACATAGCATCCAGATTGCCATAGAAATAACCTTTCTGATGCGGATTCTCACCATAGCGTAAAGTCTTCTGGCTGTTGGCAGAGCAACGGAAAGCGGAACCTTCCTCACCATCGAAATAGTTGAAGATGGCAGAATCATAGTGTGAAGACACTCCGAAAGCCTCTTTGGCAAACCAACGGCGTTCTTCGATGGTAGTAGTGGCTCCGTGTTCCATCAGCATGTCGCGGAACGGCTGATATTGTGCTTGCGAAGCGATGATAACCACGTCGTTATAGTTCTTGGCTGCGGCACGAATCAGAGAGATACCGCCTATGTCAATCTTTTCGATGATGGCAGGTTCTTCGGCACCACTGGCAACGGTAGCCTCAAACGGATAGAGGTCAACAATGACGAGGTCTATTTCGGGGATTTCATATTTTTCAATCTGTTGCATGTCTTGCTCCAATCCGCGGCGGCAAAGAATACCTCCAAAAACCTTCGGATGCAAAGTCTTCACGCGTCCGCCCAGGATGGAAGGGTATGTAGTGAGGTCTTCCACTGCCTTGCAGGGATAACCCAGGGATTCTATAAACTGACGGGTTCCACCGGTTGAGAGGAACTCTACACCTTCTTCATGCAGTTTGGTAATGATTTCGTCCAAACCTTCCTTATGGTAAACAGATACCAGAGCTGTTTTGATTCTTTTTGTTTCAGACATGGATTTGCGTATTAAAGTATGCGTATATTAGTATTTGATGCGCAAAGTTACAAATTTTGTTTATTCATACATACATTCATACACAATAAATTAGGTATAATTAAAAAAGGCGGCATCTGTTTCCAGTCTGCCGCCTTTTTTTAAGGGTTATTTTGTTGGTTTACCAAATAGATACACGTTTTTCTACCGGCAAGAACATCGGGTCTTTTTCTGTCACGTTGAATGCCTCATACCAAGCACCGATTTGCGGCAATGCACCGTTTACGCGCCATTCGCCCAATGAGTGCACATCACTCTTCGTGCGGTTCAACACTTCTTCGGGACGGATATCATTGGCCCATACACCTGCGTATGCCAGGAAGAAACGTTGTTCGGGAGTAAGACCATCCAGCACCGGCAGCGAATTGGCAGCCGTAGCTTTCTTGAATGCCTGATAAGAAACCTGCAGACCACCGTGGTCGGCAATATTCTCACCCAATGTCATGCGTCCGTTGGCATATACGCCCGGAGCAACCTCGATGCTATCGAAGAAGTTTACCATCACCTGGGCACGCTCGTCAAAGTTCTTGGCATCTTCAGCAGTCCACCAGTCTTTCAGGTTACCGTCCTTGTCGTACTGGCGACCCTGGTCGTCGAATCCGTGAGTCATTTCATGACCGATTACCACACCGATGGCACCGTAGTTGAAGGCGTCATCCGCATTCATATCGAAGAAAGGATATTGCAGGATACCGGCGGGGAAACAGATTTCGTTGGTGGTCGGGTTATAGTAAGCGTTGACGGTCTGCGGAGTCATCAGCCATTCGTCCTTATCCACCGGCTTGCCGGCCTTGGCTATCATTTCGGCATGGCTCCACTCGTTGGCACGTTCCATGTTTGCCCAGTAAGAGTCGTTTTTGATTTCCAGTGTGGAGTAGTCTTTCCAAGTGTCGGGATAACCAATCTTCACATGGAAGGTAGCCAGTTTCTCCAGAGCTTTCACCTTAGTGGAATCACCCATCCAGGCAAGATTCTGGATACGTTCGCCCAGGCTTTCCTGCAAGTTCTTCACCAAAGTCACCATACGCTCCTTGGCAGCAGCAGGGAAATATTTCTCCACGTACATCTGACCTACAGCTTCGCCCAGCGCGCTGCTTACAGTGCTTACCGCTCTCTTCCAGCGGGGCTGCATCTCTTGTGTACCGCTCATGGTGCGGCTGTAGAAGTCGAAGTTCTGTTCTGCCATAGCATCGTTCAGCAAGCTTGCGGCAGAATCAATCAATTTCCATTGCAGATAAAGGCTCTGCTGTTCAATGGGCAGCGTATCCAGAATATCGGCAGCAGCTTTCAGTGAAGCGGGCTGGCCTACGATGATTTCCTTCACATCCTTCAAGCCCATGGCAGACAAATAAGCATCCCAATCGAAAGTAGGATAATTCTTCTTCAACTCTTCCATGCTCATCTTGTTATAATTGGCATGCGGGTCACGCAACTCCGTACGAGAGCGGAAAGCCTTGGCAAGACGTGTTTCCACATCCATCACCACCTCCATACCTTTCTTGGCAGTAGCCTCGTCGAAACCAGCCAACTGATACATCTTCTGTACATGTGTACGGAAAGCATCACGAATTTTGGCAGTAGCCTCATCATTCTCCAGATAGTATTCACGTTCGCCCATGCTCAGCCCGGTCTGATAGGTCTGTACAGCATTCATGCTACTGTTCATTTCGTCAGCGCCAACATACAGCACGTTGTAGGCGATGATACCCTTCTTCTGCATATCGCCCAGCAAGGCATAAAGCTCCTTCTTGTCCTTCAAAGCAGCCAGCTGGTCGAGTTCAGCCTTGATGGGGGCTACACCGTCCTTGTTCAGCTTCACGCTGTCCATTACGATTTTGTACAAGTCACCGATTTTTTGTGCCACGCTGCCGGCTTCGTGCTGGGTGGCGGCAAGCTCTTCAATCAGTCCTTGAATCTGCTTGCGGTTGTTTTCTGCAAGGATAGTAAAAGAACCGTACTGTGAGTATTCAGCAGGAATCGGATTGTTCTTCATCCAACCGCCACATGCGTATTGGTAAAAGTCAGTTCCGGGTAGAGCCGTTGTGTCAAGATTGGCGAGCTGGATGCCTGCTGTAAGTTCAGCCTGCTGCTTGCCGGTGTTGCAGGAAGCCGTCATCAGACAGAATGCTGCAATGGGTAACAAATGATTTGCTTTCATAAACATATAAAATATAATAGTTAGTGATTCTCCAACTCTACAGTAGCCGCGTCCCACTCTTCCATCACGCGGTCAAGCTGCTCTTTCAGTTTTTGGTGCTGCTCATAAAGCGACATGTCCGAAGCACCTTCCGGTGTGGCCATCCTGGCCTCAAGAATGGCAATGGCAGCCTCCGTCTGCTCTATCTCCGCTTCACAATCGGCAACGCGACGTTCCAGTTTCTTGAGCTTCTTATTAAGCTCCTTCTGCTCCTCATAAGAGAGTTTGGCTGCCGAGGGTTGAACCGGTTCTGCACCAACATTTCCCGATGCCGCCTTACCGGCAGTGGGCGAAGCGGAAAGTGAAGGGGATTTCTGTAACTCATTCAGGCTCTCTATCTGCTTCTTTTGCAGGAAATCATAAATTCCTCCCAGATGTTCCTTCACCAGTCCGCCACCAAACTCGTACACTTTAGTCGCAAGTCCGTCCAGAAAATCACGGTCATGGCTGACTATTATCACCGTTCCGTCAAAATCGCGGATAGCCTCCTTCAACACATCTTTGGAACGCATGTCAAGATGATTCGTAGGTTCGTCGAGAATCAGGAAATTCACCGGCTCCAACAGCAGTTTTATCATGGCAAGCCGGGTACGCTCTCCACCGCTGAGCACCTTCACCTTTTTATCCGAAGCCTCACCGCCGAACATGAAAGCACCTAGAATATCACGGATTTTGAGGCGGATATCCCCTACGGCCACGCGGTCAATCGTATCGAATACAGTCAGGCTCTCATCCAAAAGCTGTGCCTGGTTCTGGGCAAAATATCCAATCTGCACATTATGTCCCAGTGTAAGCTTACCGGTATAATCCGTAATCTCACCCATAATACACTTTACAAGCGTAGACTTACCTTCGCCGTTCTTACCGACAAAAGCAACCTTCTCTCCTCGGTTGATAGTCAAATTTACATCGTGGAAAACAACGTGCCCACCGTAGGATTTCTCCATATCCTCGCAGATAACGGGATAATTACCGCTACGGCTACTGCAAACAAACTTCAGGCGCAAAGAGGAGTTGTCTTCCTCATCCACTTCGATGCGCTCTATCTTTTCGAGCTGCTTGATGCGGCTCTGCACTTGCACAGCCTTGGTAGCTTTGTACCGGAAACGTTCGATGAAATCTTCCGTATCTTGTATCTGCTTCTGCTGATTCTCGTAAGCACGTAGTTGCTGCTCCCGGCGCTCCTTGCGAAGCACCACAAACTCATCGTATTTCACTTTATAGTCGTAAATGCGTCCACAAGTTATTTCGATGGTACGCGTAGTGACATTGTTCAAAAAGGCGCGGTCGTGGCTGACAAGCACCACCGCATTGGCACGGGTGGAAAGGAAGTTCTCCAACCACTGGATACTCTCGATGTCAAGGTGGTTGGTAGGCTCGTCGAGCAGCAACACATCCGGACGGCGAAGCAACAGCTTGGCAAGCTCTATACGCATACGCCAACCACCGGAAAACTCGCTTGTAGAGCGGTCAAAGTCCTCGCGGCTGAAGCCCAGCCCTTGGAGCGTGCGCTCTATTTCGGCACGGTAGTTGGTGCCGCCCATCATCAGAAAACGTTCGTTTTCGTGAGTGAAGCGGTCAATCAGTTTCTGGTAATCCTCGCTGTCGTAATCGGTACGTTCGGCAAGTTGCCGATTCATGCGTTCGATGCCCGCCTGCATCTCAAAAATATGCTCGAAGGCAAGTTCAGCCTCCTGCATTACGGTGCGCTTGTCACTGAGTATCATCACTTGGGGCAAATACCCGATAGTACATTCGCGGGGAACGGCAACAATGCCGGCAGTGGGCTGCTGAATGCCAGCCAATATCTTGAGCATGGTGGACTTACCGGCACCATTCTTGCCGACAAGAGCTATACGGTCTTTCTTATTGATAACATAAGAGACGTCTTCGAACAGAGGAGTGGCATTAAATTCTACCTTCAGTCCTTCTACAGATATCATAGTGTCAATGAATTTATCGTTCAAGACTGCAAAGGTAGCGATTTTCAACGTTATACAATATCATACGCTCACATAATTACATCAAATATCCAAGAAAGAGAACACTACTCCCGCATTTCCTGCGGAAGGACAATTGCAAAGCGGCTCCCCTTGCCAAGAGTTGAAGCCACTTCTATTTTTCCATGAAACCTTTCAACGATAGTCCTGCAAATGGCCAATCCCAATCCCGTGCCCTGCACAAAAGCATCTCCCTTATAGAAACGTTCAAAAATGTGCGCCAGAACTTCTTCCGACATGCCAGTTCCCGTATCTTCCACAAAGACTTCCAATGTAGCAAAGTCCTTCAGCCTATACCCTATGGTTATGCGTCCTTCAGCAGTGAACTTCACCGCATTATTGATAAGATTGTTGACAACTTGCCCCAAACGCGTAGGATCTGTATAGATAACTGCCGCCCGGTCCGGAAGGTCTAGCAGTAGCTCCACTCCTTTCCGAAGATTCATCTTCTGCGCACTGTAAATGCTTTCCAATATGCCATTTAAAGAAACCTTCTCAAAATGGAATTCCATCGTGTTCGATTCTATCTTGGACAAATCCAGAATATCTGAAATCAACACCATTAACAACTGGCTGTTCTTTTCAATCAAAGACGTAAATTCCATAATCTCCTGCCGCGACAAGTCGGCATCCCCACAAGCCAGTAGTGTAGAGAAGCCCACAATGGCATTTAGTGGCGTACGTATCTCGTGGCTCATATTAGCAAGAAATACGCTCTTCAACTCATCGCTACGTTGCGCTTTCTGCAAAGCCTCGTTCAATTTATTCTCCGTATCCTTGTATTTCTGCGTACTCATGCAAATACCGATGATACGGAACGGCAAATCCGTCAATTGCCCCACATAGGTAGATTGCGCCTCAAACCACTCCCACTTGCCGTCTCCCCTCCGTAGACGGTATTCCACAGGGCGTTCGTACAAATTACCATGCAACTGTAAAGCCAAAGCATCAAACACTCCCTTCCGGTCGTCCGGATGAATCAGAAATGCGAATTCCTCAGGCGTCAGCGTATAGTCACGCGTAGGAATCCCCAAATATTCAAAATAACGCGGTTCTATAATCATCAGATTATGTTCCATGTCGAAAGACCATTGAAATATCTGGGTGCGGCTCAGCGCAATATTCAGCAAATGCTTCTGTGTCCGTTCTTCCAACACATTCCTGAAATAGAGTACAATCCTCACCAATTGTCCATCTTCATGAATTCCCACCATAGCACCTTGTATCAGAAAACTGATACCACTCTTCAATTCACGTATAAAGCAATTGATATCTAAGGGAATAATCCGCACATCCCTCTCCCGAAGTTGCAGCAAAAGGTCTTCTAACACATTCTTTTTATCACATACCACTTCCAATAAGTCAGTGATACGCCGCCCTATCACATACTCATTCAAATGGAGTTCATTCATCACCTGCTGATTCAGACGCCAGATACAATCTTCCAAATCAATCATAATAATGCTGACGGGCCATGAGTTGAACAACTGCTCGGAGATGGCATTTATTATACGTACTTCTTGAGGAACATTCGGATTCATCAGAATTGTTTTATCATACAAGGAGCAAAGTTCGGGCTAAAATGCTTATGCCACAAACAAACCCTTATAAATCAATATTCCGTTTTAGCATGTATATATTCTATTATTCACAACTTTACCTTATTTAACAGAGACAAATTGAGCGTAATATTGATTTTAACTGTTATCTCTGTCATTTATACATTATTATCCCCCATTTTTGTGTCTTAAAATCTCCAACATGAATATATCCGAATTCAATATAAATGCCGAGTTCATTGCCTGCAATCATATCACAACCAATGAACTGAATCCGCTAGTGGAAAAGCCATACCACACCAAGGCCAGTATCTTCGCTCTATGCACCAAAGGAGTTCTGAAAACCATCATAAACCATACTCAATTCAGGGTTGAAGCTAACACCCTCCTAGTTATTCCTCCCGAGACCTTCGTACAATTGCTACACACGTCAGACGATGCTGAAATATATGTCGTCATATTTTCCCAACAACTTATCCAAAGTGCAGGGGCCGGCAAGCTCATGATGGATAAGTTTCACATTATAGGCAAACACTATATTTTTCCTCTATCGAAAACGGACTTCCAGCTTTATGCCGAGTTCATGACCTATTTGTCACACCTCTACCAAAGAACAGAAAGCCCCTCAAGTCTAGTTTCATTGCAAACTCTACTGACCTATCTGTTACAAGGTATATCCGAACTCTGTCCGGAACGCCCTAGAATAAAAGAGACTCCGGGCAGCAGGCATTTCAACCAATACCGCATTTTTATCCGATTGGTACACACAGACTATGTCCGGGAGCATCAAGTGTCCTATTATGCATTGAAAATGAATATGAGACCGGCAGCTCTTTGCCGCCTTGTCAAAAAGGAATCAGGACATACAGCCATGGAAATCATCAACAATACTATCATCATGGATGCCAAAGCACAACTTTGTACCGCCAACACTCCGATAAAGGATATAGCCGTGAGTCTAGGTTTTAATAATGCGGCCTTCTTCAACAAATTCTTTAAACGTCATACGGGAATACCTCCTCAGAAGTTCCGCACATCCTCAAAACAATAAAATCCACTCAAAACACAAAATGCGGATATTCTGCCATGAGAATACCCGCATTCCTCAATAAGAGAAGTCTGCCATCAATCTACCTTCTTAGCAATAAAAAACACATAACCGTAGAATTCCTTATATTTGCCGTATAGTTCATCCTCAATCATTTGGAGTGAGCTGAACTCTTCGGCAATTTTATTACCGGCATATTTCTTACGGAAAATCTCCTGAGCCGCAACCTTTGAAGCAAAGTAATGCTCTGTCCAGCAATTCTCCGGCAGAATGAATGTAGCAACGGGGAGATAACCCGCCTTGTACAACTTGGCTACCTGATTGGGAAGTGTATCCATTTCAGAATAGGCGTCCATCCAGAAGTCATTGATTTCCGCAGGACGTTCGTCCGTAAACCATGAACTCTCGGATACGGCAATATACCCTCCCGGTTTCAGATATTTACGCCACTCCTTCAAGCCACGTTCAAAGCCGATGTTATAGATAGCACCTTCACACCAAATCATATCCAGCTCCTCCTCACCGAAAGGGAGGGCATCCATTGAACCGACAATTCCTTTTACTCTGTCCTGCAAGCCCAACTGCCTTGCATTACGGTTGAAGATGTCAATAAAGCCGGGGAAAAGGTCAATTCCGGTAATCCGCCCCGGCACATGCCCGGCTACTACTATTGTCTGGCCACCCGTTCCACAACCTATATCGGCAATAAGGGATTTATCAGTAAGGCCGTCTACAAAGCTCAATGCCTTCAACGTCGCTTCGGGACTGCCAGGGCCTTGCCGTTCCATATTGGAGAAAAAGTCACAGATTAAACTAAGTTCGAAATCGTGGATGGTTTTATTTTCGTTACTCATTTTCTTACTATATTTTGCATATACGGAAAGTATCACAATACCTTCAGCATAATACGCGGATTAAACTTTAATTATAACAATAGAGAAACACTCTCGAAAGAAGTTATCCGAGAGTAAACGAAAGGGACAATCTGTGCAAGGAACACAGATTGTTTACAAAACCAAATCCGATTTAAATGTCTTTGTCATACTGCAAAGATAAGCAATATTTTATTTAATCAAAAAATTTACGGTTAATAAAGATTTTCCCTTGCACCGGGCACATGCTGAAGAACGGCACCTACCACCTGGCAAGTATCCAGTTCCTTACAGTCACCGCAGGTATTGAAACCTTTTTCGTACACACATTTACGGATAGCACAGTAATTGCTGCAATAGGCAAACTTCACCCCATCTGCACGGCACCCCATACAATGGATGGTTTCTGCCGTAATTTCCGGCGTATTGTTCAGCACACTCCACTCTTTGGCGGTTTTCTCTCTCAGCTCATCGTCATTATTGACAGTGGCTATACGGGCGGTGCAATTTTCGCAATCCAGTCCGCAACATGCAATTAATTGTTTCATCACTTGGTTATAACCATTTATGTGTTTCTCATAGCAAGCATTTGTCTACCTCCTCTTTATCTGAATTTAAGAGGAGGCAGACAGCCATGCTACAAATATACGGTTATTATTGTGTGAATGCCAAATTAATTTTCCATCACTTTGCTTCCACACTTCCACCCACCTCCTGCATCCCCCTATCCA
>OHQK01000489.1_pt1 | contig 10761 bp, 8 predicted proteins | sample 1578171 | NCBI WGS metagenome assembly OHQK01 (sample SAMEA3879531, study PRJEB24766) | human gut metagenome | biome: human-associated habitat; feature: feces | place: USA | collected 1985/1987
CAGATTTTTGGAGAAATTGATTATTAACGCTAAATCAAAATAACAAAATGTATTTATTATTAGTTATCTTAATGCTGATTGCATCTGTGCTGATGTGCTTCATTGTATTGATTCAAAATTCTAAAGGAGGTGGTCTGGCATCAGGCTTTTCATCATCCAACCAAATTATGGGTGTGCGCAAGACTACGGACTTTTTGGAAAAAGCAACCTGGACTCTGGCAGCTGTCATGGTAGTCTTCAGTATTGTTTCTGCTTACACTATTCCTTCTTCCACAGGCAAGGGCGGTGATGTGATTCTGGAACAGGCGCAACAAGAAGAAAAAACTAATCCTTATAACATGCCCGTAGGTACAGAAGCTCCGCAATCGGAGGCCCCTGCAGCTACAACTCCGGCTGAAGCTCCTGCTCCTGCAGCAGAAGCCCCTGCAGCAGAATAAGATAAGGATATTGCGGATGACTCCCGCTTGGAAAAATAAGAGAAAGGTTGATACTGAAAAGGTGTCAGCCTTTTTTCGTTTTGATGAAGTATTTATTTACCTTTGTCAGCAATTTATGCAATCTGATTAATAAATTGAAATCCAAATAGTACAATGACAGAACAACTCAAACTTAAATTGAATGATTCCAAGGCTACCCGTTGGGGGGCATTGGTGATTGTTGCCTTCACGATGATGGCAGCTTATTATGTAAACGACGTGGTAGCACCGTTGAAGACAATGTTGGAAACGGACTTGGCTTGGTCGAGTACCGATTTCGGATTCTTTACCGGTGGTTATAGTTTTCTGAATGTTTTTTTCCTGATGTTGATTTGGGGAGGATTAATCCTCGACCGCTTTGGTATCCGTTTCACCGGAAAGCTGGCAACTATCCTGATGGTAGGTGGTACAGCACTTGAATACTATGCAATGACGGGACTTGCCGGTGCCGACGCGACTTTATTCGGAATCAATGAAATATTTGGCTATAAAACGGGTGTGTTTGTTGCTTTTGCCGGTTATTCCATTTTTGGAGTAGGAGCGGAGGTCGCCGGTATTACAGTTTCCAAAATCATAGCCAAGTGGTTTAAGGGGAAAGAGCTTGCCACGGCTATGGGGGTACAAGTCGCTTTAGCACGTATCGGTTCGCAAGCCGGTTATGCCGTAGCCATTCCTTTGGCCCGCGCTTTCGGTATTTCCACACCGGTGTTGTTGGGTTTGGTTCTGTTGTTGGGCGGTATGATTGCTTTCTTCATCTTTGCAGTGATGGACAAGAAGCTGGACAAACAGATGGAAGCTGCTGCCATTGCTGCCGGTACGGAAGATGAGGAAGAGAAGTTCTCTTTTAAGGATGTGAAGAATATTCTGGTCAATCCCGGTTTCTGGCTGATAGCATTGCTGTGTGTATTGTTCTACTCTTGTGTATTCCCATTCCAGAAGTTTGCTTCCGAGTTGATGATTATCAAATACGGTATCAATGAGAATGTAGCCGGTACATTTGCCGGACTTCCGGCATTGGGAGCGCTGATTCTGACTCCGGTCTTTGGTGGTTTCATTGACAAGCGGGGCAAGTCCGCATCTATCATGCTGCTGGGCTCGGCCATGCTGATATGTGTGCATTTCATTTATGCTATTCCCGATATAAACTATTGGCTGGTAGCTATTGTGCTGATGATAATTTTGGGTATCGCTTTCTCGCTGGTACCTTCTGCCATGTGGCCGGCTGTGGCCAAGATATTCCCGGTAAGCCAGTTGGGTACGGCATACGCATTGATTTTCTTTATCCAGAATATCGGTCTTTGGGGTATTCCTACATTGATAGGGTGGGTGCTTGATGCCTATTGTATATCCGGCAAGAAACCAGATGGAACGAATATGTATGACTATACGGTGCCTATGTGCATTTTTACCGGTATTGCCTGCTTGTCCCTTATAGTGGCTCTACTGCTGAAGAAGGCAGACAAGAAGTATGGTTATAAGCTGGAAGAGCCTAATATTCAGAAATAATAGGAAAAGCGGATACCGTATGATGGAAATACCCGAAGGAAAAGTAAGTCTGTTGGACGCTGTTCCGGTCCGCTGTGGACATATAACAACCGAATGGGAAGGTGAGTGCGCCGTACTCGCCTACCCACGGTTTAAATACGAATGGATGCGTCGTTTTTTATTGCCGAAGGGGATGTCTCCTGACATCCATGTGAGGCTGGAAGAACACGGTACAGCTGTCTGGAATCAGATAGATGGACATCGTACCGTGCGCGAAATCATCTCTCTACTTGCCAGGCACTTTGGGGAGGAAGAGAATTATATTCCCCGGGTCACCGCCTACGTAATGCAGTTGCGTAAGGATGGATTTATCCAGTTGACAATCCGGAATTAGAATTCCTTTATTCCCTATCCACTTTTATCAATCCTCCCGTTGCCGTATCAAACAGCACTTTGATGGTAGAATTCTTGTTGAACAGTACCGGTGCGAGGTATTCTACGGTGCCGAATTGGGTAATGGGAAGTTGGTCGTCAAACAATTTCTTATTGTTATACATCAATGTCACTTGTGCCTTGCCCGGAAGGTTATAGGCTACACCGTCCACTTTCTTTTTGCCTTCCTCGGTGGCAGATACATCGGGACTTTTGAGGTCGGTGACGCTGATATAATACGGTTCACCGGCAAGGTCATTATTGGCCACCACTCCCAGCTTTCGGGAAAAACGGAAAGCCACTTCATCTTTCATCTCTTTAGGCGTCAGCCGGATGGTGAATGTCTTGGGTTCTTTCTTTATTTTGCCCGAGAACATTTCCGTCATAGCCGTTTCCTGCTGGTTCAGATTGTCAAGCATCAGCTTGAGTTGGGCGCCGTCCTTGGGCATATTGTCTGCTTCGCCGCGCAGGAGGGCATTCTTGCTTTCGCGGATGCTGTATATTTCCTTAGCCACCAGCTCGGCCATCTTGGCACTGGAGTTGGACATCAGTATTTCTTCCGTCAGAAAACTGCGTGGGTCAATGCTGCTTTCGGTGGCTTTGGCTTCGGGCGTCTTGGCAGCAGGCTTACCGCTGAACGGAATGTTGATGGAGCGGACAATTCCGTCTTCGGTAAGCTCCATAAGGGGTGCTACGGTCTTGTCTTTCATCTTCACGAAATAGACGTTGTCCTTATCCGGTACACCGGCTATGCGGGTTTCTATCTTATCCAGTGTCCAGAACTCCTCGGGTTCGGCAGACACGTTGTTGAGACGCAGATAGCGGTCGGCATATCTGCAAAATTCTCCGGGAGTGTAAGTATGTTTGGTGGCTTGCAATACGATTTCTATTTCTGTTTTGGGCAACATATAAGTCACTCCGTAGTCTTTGCCACGCATCACACCGGTGGTTACGTCTGTTTGCGCCATGGCAGTGATAGACAAGAACAGAGCTGAGAGCATCAATATATTCTTCTTCATAATGTACATTCGTTTAGACTGATTTAGCTAAGGGACAAAGTTAATGAAGTTATCTTTGCTAAATATTGCTTTATAAATTATTAACAGAGCTGACGAACTGTACGCAAACCGGCATGTCGACTACAATGTCCTGATGAGTATCTTCCAAGAGTCCGGTAACTTCGTTTCGTTTGTATACCTGAATGACATTGCTGTCGCGGCAGGCGGCAAGCAAGTATTTGCCGTTGGGCGTGATGTTGAAGTTGCGGGGATGGATGCCGGTGGGCTGATAACCTACCTTTGCCAAGGTTCCATTTTCGGGATTCACGGCAAAGATGGCGATGCCGTCTTCTTTCAGACGGTTACTGGCGTAGAGGTATTTCCCATCCGGACTGAGGTGGATGTCTGCACTTCCACGGGCGGCTACGGTGTCGGCTGTGATAGTCTGTATCTGTTCCAGGCAGCCGTCGTCGTAACTGAAGGCAATGACCTTACCGGACAGTTCGGTGATGAGATAGGCAAACTTCCCGTTAGGGCTGAATGTCAGATGGCGCGGGCCGGAATCCGCTTCAATGTCAACGGCTTCCAGAGAAGCATGAGGAATAGGGTCGTCGGGGTGCATCACAAAGCGCAGGATGCGGTCGGCACTGAAGTCGGTGGCGAAGATATACTTTCCGTCCGGTGAAAAGACCGTGCAATGGATGTGGGGAGTGGCTTGCCGTATGGGACCGGTGGCAGAGCCTTGAAAGAGCGTGTCTGCAGGAGCCAAAGTACCGTCTTTCTGTAAAGGAAAGACGGACATGGTTCCACCGCTGTAGTTGGCAGTCAACACTTCCCGGCCATTGGTGGCCACGTAGCAGGGGTCGGCGCCGAAGGTGGGAACGGTGTTCAGCAGGCGCAGTTCTCCCGTTTCCCGGTCTAAGGAAAGGGAGCTGAGGGCTGCTGTGCTGTCGTTCATTTCACTGACGGCATAGACAAATTCGCCATCTCCCGAGGGGACGAGGTAGGAGGGATTGGGCAATGCCGCTGAACTGAGCGGAACGGCTGTTCCCGTCTCCTGATTAAAGCGGAAGGTATAGATACCCTTGCTTGAGCCATTCGTGTAAGTACCTATTAGCATGGCGAGTTCGTCCTGGTCACCGTTAGTGCCCTTTGGAGAAGAGCCACATGCTGTCAAACCTAATCCGAGCATACAGAAAAGAAGTGTTTTCATTAATTTAATGTGTTAATGTGCCAATATGCTAATGTGCTAATTGGCTGCGCTGTATATGCTGCATGGTCATTGGTACATTAGCATATTGGCACATTAGCACATTAAAATTTAACTTCGGCAATACTGACGCGGTCATCGTTCAGCACGATGCGGAGGTCGCTGGCGGTAGTGCCTTTGAACGGATAGGAAATCAGTTTGCCGTATTCGCTGACGGTGCCCGAATATACGGTGAGGAACTGTCCGCCACCGCCCGAGAGCTGGATTTCGAAGGTTGCCGGCAGGTTGTTGTCACGTGTAAAGGCAATGGCAACTTTATCTACCTTGGCTCCGTTCTTCAAGGCAAAGGTAATATAATCTCCCTTATTTCCTTGCCATGCGGTATTGATTTTTTCGTCGAGCACGTTTTCGGCATCCTCTGGGTTGGTGCTGGCACTCACACGCTTTGCTGGTTTTTGGGCTTCAATGGCTTTGGCACGGGTCTGGTAGTCTTCTACGGTCAGCGTTCCGTTCAGGCGGATGTCTTCGGAAGAGGCGCCGGCCATGAGTACGAAGTCGCCGGGTTCCACCACCCATTTCATGTCGGCGTCCAGAAGCTCCAGGTGCTTGCGGTCGATGGTGAAGGACAGCTCCTGGGCTTCGCCCGGTTCGAGGTGGATGCGCTGGAAGCCTGCAAGATTCTTTTCGTAGGTGGTGATGCTGCTCAGTACGTCGCGGATATAGAGCTGCACTACTTCATCTCCGGCACGTTTGCCGGTGTTGGTCACCTTCAGGCGGACGGTGGCAGACTCGTTCGGGGTGATGACTCGGGGGGTGATGTCGAGGTCGGAGTACTCGAAGGTGGTGTAGCTCAAGCCGTAACCGAAGGGGTAGAGTGCTCCGTTGATGCGTGACATGTTGCCCGTAGGTCCCGGATTCTTACCGCCGTCTATCTGTGAAGAAGGTTTGCAGGGGAAGTTGAAGGGGATTTGCCCTACGGTCTTGGGGAAGGTCACCGTCAGCTTTCCACCGGGGTTGTAGTCGCCGAAGAGGATGTCGGCCAGGGCTGTTCCGCCTTTGGAGCCGGGATACCAGGCTTCGAGGATAGCGGGGACGAACTTGTCTGCCCAGTTGATGGAGAGCGGGCGTCCGTTGATGAGTATCAGTACGACGGGCTTGCCCGTGGCTTGTATGGCTTGAAGCAGTTGCAACTGCCGGCCGGGCAGGTCGAGGCTGGTGCGCGATTTGTTTTCGCCGCAGGTGCGTTGTCCGCCGCCCAATACTACGACGGCAACATCAGCTTGGCGGGCATTTTCTACGGCTTTGTCTATCTCGGCTTGCTCGTCGTCGGTCAGAGGATAGTCTATGATTTCACTTTCGGGCCAGTGGGCATCCACTAGGTCGCAGCCTTTGGTGTAGAGCACCTCTGCCTTGCTTTTTGTCTTTTCTTGAATGCCTTCCAGTACAGTGGTCACTTCTACGGCAAGTGGGCCGTAATGGGTCAGCGCGTAGCCTTCTTCATTGGCATTGGGACCACAGACGGCAATCTTCTTGGTGGAGTTGATGTCTAAGGGCAACAGCTCATCGGCATTCTTCAGCAGAACGACGGACTCGTGGGATGCCTGCAAGGCGATGGCTTCGTTCTCTTCTTTTTCCACTTCACGGTCGGCACCGGCAAGGTCTGTCTGGTAGGGGGCATCGAACAGACCAATGAGGAACTTTACCCGGAGGATGTCGCGCACACGGTCGTTAATGACTTCTTCGCTCAGCCCGCCTTCCTTCACCAGTTCGCGGAGGGGAAGGACGAAGGAGTCGGGCGAGCGGAAGGTACAGCGTACGTTCAGCCCGGCTTCCACGCTTTGGCGGACGGCTTCTTTCATGTCTTTGGCGGTGCCGTGCTTGGTGTAGAGGTATTCTACGGCGTCACTGTCGGATACGACGTAGCCACGGAATCCCATTTCGCCACGCAGGCGGGTGGTGAGCCAGTAGTAGCTGCCCTGCACGGGGATGCCGTCGTAATCGTTGTACGAACTCATTACGCCCAGCATGCCAGCTTCCCGGATGACGCGTTTGAAGGGGTAGATGTGTATGTTCTCCACTTCGCGCGGCGACATTTGCGGGTCCACGCGTGCCATGCCTTCGCGGGCGCCTTTGTTGTTACTGTAAGCGGCAAAGTGCTTGCCGGTGGCGGCCACTTGGTGGTTGTGCTGCAAGCCGCGCACCATTTCGATGCCCAGTTCGGCTACGAGGTAGGGAGATTCGCCGTAAACTTCTTCGTAGCGTCCCCAGCGCTGGTCGCGTCCTACGTCGAGGATGGGGGCGTAGACGTTGGTGTAGCCCAGCATGCGGGCTTCGCGTCCGGTGATGAGTCCTACTTGGCGAATCAGTTCACGGTTCCAGGTATGTCCCAGTCCCAGTTGGGTGGGGAAGTTGGTGGCGCGGTAGCTTTCCACGCCGCGTATGCCTTCGTTGGTAAAGTCTACGGGGATGCCGAGACGGGTATCTTCCACAAAGAACCGTTGCACCTCGTTCAGTGCCCAGGCGTGGCGCGAGGCGGGCCAGACGTAGGCATTGTCCGAGGGAGGCAGCCCCCATTGCTGGAAGCCGTTCAGGTGTTCGTCGATGGCGCCGATGCCGTCTTTCCAGAGCAGCTCTTTCCATTCGGGGGTGGGGAGGTCGTCTTTCAGTACGCGTTTGTAGCCGTAGAGGGTGACCATTTGGCAGGTCTTTTCGTCCAGCGTCATCTGTTGCAGCAGGTTTTCGATGCGTGCTTCGAGCGGGGCGGAGGGGTCTTCGTACACGTCTTTCACTCCGTTTTTGTTGAAGTCTATCCAACCTTTGCGGTACATTTCACTTTTCACCGGCTTGTAGGTTGCCGGTGTTTTGGCAGGCTTTTGTGCGCAGAGCAGTGTGCTTCCTCCAAGCAGCAGGGTTAGGGCAATAAGGTTCTTCATGATATGTTCTAAAAATCTCTTGGTTATTATTGTTTCTTTTGTTGACAAAAATACGGCTAATGTGTGAAATAAAGGGATAAAATAGTCCGAAGTATCGGCTTTTATTGTCCGAAGGGTCTTCCTCTTACTAAAAATATCCTCCAAGACGCTACCGGGGAATTCAAATCATTATTAGACGAAACATATCATTCACTTTTAAAAAGAAAGAACACTATAATAACCTGAAAAGTAGATGCAATCGCGGTGTATACAAGTATTACGGCTACATCTGTTAAACGAGGGTGTATTTATATAATAGGAATCTGTTGGCGGAATTGTTGCTTGTACGGAAGAACTTTCTTTTCAACCTTGGGATGTCTAAACCAAACCTTGGTTTAGACATCTCAAGGCTGGGTATGGAAAAACCAAAGTTTGGGATAGATTGCTTCCTTAATTCTTTCCGGTTTTTCAGTTAACTTCAGAGACTTTTTCCGTTAACTTCCCATCTCTTTTGTGCAAATATCCATTACAGAAGATAGATATTCCCTCTTGCAGGGGGTAATTCCGTCAACGGATACTGGCTTTGGTAGCTGTTTGAACATTGATGACAATGGGGTGCACATATTCTATGTATGGAAGATTATTGTTTTTATCACGAAAAGTCAGTATTAGCTAATATTTGTAAATATATGGTGATTGCTAATAAAAGAATATGTATCTTTGGGCCAAAGAAAGCGGTAGAGGATGAAAAATAAAGTAGCATTTATCCCTTTTTCACCCTCCCTACTTAGCAATGAGTTACGCAATCTTTTAAATTTCAGACCGTTACAAAGTCATGGGGTTGACTGGATTTGACAGCGGGCAGAAATGGTAAGTAAGCATGCAGTGCGTCGTTGATTTGCACTTTAATCTCAGTCCTCAAAATTTTATCTGGCGAAACTCGTTACGCTCTCGCTGCTTAATCGAAGTATAGTAGATTGAAGCTTAATCCCGGCACCAGGTGCTGGGACGTGACATCACTCGGAAGCTGTTGCTCCGAAGCATTCCGATAAAGTGGTGCAGTCAAATCGGGGATAGTTCGTGTCAGCCTCGTGGCGCGGGTGAAAATTTAGAGGATAAGGCAACGGTTGATGGCTTTGGTTCTGCCGCTGCACGAAAATTTAGGCAAAGATAAGCATGTAGAAAGCTTATGATTTCCTCGTTTGGACGAGGGTTCGATTCCCTCCAGCTCCACGGATATAGTAAAAAGAAGTTTGTAAGTCCTTGAATTCCAGTAATTCAGGGGCTTTTTCTTTTCTTCTACTCCCCCTACCTTTTATATTCATTTAGAAAATAGTTGTAGTAAATGTGCTACAATTCAAAATTAATATCTACTTTTGTCTGTTCAAAAACCAATAACTATTAGAAGTGGGGGCAACACTTTAAATTCTGCAACAGATTTATGAAAATTCACGAAGGAAAATGTACAGAGAAGATTTTGAAAGAACGTGAACGGATTGGTAGTCGGTTAGCCATTCTTCGCAAGAAGAGAAATATGACCCAAGAGGAATTGGCTAATCTTTGTGGTGTTAATCGTGTTAATATAGCCAAGATAGAGAAAGGGGCTTATAATGTGAGCATTGATATACTATCTAAGGTAACATCCGCTCTTGGTTTTGTGATAGATATAAAAGTGGATAGCTCTGTTTGTCCGACTCATTTCTCTCAACGTAAACCTGTAAAGCTGGTAATAGGGAAAGACTATTATGTCAGTTTTGGCAATAACGAAGCCCATAGATGTAAGCTGGTTGATATTCCGGAGATGTACCAAGGTCAAAGAATTAAAATCGAAACTCCGACCCCGAGAGGGTCTATCACCCACATATTATTTGCCGATGAAATAGGAACGACACCTGACGAGGCTGTAATGAACCAAGTAACGATGTAAAAACATTAAAAGGGAGGAAGTGCAAGTTCCTCTTTTATTGAAATCCCCCTCGCTACAACCATCTGCAGCGAGGGGGATTTTTTAGTTTATGAGGGTTTCTACACCCACTCTTTCATCAGAGCTATTCAAAAAATTAATGATTTCTTCTGAATATATAATCTTAAATTGATGGTTCGGAATCAATTCTAAAGCTGGGAAATCAGTAGTGATTAACAGTTTTAGTCCCTTTCTTTAATATGTAAAAGCAACTTGTACAAAAGAAGTTTCTTATATACGGGATAGCAGCAATAACTCCGTTGAGCCTTCGTGGGGACAAGCCGAATTTGATTTTATAATGTGGGTTTATAAGGTACAGTCTCCGGTCAATGATTTGATAGTTGGCTTGCCGGACGATGCGATTGAACAGTTCGATGGTGCATCCGGTGCTCTTTATATCCAGTAGCTCCGTAATTGCGTGTTCCTGCTCACCGCATAGTCTTAATATCCATCTGTATAAAGTGCGGGGAAGGAGGTGGAGAAAAGGGAAATGTGAAACAATGTGGCTGTGTGCTATCTGCTGGTGGCCTCCGAATGGCATTTGCCAGGCGGGAAATCCTACAAATACAGCTCCGTCGGCAGACAAATGTTTTTGTAGGCCGGAGAGGAACCGTTCTTTGTCTCTGATATGCTCTATCACATCGTGTAGAAGAATCAGGGGAAAATTCGTAGCCTTGTCCTCAAGCTGGAAAATGTCGGTGGCAATGAACTGTCCCTGCTGATGCCTTTGGGTGAAGAAGGTCCTGGCTTGCTCTATTCGCATGGCATCAATGTCTACGCCCATCACCCGGCAACCGGCTTTGGCAAAGGGGAGCAGATTGCCTCCCTCTCCACAGCCCACTTCCAGCACTTTATCGGGGATGTGTCCGATGACTTCCTTTATGTAGGGGATATAATAGTTCTTGCTGGTCTGTGACTGTTCACCAAAGTAGCTTTCCCGGTCGGTATGTCGTTTCTGCATGTTCTTTGTTCCTTCTTGAGTTTGATTATCCATATAAATAGATAATCAGTCGGGTAAAAGACTGCGTGGCGCATCGTTTTTTTACCAGGAAATGCGGAGACCTACCGGGAGGGTGAATGTGAACGGATGTTCCTTTCGGATGGTGCGCAGTTGGCTGCCGTCGGGGATGTAATAGTTTATAGTCGGCTCCAGATAGATGCCTGCCTGGGGTGTGAGGCGATATTGTATGCCTATACTTGTGTTGACCGACCACTGCCAGGGAGCACTTACCGGCTGGCTGTCGAGCTTGTGTGGAATACTGTCCGTGACATGGAAGCTTTGGAG
>OHQK01000490.1_pt1 | contig 10742 bp, 10 predicted proteins | sample 1578171 | NCBI WGS metagenome assembly OHQK01 (sample SAMEA3879531, study PRJEB24766) | human gut metagenome | biome: human-associated habitat; feature: feces | place: USA | collected 1985/1987
TGCTGTTTCAATATTTATGAGGCATGAAGACGGGAGTGTTCCATCTTCAGATGAAATGAAAAAAGCACAGCTTCAAGCACAGGAACAAGAACGCATTGCTTGGGAGAATGCTATTCCATTGGGAGGCAAGAGCAGTGATGTTTATTGTTTTGATATGGCTCTTAGTGTGGGAGATATTTCTGATAATGAAATTGGCGAACAGAGGAAAAATGTTCTCAAGAAAATGCTGTCTGTCTGGTTTGTAGAGGATTTAGATTATCAGGTTGAAGAAAAAATACAGAAAATTAAAACTACATTGTCCTCAGTTATTGAACGATATGTAGCTGGGGAAGAAGTTCGCATTTGGTATAGCTATAATCCGGATGAACTTTGCGGTATGTACTGGCTTATGAAACAACTTCGACCATTAAACTGTCAGACAACAATTTATTTGGTTAAATTACCTACATGGGAATATGGAAAAGAAAATACTATGACATCCAAAATAGCATGGGGCGAGGTGTCTCCTGGCGAATGGGGAAATTATATAACTCTACAAGAGAAAGCTAATCCTGTATTTCTTTCAGCTTGTGCTATGAAATGGAATCAACTTCAAAATGAAAATGCACCTTTGCGTGCAATGTTAAATGGTAAATTGCAAAGCGTTTCAGAAGATATATATGATAGTTTCATTCTTCGTGAAATTGCGGAACAGCCAGAGCAATTCAAAATGGCTATTGTCATAGGTAATGTTTTAGGAAAATATCAACTTGGAATTAGTGATGTATGGATTTCCAATCGCATTGATAAAATGCTTGAAGATGGTGTGTTGGAAATTATACAGGACGCACCAAAGGGAGAAACAAATTATCGCCGGATATTAAGAAAACGAATGAAATAATAACCACAGTAAGAACCGCTGCTACATGGAAGGCATCCCAACCATGCAACAGCGGTTTTTCTTTACCGTTTTTTCCTCTGGCTGATAGGCGTTCCCATTTTCTTTGATTTTTTGAGAATCCGAATGAGCCAGCGAAATTCTTCGTCTGACAGATTTTTATAGTTGATACCGAGCTGCTTGCAGTAAAGGACAACCAGCTTTTCATCCCGGCTGCCCTTGAAATTTTCGACGGCTTCCAGATTTTCTTTCAGTTCATCGGCAACGGTGGTCTGGGGCGCACTTTCACTGTCCTTTTTGTGGGATTCCCGAATATCCCGGATAATCAGGTTGAGGTCATCCAGAACCATGTGGCTGAAATATTCATCATCGCTGATATGGGCGGCTTGCAGCACTTTCAAATGCGGGTCATCTTCGCCGGGGCGATACCGTTCAATGATTTCATGCCGGACGGTATCAACAAGTGCATTGAGGTTTTGAATCTGCATGGTGGCAATCCCGTCCACATAAATCTCAATGTCTGCAAGAAACTTGATAAAATCTTTATGTGTGGCAAGCTCACAGAGCAGACGGTTGTTAATCCGACCGCTTTTCAGAAGTGCAACCATCTCATCATTCAAATGCAGCTCCGTCAATGGCGTGTTGATCTGCTCCTTGTTCTCTGTCCGGCACAGCAGATAATCAACGGAAACCCCATAGAAGTCTGCCAGCGTGATGAGGTTTCCATGATTGATTTCCTTAAAATCTTCTTTTTCATAACTGCCAAGGGCTGATTTAGAAATACCCGTCAGCTTTGAAAGTTCTTCCAGATTTAAGCCTTTGTCCTTGCGGAGTTCCCAAAGGCGTTCCTGTATGCTTGTTGCTCCTTTCATGGGTGCACGCTCCTTTCCGGCGGTTTCATTGTTGCCGTTTAACTGGATTATATCACACTTTCCGCAATCGTGGAAATTTCTGATTTTTACCCCTAATTCCTACTTTGTGGACATACGGCACAGGGCACAAAAATGTTCTATGATACAGGTAGTTCATCGATGGATTATTCCAATCGAATGACCAGCCTGTGTGGGATATGCTTCCCCGGCGATGTAGCGCCATGACTTTTGGCAGGGATATGGAGGAACCCTGACCGAAACGAGCGTACCAAAGGGAGCGATACGCCGCTGTGAGATTCAGGGGAGGAACGACACCGGGGAGAACTGGCGAACTGACACCGAAATGATACCGAAACACGACAATCTGATAGGGGGATAGTCTACCCTATCGCTGATACTTTGGGAGATTTTAAGCGGCTCTATGGCTGTAATTTTGCCGAAAATCGCCCCGAAACCATACACTAAAACGGGAGGAAACACAATATGCCGAGAATGAGCAAAAAGAGGAAGCATGAGCTTTCCTTTTACCTCAATGACCGGGGGCGTGTCACTTACAACGAATTATGCCGGAAATGCCAGCATGGGTGCAAGCAGAGCTTCCGGGCGGTTGTGATTGACTGCCCCCGTTATTTATCCAAACGAGCAAAGAAAAAGGAGGAACACACCGAATGAATTTTGAATTTATGACGATAGACACACCATTGCCGCCCTGTATGCCATTTCCCAGAGCGTTGACAGGATTTCCAGTCAGCAGCACCGCAAAGGTCATGTACTGCCGGATGCTGGACGCTATGCTATCCAAAGGGAAGGAGGACGAGAACGGAATCCTGTTTGTCTGCTTCCCCATCACAGCCATTGCCGCAGTCCTGTCCCGCAGCCCCATGACGGTCAAGCGTTCTCTGAATGAACTGGAAACCGCCGGACTTATCATGCGGGTGCGTCAGGGCATTGGAGAACCAAACAGGATTTATGTGCTGATACCGGGAAAGGAGGACGCTGCCCTTGCCTGATACCTCAAAGCTGGAAAAGCTCAACCGGGAGCTGGAGAAAAGCGAAAAGAAACTGCGGAAAGCCATCAATGATGAAAAGGCATTGCAGCACCAGTTAAAGCAGCTTACCCGAAAGGAACGGACGCACCGGCTCTGTACTCGTGGCGGTATGCTGGAAAGTTTTCTGCAAGAGCCGGAACGCCTGACAGATGATGATGTCATGCTGTTGTTGAAACTCATTTTTCACAGGCAGGACACGCAGGAACTATTGAAAAAACTGCTGGAACGGGAGAAGCCGGAAACCCCTTAGTTTACTAAGGGCGCAATTATACACCACCCAGAGGTTGGTGCATTGCGTTCTCCGAAGGCTCCTCGCCGGAGGGCTGTGATTTTCCGCAGTCATGGTCTGCTCCAAATCATACAGGGGACGCTACGCTTCCCCTGCGCTGGCTGTCGCCAGCTACCCTTTTGTGGACTTGCCGCCCGGAAACACCTTGCGCTGCAAGCTGTTCCCGTCCAGCAAGTTTTATCAGTCGAGCTATCCTTATCTACGGTAATTTAGTATAATAAGGTCAAAAAACAGAACGCTATCATTGTGCAACCGATATGCAACTGATAATTGCTTGATAGTTGGTGGTAGCAACACGGTAATTCAGATAGAATAAAGCCAACAAAGAAAGGAGGTCATCCAAATGTTAGTAAACATCATTATGATTGTAGTCGGAATAGTTTTCTCATGTATCTTTGTCGGCTTGCTTATCCTTGTTATTCGTGCATTGCTTAAATATATCCGTACAGAGAAATGAAGCCAACAGCAACATTAGGAGGTGGTCAAATGAAAGTAACCGTATTTATGATAATCGTTGGAATAATTTTCTTATGTATCTTTGTTGGTTTGCTTACCCTTATTGTTCGTGCATTACTCAAATATATCCATTCAAAAGATGTACGGCAGGAAAAATCCGTAGTGAGGAAATCGTTGGGTGAAGCACTCAAAGTACACAGAACACAGTGCAAAATGACGCAGGAATTTGTTGCTGAAACGATTGGTGTTAGCAGGCAGGCTGTTTCAAAATGGGAAAATGGAACATCCGACCCTTCCACATCAAATCTTTTTGCACTTGCAAAACTTTACGGTATTTCTGTTGAAGAATTACTAAAAGAAGTTGAATAATCTTCATGCAGATATTTTATTTCATCATCGGGCCACCCTGACCCGAACTTTCAAAACTGAATACCAGCCGCCCACCGGCGGCACCACCGAGCAGGAAATCTGAAAAGGTCTCCTGCTTTTTTTTTGCCCCAAATGAGGTGGTAAAACGCCACCCCATCCACCAATTACCGAAAGGAGGGACACGAAATGCCCTGTCCACACAACGAAATCTCGATTGTGCAGCGAAGCCAACAGCAGTCTGCGGTTGCCGCCGCAGCCTACCAGAGCGGCGAAAAGCTGTTCTGTGGATACGATCAGGAAGTGAAGCACTACCCGGAAAAGCGTGGTATCGTCCACAATGAAATCCTGCTCCCGGCAAATGCCCCGCCGGAGTATGCAGACCGTAATACCCTATGGAACGCCGCCGAAGCGGTGGAGAAGCAATGGAATTCCCAGCTTGCAAGGCGGTGGGTGCTTACCATCCCCAGAGAGATACCGCCCGACCAGTACGCTGTCCTTGTCCGGGAGTTTTGTGAACAGCAGTTTGTTTCCAAAGGCATGATTGCTGACTTTGCCATCCATGACCCCTATCCGCCGGGACACAATCCCCACGCCCATGTCCTGTTGACTATGAGAGCAATGGACGAACATGGGAAATGGCTTCCCAAGAGCAGCAAGGTTTATGACCTTGATGAAAAAGGGGAACGGATAAAGCTGCCATCCGGCAGGTGGAAAAGCCACAAGGAGGATACGGTGGACTGGAACGACCAGGAGTATTGTGAAATCTGGCGGCATGAATGGGAGGTCATCCAGAACCGCTATCTGGAAGCCAATGACCGCCCGGAGCGTGTGGACTTGCGTTCCTATGCCAGACAGGGGCTTGATATTGTCCCCACTGTCCATGAGGGGGCTGCTGTCCGGCAGATGGAAAAGCGTGGTATCCAGACGAATATCGGCAACCTGAACCGGGAAATCAGAGCCGCCAACCGCCTGATGAAGTCCATCCGGCAGCTTATCCAAAACCTCAAAGGCTGGATTACCGAGCTGGGCGAAAAACGGAAAGAGCTGCTTGCACAAAAAGCGGCGGAGGAAGCGACACTTCTTCCCAATCTGCTGATGAAGTATATGGAGATACGAAAGGAAGAACGGAAGGACTGGACAAGGGCTGGACAGAACCGGGGGACTTCACAGGACTTAAAGGCAGTCAGCGAAGCCCTGTCCTATCTCCGGCAAAAGGGGCTTTCCACTGTGGAGGACTTAGAAGCATTTCTGGAATCTTCCGGGAAATCAGCCGCAGATTACCGCAATCAGATGAAGCCAAAGGAAGCCCGCAGCAAAGTGATTGACGGGATTCTTGCCAGCCGGACAGACTGCAAGGAATGTAAGCCTGTCTATGAGAAGTACCAGAAGATATTTTTCAAGAAAACAAAGGAGAAATTCAAACAGGAACACCCGGAGGTTGCCCGGTATGCGAAAGCCGCCGCCTATCTTGCCAAGCACCCGGACGATAAGGATAAAACGAAAAATGAGTTACAACAGGAGCATGAAACGCTTCTTAGCGAAATCGCAGAGCTGAAAGTACCGCTGACCGAGGTACAGGAGGATTTGAAGAAGCTGCGGGACATCCGCTACTGGGTACGGAAAGCCACACCCGGCACAGAGGAAAGCAAAGAGCCGCCCAAGAAGCAGCCCATCAAGGAAGTCTTGCAGGATAAGGCAGACGAGAAAAAAGCACAAAGAACCGCCCCGGCACAGGCGAAACACAGACAACAGGATATGGAACTTTAACAGGCACTTGCCATTTTCAATCAGAGAATGTCAGGTGCTTTTCTTATTTTCAAGGAGGGATAGATTTGAATGTATTTGAAGCTGTGAAGCAGTCCGTCACAACCAGACAGGCTGCGGAGCATTATGGAATCCATGTAGGTCGGAACGGAATGGCTTGCTGCCCGTTCCATAACGATAAAAACCCAAGCATGAAGCTGGATAGGCGTTACCACTGCTTCGGCTGCGGTGCGGATGGGGATGTGATTGATTTTGCCGCCGCCCTGTATGGGCTGGGAAAGAAAGAAGCCGCCGTACAACTGGCACAGGACTTCGGGCTTTCCTATGAGGACTGGAAACCGCCGGGAAAGGCGAAAAAGCCCAAGCCCCGGCAGAAATCCCCGGAGGAACAGTTTCAGGAAGCAAAGAACCGCTGCTTCCGTATTCTTTCTGATTATCTCCACCTGCTCCGGGCATGGAGAAAGGACTACGCCCCGCACTCCCCGGAGGAAGCCTTTCATCCCCGGTTTGTGGAAGCCTTACAGAAGCAAGACCAAGTGGAATATCTGCTGGATGTGCTGCTGTTCGGGGAGACAGAGGAAAAAGCGGCTTTGATTACGGACTACGGAAAGGATGTGATACAGCTTGAACAGCGAATGGCAGAGCTTGCAGCCGCAGACGCAGCAAGAACTAAAAAACACCATGAACGCCATGCAGCCGCCCCAGAGCATTGAGGAAATCAAGGCGGGGCTGGAAACCACCGAGAAAGGCGGTGTCCGTCAGAGCATACGGAACTGCCTGACCGTATTCCAGCGTGACCCGCTGCTTTCCGGGGCTATCGCATACAACATCCTGACCGACCGCAAGGACATCATAAAACCCATCGGTTTCCACAGGGACAGCACCGCTCTGAATGATACGGATATGAAGTATCTGCTTCTTTATCTGGAAGAAACCTACGGGCTTACCAATGAGAAAAAGATTGATAACGCCATCGGGATTGTGGCGAATGAAAACAAGTACCACCCCATCCGGGACTACCTCAATACACTTGTGTGGGACGGTACAGAGCGAATCCGCTTCTGCCTGCGGCACTTTCTGGGGGCTGACGCAGACGATTACACCTATGAAGCGTTGAAGCTGTTCCTGCTGGGTGCAGTCTCACGAGCCTTTCAGCCGGGGTGCAAGTTTGAAATCATGCTCTGTCTGGTCGGCGGTCAGGGGGCTGGCAAGTCCACCTTCTTCCGTCTGCTGGCAGTCCGGGACGAGTGGTTCTCCGATGATTTGCGGAAGCTGGACGATGACAATGTGTACCGCAAGCTGCAAGGTCACTGGATTATCGAAATGTCGGAAATGATGGCAACCGCCAACGCCAAGAGCATTGAGGAAATCAAGTCATTTTTAAGTCGGCAGAAAGAGGTTTACAAGATACCCTATGAAACCCATCCGGCAGACCGCCCCAGACAATGCGTGTTTGGCGGCACTTCCAATGCCCTTGATTTTCTTCCCCTTGACCGTTCCGGCAACCGCCGCTTTATCCCCGTCATGGTGTACCCGGAGCAAGCCGAGGTTCACATTTTGGAGGACGAAGCTGCTTCCAGAGCCTATATCGGGCAGATGTGGGCGGAAGCGATGGAGATTTACCGAAGCGGCAGGTTCAAGCTGGCTTTCAGCCCCGCCATGCAGCGGTATCTCAAAGAACACCAGCGGGATTTTATGCCGGAGGACACCAAAGCCGGGATGATACAGGCGTATCTTGATAAGTACACCGGGAGCATGGTCTGCTCCAAGCAGCTCTACAAGGAAGCCTTGAACCATGCCTTTGACGAGCCGAAGCAATGGGAAATCCGGGAAATCAACGAGATTATGAACCAGTGCATTACTGGCTGGCGGTACTTCCCGAACCCAAGAATGTTTTCCGAATATGGCAGACAAAAGGGCTGGGAGCGTGAAAACCCGGCAACGGACTCCGGCAACCCGTCTGAAAAAACGATGGACGGTTTTGTGGAGGTCACAGAACAGATGGAGCTTCCATTCTGAAAATGACAGCCCGTTGCACCCCCTGTTGCTATCCCGTTGCCGAGCCGGTTGCCGGGGAAAATCCCTTATTTCCGGGATTTTCTCCCCTATGACAACCAAAACAACAGAAAAATAAAAGAAAAGTATAAATAGTAACCACCGCCAGATTGAGATTGTTTGCAAGGTCTTTTGAAGCCCGTTGCCGGACTTCGTTGCCGACACCCTCTGTCTGGCTATTTTCATGTATGGAGGATAACTGCCTATGGCAAAAAACAAAACAGAGATTCATGTGACCACTGTATTTGACGGGGAGCTGGACGCCACTGATGTGTTCGTCAGCCTGATTTCCCAGAAATACGGAAAGACAAATACGAAAGAATATCTTGCTAAAAAGAAAGATTTGAAGTATAATGAAGATGAGGTTCAAAAGAGCCAGATACCGTCTGGATTGTGTGGGTAAATGGCTATGATGAACGAAATGGAATACAGAACAATCGGAAAGGCATTTGCCGGGGGCTATCGTGCGGCGGTCTATTGCAGGCTGTCAAAGGACGATGACCTGCAAGGCGAAAGTGCCAGTATCGCAAACCAGCGTGATATGCTGGAAAAATACTGCGAAAAGCAGGGATGGGAGGTTGTGGCAGTCTATCAGGACGATGGCTTCACAGGTCTTAATATGGAGCGTCCTGATTTACAGAGGATGTTGAGAGCCATTGAGCGCAGGCAAATCAACCTTGTTATCACGAAAGATCTTAGCCGTCTGGGGCGGAATTATCTGCAAACCGGGCATTTGATTGAGGACTTTTTCCCAAGGAACGGTGTCCGCTATATCGCCATGAATGACGGTATCGACACCCTGCGGGATAACAACGATATTGCCCCGTTCAAGAATATCCTGAACGAGATGTACAGCAAGGATATTTCCAAGAAAGTCCATTCCTCTTATCTTCTGAAAGCGCAGAAAGGACAGTTTACCGGGTGTCTTGCCCCGTTTGGGTATCGGAAAGACCCGGAGGACAAAAACCATCTGCTCATTGACGAGGAAACCGCCCCGATTGTGCGGCTGATTTTCGGATATGCCCTGAACGGTCATGGTCCGAACTATATCCGCAGACGGCTGGAGGAAGAAAAAATCCCCTGCCCCACATGGTGGAATCGGGAACGGGGGCTTCGCAACACCCGCACAAAATGGGAAAAGAAAGACCCGGAAAACGGGCGGTATATGTGGGACTTCTCCGTTATCAAAGACCTTTTGATGAATCCCGTCTACACCGGGGCGATTGCTTCCCAGAAAAAAGACTACCGCTTCAAAATCGGCACGATTGGGGAAAAGAAGCCGGAGGACTGGATTGTGGTGGAGGGACAGCATGAACCGCTGATTGACCGCATGAGCTTTGACATTGTGCAGAACAAGCTGAAATCCCGCCAGCGTCCGGGGCAGACCAATGAAATCAGCCTGTTTGCCGGATTGATAAAATGCGGCGAGTGTGGGAAGTCGCTGACGATACGCTACACAAACGCAAAACATCCCCAGCAGATTTATTCCTGCAAGACCTACAATGCCTTTGGAAAGAACCACTGCACCCAGCACCGGATTGACTATGACACCCTTTGCAGCCATGTGCTGCGGAAAATCAGGGAATGTGCCAGAGCTGCCCTGATGGACGGGGAAGCGGTTGCCGACCGCCTGACCAATACCTGTGAAACCGAGCAGCGGGAACAGCGGGAAGCAATGGAACGCTCCCTCACAAGGGACGAGGAACGGATTGAGGTTCTGGACAAAATGGTCATGCGGCTTTATGAGGATATGATTGCAGGGCGTATCAGTGAGCAGAATTTCAACACCATGCTGGAAAAGACACAGACCGAGCAGACGGAGCTTAAAACAAAAGTGTCCGAGGGCAGAAAGCGGCTGTCCGATGAAGTCCAGCTTGCCAATGACGCAAAACAATGGGTGGAAGCCATTCAGGAATACGCCAACATCACAGAGCTGGACGCAGCCACCCTCAACCGCTTAATCAAAGAAATCGTCGTGCATGAGCGCATTGACGAAGATAAAACAAGACACATTTCTATCGAAATTCATTTTAATCTCAAACCCATCCCGGAGGTGGAACAGGTCACTGCCTGACCTGTCCCGCCGGGACGGTTCTCTTAACAACACCATATAGATTTTTTGTACGCCGCCGCCCGCCATCGAGCAGAGTTTTACACCTAATTGGGGATAAAACAGCTGATGGCGGGAGGTGGTGTTGTTTTGATCGGCACCCAGCTTGTACCGTTACTTTCCGGTTTGTTTAGCTGAGAAACTTAGGAGGGAGATGACTCATGGATCGGATATTTGAAGCGATTGAAGAATGGATGAGGAATCTTCTGACAGGCATGGTAAGTTCCAACCTGACAACAATGTATACCGACGTCAATGAAAAGACCGGTCAGATTGCTGCTCAGGTTGGGCAGACACCGCAGGGCTGGAATGGCAGCATTTACAGCATGATACAGAATCTTTCCGAGTCGGTCATTGTACCGATTGCCGGTATGATTATCACATTTGTACTTTGTTATGAGCTGATCTCCATGTTGACGGAAAAGAACAACATGCATGACATCGACACCTGGATGTTCTTTAAATACTTTTTCAAGATGTGGGTGGCAGTCTGGATTGTCAGCCATACCTTTACGATTACGATGGCGGTATTTGATGTCGGGCAGTCAGTAGTGAGCCGGGCCGCTGGTGTCATCAGTTCCGATACAGCGATCAATATAGATACGATGATTTCCACAATGGAGACAGCGATGGAATCTATGGAGATTGGTGAACTTGTCATACTGGCACTGGAAACGATGCTTGTAAGCCTGTGTATGAAGATTATCTCAGTCTTTATTACAGTGATTTTGTATGGACGTATGATTGAAATTTATCTCTATTCGTCCGTTGGAGCGATCCCGTTTGCAACCATGTCCAACCGGGAATGGGGGCAGGTAGGAACAAATTATTTCCGGGGGCTTCTGGCACTCGGATTTCAGGGATTTTTTATGATGGTGTGTGTAGGCATTTATGCGGTGCT
>OHQK01000498.1_pt1 | contig 10380 bp, 8 predicted proteins | sample 1578171 | NCBI WGS metagenome assembly OHQK01 (sample SAMEA3879531, study PRJEB24766) | human gut metagenome | biome: human-associated habitat; feature: feces | place: USA | collected 1985/1987
TCTTTGCTACCCGTGAGGCTTATAAACGTTGTGGCAAAGACCCCGGACGTTATCGCCCGTCAGCCGAAGCTCTACGTCGCCGCCTGATGCGTGGAATCCCGTTATATCAGATTGATACGTTGGTAGACCTTATCAATTTAGTGTCTCTTCGTACGGGACATTCGATCGGTGGTTTTGACGCGGACAAAATACAAGGTACGCATCTTGAACTCGGTATCGGCAAAGCAGGAGAACCGTTTGAAGGTATCGGACGCGGGGTATTGAATATCGAAGGATTACCTGTATATCGCGATTCTTTCGGAGGAATCGGAACCCCGACAAGCGATCATGAACGTACGAAAATGGATCTTGGAACCACTCATATCCTAGCCATAGTCAATGGTTATAACGGAAAAGAAGGGTTGCGAGAAGCTGCTGAAATGATACAGACCTTATTAAGAAACTATACAGAATCGGATGGAGGCGAAATCGTATTCTTCGAATAATTAGAATGAGTGCTCTAAGAAAAAAGACATGAAAAACATACTTATCTTACTGACAGTTTTATTATTGCCACTGACTGCCGACGGGCAGGATAAATCCTCCTTCTCTGCCCGCGAAATGGCTGATGTACGGGTAGCTACTCCCGGATTATTTGCTAAAAGCAATCATATCTATCTGCATTTGGATTCTCTGAAAGACCATGAATATGCTTTCCCATTACCCGGAGGAAAAGTAATCTCTGCCTATGGAACTCGCGGAGGACATTCGGGAACAGACATTAAGACCTGTGCAAAAGATACGATTCGTGCTGCTTTTGATGGAGTGGTGCGTATGTCGAAACCCTATTATGCCTATGGCAATATCGTTGTAATCCGCCACGCTAACGGATTGGAAACACTTTATAGCCACAATTTCAAGAATCTGGTTAAAGCTGGTGATGTCGTAAAAGCCGGACAAGCTATCGGGCTGACAGGACGTACCGGTCGTGCCACTACCGAACATGTACACTTCGAAACCCGTATTAACGGGCAACATTTTAATCCGAATCTCATTTTTGACTTAAAAGAGAGAACATTGCGGAAAGAATGTATCAAGTGTACCAAGAACGGGAGTAAAATCGTTGTGAAGACTCAAATTCCTGACAATCGGATTGCTCAAAATAAAAAGTAAAGGGCTATCAGTAGTTGATGAATAGCCAGGAGATTATGACAAATTATGGCACAAATTTTATGCAGACCGGCTTGTCTACTTTAATATCCTGCTGTACATCTGTTAATAGTCCTGTATCTGCATCTCTTTCATAAACTTGTATCACATTGCTATCTCTGCAAGCAACCAACAAGTATTTGCCATTAGGCGTGATGATGAAATTGCGTGGATGAATCCCTGTCAGTTGATAGCCTGCTTTCGCCAACATTCCGTTATCCGGGTGAATACTGAATATGGCAATACCATCTGCTTTCAAACGATTGCTGGCATACAGGAATTTTCCATCTGGGCTGATATGAATGTCAGCACTTCCTTGTGCGTTTAGCGTATCGGCAGCGATTGTCTGGATCTCTTTTAAATCTCCGTCTTTATATTCAAAAGCGATTACTGTGCCCGATAACTCATTAATCAGATAAGCGTAATGGCCGTTTGGCGAGAAAGTCAGATGGCGGGGACCCGAACCGGCTTTCACTTTAAAGGCAGCAGGCGATCCTTCTTTCAGAAATGCTTCTTTATTCTCTGCATTTGCAGCTGGGTTAATGATAAACTTATGTATTTGGTCTGTACCCAAGTCATCGGCAAACAAGTATTTACCATCCGGAGTGATACGGACACAATGCAGATGTGGTTTCTCTTGTCGTTCCTTGTCTACTCCCGTACCTTTGAATTGTATAATATCGGAAGCGGGTAGGAGCGAGCCATCTTTTGCGATAGGGAAAACGGAGATGCTGCCACCACTGTAGTTGGCAGTTATCACATTATTTCCACTGGCGATGATATAGCAGGGATCTTCACCTCCCGTTTGCTGTGAATTTAATAGTTGCAAAGTACCTTTTTCTTTATTGAAGGCAAATGCATTGGCGGCAGCTTGTGTATTGTTGAATTCACTGACTGCATAGACGAATTTTCCGTCGGCAGATGGAACAAGATAAGAAGGATTTTCAATTTCCGTTTCACTTAAGGGAGTGGCAGTCCCGTTTTCTTCGTTGAAGCGGTAGCTATATATCCCTTTACTGGTTCCTGATGTGTAAGTACCCACCAACATGGTTAGTTCGTTTTCCGTTGTATCGGTTGTTTCCATAGGAGTCTTTTTTTTAGAAGTACAGCCACTGATACTGATTCCGAATATGCAAACAGCGGCAAATGCTTTGAATATAGATGTTTTAGATAGATATGTCTTAATCATAAGTAGCTTATTATTGGTTGATTTTTCATGATGCTTTTTCATCTTAAATATAAAATAGCTCCGTAAAGATAGTACTTTGATATAATATTTGCTAACGTCTTCTCGTAAATTAGAAAACATTTCTTATCTTTGCACTCTTGGAAAGCGTTCTAAACAATCGCTATTCTGTACGAATAAAAATTTGGGCTTGACTGGATTTGACAGCGGGCAGAAATGGTAGGTAAGCATGCAGTGGGTCGGTAATTTCCACTTAAATATCAGTTATCAAAATTTTATCTGGCGAAACTAATTACGCTCTTGCTGCTTAATCGAATCACAGTAGATTAGCTTAATCCAGGCACTAGGTGCCAGGACGAGACATCACTCGGAAGCTGTTGCTCCGAAGCATTCCGGTTCAGTGGTGCAGTTACATCGGGGATAGTCAAAGGCGGCCTCGCACTTTTGATGAAACTTTAGAGGATAAGGCAGGAATTGATGGCTTTGGTTCTGTTCCTGCACGAAAATTTAGGCAAAGATAAGCATGTAGAAAGCTTATGATTTCCTCGTTTGGACGAGGGTTCGATTCCCTCCAGGTCCACAATAAATGCTGATTTTAAGTAATTTATGAGATTTACGCCCCGCTTTACATCCTAATAATGTAAAGCGGGGTGCTCTATTTCGCCAATGGACGTTTGTAACATGAAGGATATGGTTCTGCCTATCTCTTTAATTTGTGCAGGAACTTCCTGCACAAATTGCAAGTTGTCCAATATTCTTGTAGCAGACTGCACGTTGTCTATTGTCGGTTTTTTCAATTTTACATCGCAGGAAAGCATTTTCTGTAAAACTTCCACAGAGAATGTCCGGGCAAACTGGCACATATAGGCGAGGTTTCTCGCTGAATATCCTTTCTTTTCGGGATAGTGCATCTTGATAGCCTCTTTTTATTATGGAGTTACAAATGGGGGTATTCCCCCTCGCGAACCATTTATTTTTATATCCGTATCAGGCAATAATCTTTTAATACGCTCTATTCCTTCTTTAGTAATCTTTCCATATAAACTTAACGATCCGATTTTTATTTTTGATATTTCGTCCGGTATATTGATTGTATCGATAAATTGGATATCCAACCTTTTTATTTCTTTGAGTTCCAACAGTACAGCCGGAAATTCTTTTACTCTGATATTGATGCCGCTTCCCCAACCATCCTTTTGAGCATCAGCACTCAATTTACTTTTTAATCCCTCCTTATTAACATCTTTCTTCCTGACCATCCAACCAATTTGCGGTCGCAGAGCAAAAGTCTTGTTGTTCTGCTCTAATCCGATAAATCCTGCCCAAAATTCTAATGGAGTTTCTTTGACGGCATCGGGATACACTTCCTGATACTTTACATCTACCTTCACTATCTCATCAGGGAGGCAATTTCTGCCTTCAAGCTGTTTCAGATTATTTCTTTTTCCTTCTTTGTCATAAGGGAAAAACTTCACGATCCATCCATCGATAATATTCGGAGCTCCGTATCGTTTCTGTGAATGATATTTAAACATGTTGCGCCAAAAGTCCTTATTAACTTCTCCTTTGGATGCTTTGACAAATTCTTCCAAAAGAGGTTCCAGTTCTGAAATCCACCAATCGAGTTTGTATTCTTTCAAGCCTCTGGCTTTGTGCAGTAGTTTTTCCCAGTCCTCCGGTTTTCCTTCGAGAGTTATTTCAGGTATTCCACAGACAATGCGTATGATTATAAACTCAAAGTAAGGTTTTACAGCTTCCATGATTGTTATTTCGGAAGCAACTTTCTCTAAAGAGGTAGTTGTTGAAAAATTGCAGGTGAGCAGCTCGGTCAGATGATTACCGGCGTATTGGGATATTTGTTCTGTAAATTGCGGGAAGATTTCCTCCCATGAAAGAGTAGGGTCCTCCAATTTTTTTGTCTTCTCTTATAATTAAGGATAGTTTGCCGGAGAAATCAACAAGCTCATTTCTCATAGATTCCTGATTGGCATTGATATGGCGTGCAAATCCCTGGCTGATTAATAGCCAAATCATATCCGGGGACAATACAAATGGCCTGTGATCCGCATAAGCCTGATACATACCGTTGAAAAAAGAATTAGGACCAAAAGAAACGAGACTGTCGGGAGATTCGCTCTTTGCAATGATATGATAAGGAACCTTGATATTCTTCTTTTTTATCTCATAAGGCTCTATGTTCATATCTGATAATATAAGATTTTCGTAAATTTCATTCGGGGAGTGTAGATGAAGTAATTCTTCAGGCTTTGAAAGCTTTTCGACCTTAAAAGTGATTCCATTTTGAGCGAATGTGGAAACACTGCAAAATATGAATAAGCAAAATAATGTGTTTTTCATAATCTTAAAGAGTTGTATGGTGGCACAAACTTATTAACTACCTCTATATTTTGAATAGACGATATGCAAATATAATATTATAAGAACTGTCTTTGACAAGATATTGAATGTTTTTTTGACTTATATCTATAAAAATCATAAGCATATTATTTCTTGAACCGATAAGCAGGATTTATTCGGGAATTTATAGTAAGTTTGCTCTGCTAATCCCAAACAATGACGCAGAGAAAGATTATACATATTGACATGGATGCCTTCTATGCCTCTGTAGAACAGCGTGATAATCCAGAACTTCGTGGCAAGCCTTTAGCGGTAGGTCATGCAGAAGAGAGGGGAGTTGTGGCTGCTGCCAGTTATGAAGCCCGGCGTTACGGTGTCCGTTCCGCCATGGCTTCGCAAAAGGCGAAACGTCTTTGTCCCCAACTCATTTTTGTACCCGGCAGGATGGATGTTTATAAATCCGTTTCCCGTCAGATACATGAGATTTTCCACGAATATACGGATATCATCGAACCTCTGTCTCTGGATGAAGCTTTCTTGGATGTCACTGAAAATAAGAAAGATATTTCCCTGGCTGTGGATATAGCAAAGGAAATAAAGCAGAAGATTCGGGAGCAGCTCAACCTTGTTGCGTCTGCCGGAGTTTCTTATAATAAGTTTCTGGCTAAAATAGCTTCGGACTATCGCAAACCGGATGGCTTATGCACCATTCATCCGGAACAAGCCCTTGATTTTATCGCCCGTCTTCCTATCGAATCTTTTTGGGGAGTGGGGCCGGTGACTGCAAAGAAGATGCATCTACTTGGCATCCACAATGGACTTCAACTACGAAAATGCTCTCTTGAAATGCTGACAGCACATTTCGGAAAAGCCGGCGCACTGTATTATGAGTGCTCACGAGGAATTGACGAACGCCCTGTCGAAGCAATTCGTATCCGTAAATCCATTGGCTGCGAACGTACATTGGAACGTGATATTTCAGCCCGTTCATCGGTCATTATCGAACTATACCATGTGGCAGTAGAGTTGATTGAACGTCTTCAGCGAAAAGACTTCAAAGGCAACACGCTTACCCTGAAAATCAAGTTTCATGATTTTAGCCAGATAACCCGAAGCCTTACTCAATCGCAGGAACTCACCACCTTAGACCGGGTACTCCCACTTGCAAAAGAATTGCTTAAATGTGTCGAATTTGAGCAACATCCAATCCGGCTCATCGGTCTTTCCGTCTCTAATCCAAAAGAGGAAGCCGATGAACAACACGGTGTTTGGGAACAGTTGAGTTTTGAATTTAGCGATTGGGATTGAAGGCGAAGAGGAAGAAATAGAGGAATGAAGAGGAAAGAATAGGGGATGAAAAAGAAGAGAATCAAAGAATGAAAAAAGAAAGAGGATAGAATATCCAAACAGATACTTTGTCTGAAGTAAAACAGATACTCTATTTGAAATAAAATAGAGCCTGTATTTGACCTAAACAGAGCCTCTGTTTGGAATAAATAGAACCTCTATTTCCTCCAAAGGAAGCCTCTGTTTTCTGAAACTGTATCTTTGTTTTTCCGAAATGAAAACCCGGTTTCCATGTGACTTAATTTGTTTTTATAGTGACTTAAATTGTTTCTACAATGACTTAATTTGTTCTTATATTGACTTAAAAGCCTAAAATATAGCAATTAAGAGTACTATTTTTGAAGTATGTACTTTTTTGTCATCAGGTTCGTATGATTTACTCACCTCATTTTTTATCAGATACGTTATCTTTGCAATACTTAAATGAATGAAAATACCATGAATCGAATGAAACATTTATTTTGTGTTCTTTTACTAGCAGCTTTGGGAAGTTTTTCTTTCAAGGCAAACGCTTACACCGAACGCAATATGCTGCAAAAAGCGGCAGACGAAACTACGTTAAAAAACGTGTTGGTAATGAAACAAGCATGGGTGCCTTATCCTGCTTATACCGATCGTGCCGCCTGGGATTCCCTGATGGGACCCAACAAACAACGTCTCATTGAAGCCGGTGAAAAACTTCTCGACTACAAATGGCAACTGATACCTGCCACTGCCTATCTGGAATACGAACGTAGCGGTAACCGTAAAATAATGGAAGTCCCTTATGACGCCAACCGCCAGGCACTTAACGCCTTGATGCTTGCCGAGCTGGCCGAAGGAAAAGGACGTTTTATCGACCAATTACTGAACGGAGCATATATGAGCTGTGAAATGAATTCATGGGTTCTATCCGCACACTTGCCCCGCCAGAGCAGCAAACGTTCACTTCCCGACTTCCGCGAACAGATTATCGATCTCGGTTCAGGCGGATACGGAGCTTTAATGGCCTGGGTGCACTATTTCTTCCGCAAACCATTCGACAAAATCAATCCTGTGGTATCTTTGCAAATGCGTAAAGCAATCAAAGAACGTATTCTCGATCCGTATATGAACGACGACGAAATGTGGTGGATGGCTTTTAACTGGAAACCGGGAGAAATCATCAACAACTGGAATCCCTGGTGTAACTCTAATGCCCTGCAATGTTTCTTACTGATGGAGAACAATAAGGATAAGTTGGCGAAAGCTGTTTATCGCTCCATGCAGTCAGTCGATAAGTTTATCAACTTCGTGAAATCCGATGGTGCCTGTGAGGAGGGAACCTCTTACTGGGGACATGCCGCCGGAAAGCTCTATGACTATTTGCAGATACTCTCTGATGGCACAGGCGGTAAATTGTCTCTGTTCAATGAACCGATGATTCGCCGGATGGGAGAATATATGTCCCGTTCCTATGTCGGCAATGGCTGGGTGGTGAATTTTGCTGATGCATCGGCACAAGGCGGGGGCGATCCTTTGTTAATCTATCGGTACGGTAAAGCTGTAAACAGCGATGAAATGATGCATTTTGCCGCATACCTGTTGAAAGGAAGAAAACCGTATGCTACCATGGGCAACGATGCTTTTCGTTCGCTTCAATCTCTACTTTGCTGTAATGAGCTGGCAAAAGCAACTCCGAAACATGATATGCCGGATGTAACCTGGTATCCCGAAACGGAATTCTGTTATATGAAGAATAAGAACGGTATGTTTGTTGCCGCTAAAGGCGGATTTAATAACGAAAGCCATAACCACAACGATGTAGGAACCTTTTCTTTATACGTAAATACAATTCCTGTGATTATTGATGCCGGTGTAGGTACATATACCAAACAGACGTTCGGTAAAGACCGCTATACCATCTGGACGATGCAGAGCAACTATCACAACTTGCCGATGATTAACGGAGTACCGCAGAAATTCGGGCAGGAGTATAAAGCTACCAATACCGTTTGCAATGAGAAGAAACGGATGTTCTCTACGGATATAGCTACTGCTTATCCGGCAGAAGCGAAAGTGAAAAGCTGGGTTCGCTCTTATGCTCTTGATGATAAAAAACTCATTATTGGTGATAATTATACGTTGGATGAGGCTATTGCTCCTAATCAAATGAATTTTTTAACTTGGGGCAATGTGACTTTCCCTTCAGCCGGAAAAATCCGTATCGAAGTAAAGGGACAAAAGGTGGAAATGAACTATCCGTCGCAGTTTAAAGCCGAATTGGAAACAATCAAACTGGATGATCCGCGCCTGTCTAACGTATGGGGCAAAGAGATTTACCGCATCACACTAAAGACTGAAGAAAAGAAAGTGACTGGTAAATATGGATTTGTTATTCAACAAGTGAAGTAGGATGAAATAGATTTTTAAAGCTAGAAAAAATAAAGTATAAACAATTAAATCACAGTAAGATGAAAAAAGTGTTATTTGCCGGCCTTTTGGTCCTAGCAGGAGTAAGCGTAAGTGCGCAGAACCTGATAAAAAACGAAAAATTCGCCACTGAAGTGAAGACTAAAGTGACTAATGCCAACAAAGCTACCGCAGGAGAGTGGTTTATCATGAATAATGAAGCCGACGGAGCAACTACTATTGCCTGGGAAGAAACAGGAGATGCCAAATATCCGAATGCAATGAAATTGGATAATTCCGGTGCCGAAAAGAACCTCTCTTGGTATAAAGCTTTCCTGGGACAACGTATTACCGATGGTTTGGACAAAGGTATCTATGTTCTTACTTTCTATGCAAAAGCTAAAGAAGCAGGAACTCCGGTCAGTGTATACATCAAACAGACCAATGAGGAAAAGAATGATAATGGTAAGTACAATACTACTTTCTTCATGCGTAGAGACTATGACGCGGATGCTCAACCGAATGCTTCGGGTGCACAATACAATTTTAAAATTAAAGAGGCCGGTAAATGGACTAAAGTAGTGGTTTATTATGATATGGGACAAGTGGTAAATGCTATTAGCAGCAAGAAAGCAAATGCTAACTTGGAAGTGTCTGATACAGACGATGATGCTGCTATTCTGAAAGATTGTTATGTGGCTATTCTTTCCCAGAACAAAGGCGGTGTTGTAGAAATCAGCGACGTGACATTGAAAAAGAAATAAAGAGCAAAGGATTTAATATAGTAGGTTAACAAAAAAATAGGGCAGTGAAGTAGTGATACTTCGTTGCCCTATTTCTTTTGTTATATGAATATAATGGAGAGTTCTGAATAAATAAATGTATGAAACAGCCAATCTCCCTTCGGGACTGATTTCATGCGATTTATTGAATACCGAGTTTTTTCTTCAGTTCCTTAGGCAGAGAATCTTTGTGTACCATCACACAGATTGTTTTAGCACGTACATAGCTTTCAGACATATTCAGATAACCTCCGGATTTGTTGCTATCCGCTCCCCAGGAATTCTTGGTGATATAATATTTAGTACCATTCTGATCTTTTACAATACCGGTGATGTGCATCAGGTGGTCGTCAGTTGTCACAAACTTCTCGTAACCATCCTGACGGATTTCCGGTGTTACGTTGATTTCCGGATAAGGATGCTTAAACTTGAACACTTCGTCCATTCGTTCGTATTTAGGCATTTTCTCAAAACGGGCACGGTCGGTAGTCGAGTAATCTTTCACATCCTCCACTTGCGGATTGATGGCGATTCCGTTCTTGAAAGAGAACCCCTGTTCGCTAACGTCACCATCCCAACATACGGTATATCCTTTGTTCAGTGCATAGTCGATAGCCCCGATCAGTTCGTCCAACGGAAGATTATACATCGGCTGGTTTTCCCAGTTGTCGGGAACTTCAGGTGAGAATGTCTCATAAGATGGCTTGTGAGTGAAACTAGTCAGCTCAACGTAATCATCCATATTCAATCCCAGACTTTCTGTGAAAGATTGAGGAGTATATTCTTTTCCTTTATAAGTGAACTTTTCGGGAACCTTACCCAGATAAATATCGAACAGATTATTAATAAGCGCATCAAATTGCGGAGTACGCTTTTTAGATTCAATATTTGCGTCTACCAATGCTTTGAGGTAGCGTGACAATGCACCGTGATTGTGGTCTTTGTTATCGCCCAGCAATCCGGTGTACACTTCTTCCGGAACGATTCCCGCTTTCTTATAAGCGTTTTTGAAAGTGTGTGCCAAACTTCCTTCACCGATACTTCCTTTACCACGACGGAGATAATTGTCCTCCATCTGATTCATGTACTTTTGGCGGACGATAAACATTTCCGAGAGATCATATTCTCCTTTTCCCATTCGGAGCAGTT
>OHQK01000507.1_pt1 | contig 10199 bp, 5 predicted proteins | sample 1578171 | NCBI WGS metagenome assembly OHQK01 (sample SAMEA3879531, study PRJEB24766) | human gut metagenome | biome: human-associated habitat; feature: feces | place: USA | collected 1985/1987
GACTCATCACGCAGACGCAGGATGAACGTAAGACGAAAGAATACCTTGACGAACTGGAATTCCTTGCCGAGACGGCTGGGGCGGAAGTTGTGAAAAAGTTTACCCAGAAGTTGCCGACAGCCAATTCTGTAACTTATGTGGGAAAAGGAAAACTGGAAGAGATAAAGGAATATATCCTAAACGAAGAAGAAAACGAACGGGAAGTAGGAATGGTCATTTTTGATGATGAACTTTCTGCCAAACAGATACGTAATATTGAAGCAGAGCTGAAGATTAAGATATTAGATCGTACTTCGCTCATTCTCGATATATTTGCTATGCGTGCTCAGACTGCCAATGCTAAAACACAGGTGGAACTGGCGCAGTATAAATACATGTTGCCTCGTTTGCAACGTTTGTGGACTCACCTTGAACGCCAGGGTGGTGGCTCTGGTTCGGGTAGTGGTAAAGGAGGTTCGGTAGGACTTCGTGGCCCGGGTGAAACGCAGCTTGAAATGGACCGTCGTATTATCCTCAATCGTATGTCACTGCTCAAGGAGCGGCTGGCTGAGATTGACAAACAGAAATCTACACAGCGTAAGAACCGTGGACGTATGATTCGTGTGGCTCTTGTTGGATATACCAATGTAGGAAAATCCACATTGATGACTTTGCTTTCGAAAAGTGAAGTCTTTGCAGAGAATAAGCTGTTTGCCACGTTGGATACTACGGTGCGTAAGGTGATTATTGAGAACCTGCCGTTCCTGCTATCCGATACGGTGGGCTTTATCCGTAAATTGCCGACGGATTTGGTAGACTCCTTCAAGTCTACTCTGGATGAGGTACGCGAGGCGGACTTGCTGTTGCATATCGTAGACATCTCTCATCCGGATTTTGAAGAACAGATAGAAGTTGTGAACAAGACGTTGGCAGATATCGGTGCCGCCGGTAAGCCCATGATTCTTGTATTCAATAAGATAGACGCTTATACTTATATAGAGAAAGCGGCTGACGACCTTACCCCCAGAACCAAGGAAAACTTGACACTCGAAGAACTGATGAAGACGTGGATGGCTAAGATGGAGGATAACTGCCTCTTTATTTCTGCCCGCGAAAAAATCAATATGGAGGAACTGAAGAGTGTAGTTTATCAGCGTGTGAAGGAATTGCACGTGCAGAAGTACCCCTATAATGACTTTCTTTATCAGACCTACGAAGAAGAAGTTTAATTTTAGTTATGAGTTATAAGTTATGAGTTATTTGCTGGCAGCGGTTTGAATCGGTAGTGCCGGCAAAGGCAATAACTTATAACTCATAACTCATAACTCGTTATAAGGATGAATTACAGAAGACTGACCGAAGATGAAATTCTCCGGTTGAAGAGCCAGTCATGTCTGGCTGATGATTGGGGGAAAGTAACCGTTGCAGAAGAGTTCTCAACGGAATTTGTGCATCATACCCGTTTTTCGGGTGAGGTGTGTTTGGGAGTGTTCCATTCAGAATTTATGTTGCCGGGAGGAATCAGGAAGCATTCCGGTTTGCGGCATGTGACGCTGCATAATGTAACGGTGGGAGATAACTGTTGCATTGAGAATATCCAGAACTACATTGCCAATTATGAAATAGGGCATGACACCTTCATTGAGAATGTGGATATTATTCTGGTAGACGGTGTGTCGAAGTTCGGTAACGGGGTAGAAGTGTCTGTCCTGAATGAGACGGGAGGCCGTGAGGTGCTGATTAATGATAAACTCTCCGCACACCAAGCCTATATTCTGGCGCTTTACCGCCATCGCCCGGAGCTGATTGCACGGATGAAGGAAATCACGGATTTTTATTCCAACAAACATGCTTCTGCTGTAGGAAGCATCGGGAACCATGTAATGATATTGAACACCGGTTCCATAAAGAATGTGCGCATCGGTGATTATTGCCGCATCTGTGGTACATGCCGTCTGTATAACGGAAGCATCAACAGCAACGAGGTGGCGCCGGTACACATCGGGCATGGGGTGATTTGTGATGATTTCATCATCTCTACCGGGTCTCATGTAGATGACGGAGCTATGCTGAGCCGCTGCTTCGTGGGGCAGGCATGCAAGTTGGGACACAACTACTCTGCTTCGGATTCTTTGTTTTTCAGCAACTGCCAGGGAGAGAACGGGGAGGCGTGCGCTATTTTTGCCGGACCTTATACGGTGACACACCATAAATCCACGTTGCTGATTGCCGGTATGTTTTCCTTTATGAATGCCGGTTCGGGGTCCAATCAGAGCAACCATATGTATAAGTTAGGGCCTATCCATCAAGGCACTTTGGAGCGTGGTGCCAAGACGACTTCCGATTCGTACATCTTGTGGCCTGCAAGGGTGGGAGCGTTTTCCTTGGTAATGGGGCGCCATGTCAACCATTCTGATACTTCGAACCTGCCGTTCTCTTACTTGATAGAGCAGAATAATACCACCTACCTTGTACCCGGTGTCAACCTGCGTAGTGTGGGTACCATCCGTGATGCCCAGAAGTGGCCGAAACGTGACGGGCGTACCGACCCGAACAAACTGGATTACATCAACTATAATCTTCTCAGCCCCTACACGGTGCAGAAAATGTTCAAGGGACGGGAAACGTTGCAGAATCTGCGTCATGCCAGTGGCGAGCTGTCGGACATCTACTCTTTCCATAGCGCGAAGATACGTAACTCGGCTTTGGTGAAAGGTATCCGCTTCTATGAAATAGCCATTCATAAGTTCCTCGGAAACTCTGTCATCAAGCGCTTGGAAGGCATTGACTTCCGGAGCAATGAAGAAATACGTGCCCGTTTGAAGCCCGATACTGCCATTGGCAGCGGCGAATGGGTGGATATTTCCGGATTGATAGCCCCAAAGAGTGAGATAGATGCGCTGATAGACGGTATTGAGTCCGGCAAAGTCAATCGCTTGAAGTCTATCAATGCCGAGTTTGAGAAGATGCACAGCAACTACTATACCTACGAATGGACCTGGGCGTATGAGAAGTTGGAAGAGTTCTATGGTATCAAGCCGGAAGGTATGACGGCAGAAGACGTCATACATATTGTCGAAAAATGGAAAGAAGCAGTAGTTGGCCTCGACCGCATGGTGTATGAGGATGCTAAGAAAGAATTTTCACTGGCTTCCATGACGGGCTTTGGAGCTGATGGCTCACGCTTGGAAAAGGAACTCGATTTTGAGCAGGTACGCGGCGACTTTGAAAGCAATCCGTTTGTAATGGCTGTGCTGAAACACATTGAGGTGAAGACGGCGCTGGGCGATGAACTGATAGGGCGGATGCAGCGGGTGTCAGAAAATTAATTATGATTTGTTGCGTTTTTACTCTAATTAAAGAATTATTTCAATAATAGTTTTTACCTTTGCTCGGTAAAGGCGGTTTTGTGCTGCCTTTGCTACCCGAATCACTTTTAAACATTAAATATACGAGTAATTATGGCAACAACACCTCCGTTCAAGTATCAGCCCATGTTCGAGAAGGGGAAAGATACTACTGAGTATTATCTGCTTACAAAAGATTACGTGTCAGTAAGCGAGTTTGAAGGAAAACCTATCCTGAAGATTGAAAAAGACGGTTTGACGGCAATGGCCAATGCGGCTTTCCGTGATGTATCGTTCATGTTGCGTCGTTCGCACAACGAGCAGGTTGCTAAGATTCTGAGTGACCCCGAAGCAAGCGATAACGATAAATACGTGGCACTCACCTTCCTGCGCAATGCAGAGGTAGCATCCAAGGGGGTACTTCCTTTCTGCCAGGATACGGGTACGGCAATCATCCACGGCGAAAAGGGACAACAAGTATGGACCGGCTACTGTGATGAAGAAGCTCTCTCACTGGGTGTTTACAAGACTTATACCGAAGAGAACCTGCGCTATTCGCAGAATGCTCCCCTCACCATGTACGATGAGGTGAATACGAAGTGCAACCTTCCCGCACAGATTGACATCGAAGCTACGGAAGGTATGGAGTACGAGTTCCTCTGCGTAACCAAGGGTGGTGGCTCTGCCAACAAGACTTATCTCTACCAGGAGACAAAGGCTATCCTCAACCCCGAAACATTGGTTCCCTTCCTTATCTCAAAAATCAAGACTTTGGGTACGGCAGCTTGTCCTCCCTATCACATCGCATTCGTTATCGGCGGTACCTCTGCCGAAAAGAACTTGCTGACTGTGAAACTGGCTTCTACCCACTATTACGACGAGTTGCCGACTACCGGTAATGAGTATGGTCGTGCTTTCCGCGACGTAGAACTGGAGAAAGAGGTACTTGCCGAAGCCCAAAAGATCGGTTTGGGAGCACAGTTTGGCGGTAAATATCTGGCACACGATGTACGTATCATCCGTCTGCCCCGTCACGGAGCTTCTTGTCCGGTGGGCTTGGGTGTATCTTGTTCTGCCGACCGTAACATCAAATGTAAGATCAATAAAGACGGTATCTGGATTGAAAAACTCGATTCTAATCCGGGCAGTCTGATTCCCGCAGAACTGCGTGGCGCAGGTGAAGGCGATGTAGTGAAAATCGACCTGAACCAGCCGATGGCGGATATCCTGAAGGAACTGACTAAATATCCGGTAGCTACACGTCTGTCACTCAACGGTACGATCATCGTAGGCCGTGATATCGCTCACGCTAAACTGAAAGAACGTCTGGATCGCGGCGAAGATCTGCCTCAATATATCAAAGACCATCCGATTTATTATGCCGGTCCGGCTAAAACTCCTGCCGGCATGGCTTGCGGTTCGATGGGACCGACTACTGCCGGACGTATGGACCCGTATGTAGACCTCTTCCAAAGCCACGGCGGCAGCATGATTATGCTTGCCAAAGGTAACCGCAGCCAGCAAGTGACAGATGCCTGCCAAAAGTATGGCGGTTTCTACTTGGGCTCTATCGGTGGTCCTGCCGCTATCTTGGCACAGAACAACATCAAGAGCATTGAGTGCGTGGAATATCCCGAACTCGGTATGGAAGCTATCTGGAAGATTGAGGTGGAGAACTTCCCTGCATTCATCTTGGTGGACGATAAGGGCAACGACTTCTTCAAGCAACTGAAGCCCTGGAATTGCAGCAAGTAAAACAGAAGCCTTTTAGAAAGGCATAATATAAGGAAAGCCGTAACGGAGAAAATCTTGTTACGGCTTTTTTGTTTTGTAGAGGAAAACAAAGTGTTTCGCGGCATAGAACACTCTGTTTCATCAAGCAAAACAAACTGTTCCTTTATGTTGAAACAAATTGTTTCAATAGGAAGAAACAAACTGTTCTTTCATGTTGGAACAAAGTGTTCTTCCCTATTGGAACACTCTGTTCTGCCTTGATAAAACAGATTGTTCTCTATAGGAGAATAAAACTGAAACTCGTTTGTTGTCGTATTTTTGTTACATTCTCCTTTTCATTTCTCGGTTAACTTCTTTATCTTTAGCCCTCCAAACAACCAATTTAATAAAACATGGAACCAACTCTTACACGACAAACTCCGGCACAACACATCGTATGGCTGGATGTGGTACGCCTTGTTGCAATGTTTACAGTAGTTTGCTGCCATTGCACAGACCCTTTTAACTTCTATCCGGGCACATCGCCCGACATTGTTGACATCAAGTTCTGGGGAGCTGTCTACGGTGCGGCGCTCCGTCCTTGCGTACCGCTTTTTGTAATGATTACCGGTGCATTGCTGTTGCCGGTACGGGGTGACGCCTCGGCATTCTACAAGAAACGTATCCCCCGCGTATTCTTTCCTTTCCTCATCTGGTCTGTGATTTACAATCTGTTCCCCTGGATAACGGGACTGCTGGGAGTGGAGCCGAAAGTGATTCTGGATTTCTTCCCTTATTCGGGTGAGGAAGTGATGCGCCAGTCTCTGGCAGTGAGCCTGGGATATATTGCAGAAATGCCTTTTAATTTCTCTCTATTGGATGTACACATGTGGTATATCTATCTGCTGATAGGGCTTTATCTCTATCTTCCGATATTCTCGGCATGGGTGGAGAAGGCCTCGGAACGTGCCAAACTATGGTTTCTTGCAGCATGGGGAGTGACACTGCTGCTGCCTTATTATACCGAGTTTGCCGCTCCGTACCTTTGGGGGACTTGCTCGTGGAACTCGTTCGGTATGCTGTATTACTTTGCCGGTTTTAACGGCTACCTATTGTTGGGCCATTATCTGAGGAACCATAACTGGACGGGCCGGCAACTCTGTGGCATCGGCATTCCCATGTTTGCCATTGGCTATGCCGTAACATTCCTTGGTTTCCGTCGTATGACCTCCTTGCCGGATTTTACGGATGAGATGCTCGAACTCTTCTTCACCTACTGTTCGCTGAATGTAGTAATGATGACCATCCCCGTGTTTATGCTTTGCAAGCGGGCCAATTTCCGTTCGGAGCGCATCAAGAAAGCATTGGCAAACTTGACGCTCTGTGGTTTTGGAGTCTATATGATACACTATTTCTTTACCGGACCGAGCGTAGTCCTGATGCGTGCTATCCATGTTCCTATCTATCTTCAGATACCTTGTGCCGCAGTCGTCGCTTTCTGTACTTCCTGGTTTCTGGTGGCAATGGCATACCGTTGTTTCGGGAAACGGACCAAGTGGGTGCTGGGGTAGTTTGGATGAAAGATTGTTTATCTTTAAAGGAGGAGATTTAGGGCTTATTATCTCCTCCAGATTCTCCACATATAGTAAGCGCAGTGCGTGAATGCGAAAACAAACGAGATAATCAGCAGCACTTTGCTTTCTCCCCATCCCACAGTCTGTTGGTGCCACAGTCCGGTGATGACACAAAGAACGGCAAGGATAAGTCCAATCATGTTCAAGGTCACCTGCCCGTGGCGGGTGTCGCCTCCATGGTCCAGCTTACTGTGCTTCATGCCGTAGCCCACGTAGATGTCCAGACCGATGAGCATCCACAGCACCAGGCGTATCCATGTATCGGCAGGAAGGAACAACATCATGCAAAGGCAAGTAAGAATACCCAGTATGGGGATAAGTGGAACAAGTGGGGTTTTAAAGGAACGGGGCACGTCAGGCATGGTTCTGCGTACTACCAGTACAGCGGCACAGACCAGCGTGAAGGCCATCAGCGTGCCGATGCTTGTCATCTCTCCGGCCAGCCGTGCGGGTACAAAAGCTGCCAGCAGGCCCACAAGTACCATGAAGAGCAGGTTGCTGCGTGCCGGAGTACGGAACTTTTCGTTGATATGCGAGAAGAAAGGAGGCAGCAGCCCGTCATGGCTCATGCTTAGGAATACGCGGCTCTGTCCCAGCAGTGTCACCATGATGACGGAGCAATATCCGAACAGAATGGACAGCACGATGGCACGGTTCAGCCAGGGATAGTCCGGCTGGATGATACCTGCAGCATCAGCCTGCCCCATGTGCTCTATGGCTATGGCAACGGGAGCAATGCCTTGCTGTCCGCTGAAGGCGGTGTAGTGTGCCACTCCCGTCATGACGTGGGCAAAAACCATATAGAGCACGGTGCATACCAGCAGGGAGACCAGAATGCCGATAGGCATATTCCGCTTCGGGTTCTTCGTCTCTTGGGCAGCTGTGCTCACGGCATCGAATCCGAGGAAGGCGAAGAATACGATGGCCGCTCCTCGCAGGATGCCGGAGAATCCATATTCGCCCAGTATGCCCGTATTGGCAGGGATGTAAGGTGTATAGTTGTCGGTATTGATGTATTTCCAGCCGAGTATGACAAAAATCAGTATGACGGAAACCTTCAGGAATACAATGAAGCCGTTGAAGATGGAGCTGCCTTCCGTACCCCGTATCAGGAAGAGGCTCATCAGCACGACGATAAGGAAGGCGGGGATATTTACGACTCCACCATCCCAGGGACAGGCGGTGAGGGCTTGCGGTAGATGTATGTCCAGTCCCTCGAGAAAGACGACCAGATAGCGGCTCCAACTGATGCTTACCGTGGTTGCGGCTACGGTGTATTCCAGTACCAGGTCCCACCCGATAATCCAGGCGATGAGTTCGCCCATCGTGGCATACGAGTAGGTGTATGCGCTGCCGGCTACGGGTATCATGGATGCAAATTCCGCATAACATAGTCCGGCGAAGCAGCATCCCAGTGCGGCAATGGCAAAGGACAGTGTGATGGCCGGTCCCGTATAGCCTGCCGCCACCGTTCCGGTGATGGAGAATAGACCCGCTCCGATGATGACTCCCACGCCCAGGGCAACAAGGCTCCACGGACCAAGTACACGTTTCAATGTTTTCTTTCCGGAGGCATTCGCCTCCGCTTGCAGTGCCTCGAATGGCTTTCTGATGAATAATCCCATTGTGCTTTAATTCTGATAAATCGGGCGTAAAGGTACGGATTATATTGCTTATTCCATATAGCGCGCTACTTTTCCACTGATTTGCAGTAGGGAGATTTCACATAATTTGGTATCATATTCCGCGGAGAGAATACGTTCTTCTGCATCCAGCAGACTCTTTTGGGCTTCGCGCATCTCGATTCCCGAGAGGTTGCCCAGCATATATCGTTCCATGGCAATCTCGTGGTTCTCCTTGGCAGCCACAAGGTTCTGGCGTTCCAGGTTCAGCATTTGCAGGTTGTTTTGGTAGGCCTGCCATAGGTTGCTGAGGTCGGCGCGCAGGGCCTGCTCCAGTTGCTCCCGTTCCAGGCGAGCATTCTGTACGGCAATGCGGGCATTCTTGCGTTCGCGGCGCCGGTTGCCGTCGAACAGATTGAAGCCGACCGTGACGCCGAAGTTCAGACCGAGGTTGCTGCGGCGGCTGTTGGCAGAGATGTCATACTTGTTGAGGGTGTAGCCGTATCCGCCGTTCATCTTCACGTATGGGTAGTCGCGCGAGCAGACTTTCTTGTAGTCCAGACGGGCCAGGGTATTGTTCTGTTCGGCACGTAGCAGTGAGGCGTTGATGGTGAGGGTGGCGTTCCACAGCTCCTCGAAGTTCAGGGAGGCGGTCACGTTGATGAGGCTGTCTTGTATGATAAACGGCTGGTCTACATCTTTGTTTGCCATGAGTTCGTTCAGCTGGATACGTGAGGTGTGCAGCAGTTCCTGCTGTTTCATGTATTGGGCACTGTCTGCATTGAAGTCCACTTTGGCCTGCTGGTAGTCCAGGCGCGAGAAGTTACCGATGTGGTAACGCTCTTCCACAATGCGCAGGCGCTCTTTGGATAGCGATACGGCATAACGGAAGTTCTTCAAGCGGATTTTTTGCTGCACATAGTTATAGTATTCGGCGGCTATGTTGGCTATCAGGTCCTCGATGGCGATGCGCGTATTGGTCTCGCCTTGGCGTTCCAGCTCCTTGAGCCGTTGGTAGTTGGCGGTAATGTTGAAACCGTCGAAGATGGTCCAGTTCAGGTTGATGCCTGCATCGAGAGTTTGGTCAAACACTCCGTTGTCCTTGGTTGTCTCTCCGGTGGCTCGGGCTTTGGTCTCGGTATTGTCTATGGTTCCCTTGTAGCCGGCGGAGAGGCCCAGTGTGGCGTTGTTCTTGCTGACCTGCTCTTCATTGCGGACAATGCGCAGGGAGTAGTTGTTCAGCAATCCTTGCTCCAGGCAGGACTTCAAGGTGTAGGTAGGCGCAGGCTGTGCATAAAGGCCCAGCGCTGTGCAGGCAGTGGCTATGAAAATTAAAACAATGCGTTTCATTCGGTCTTCAGTTTACTTCGGTTCGTTGATACATAACTATATATGGCAGGCACGATGTACATCGTCAGCAGTGTGGAGATGAGCATGCCGCCTACGACGGCAGTACCCATGGCGATGCGCTGGTTGCAGCCTTCGCCGGTGGCGAATGCCAGTGGTATCAGTCCCAGGATGGTGGAGGCACTCGTCATCAGGATGGGGCGCAGACGTTGCAGGGAGGCGTCCTTGATGGCTCGCATCTTGTCTTCACCCGCTTCCTGCTTCTGATTGGCGAACTCCACAATCAGGATACCGTTCTTTGCTACCAGACCAATCAGCATGATGATGCCAATCTGGCTGAATATATTCATCGTGATGTCTCCGAAATACATGAATACCAGCGCGCCGGCAATGGCGAGAGGCACCGTCAGCATGATAATCAGCGGGTCTTTGAAGCTCTCGAACTGGGCGGCCAGAATCAGGTAAATCAGCACGATGGCAAGGATGAAGGCGAACATCAGACTGGAGGAGCTTTCGCGATACTCCTTGGAGTCTCCGGTCAGTGCGGTACGGAAGGT
>OHQK01000511.1_pt1 | contig 10121 bp, 7 predicted proteins | sample 1578171 | NCBI WGS metagenome assembly OHQK01 (sample SAMEA3879531, study PRJEB24766) | human gut metagenome | biome: human-associated habitat; feature: feces | place: USA | collected 1985/1987
CAACCGAGATAACGGAATACATCCAGATGTCTCCCATTACGAGTGAAAGAAACATACACAACCGCTGGGCAGCCAACGAAAAAACAGCCATGGAGGCCGCCTTGGGCATGTCCTTCGTTGGCAAACGCGCACTCGTCTGCATGAAACACGTAGGCATGAACGTAGCTGCCGACTGCTTCATCAACTCAGCCATCACCGGCGTAAAAGGTGGCCTGATCGTAGTAGCCGCCGACGATCCCAGCATGCACTCCTCACAGAACGAACAAGACAGCCGCTTCTATGGCGACTTCTCCCTCATCCCGATGTACGAACCAAGCAACCAGCAGGAAGCATACGACATGGTGTACAACGGATTCAACTTCTCCGAACAGACCGGCGAACCCATCCTGATGCGCATGGTTACGCGCCTGGCACACTCCCGTTCCGGCGTAGAGCGCAAGGAGCAACAACCGCAGAATGAGATTTCCTTCAGCGAAGACCCGCGTCAGTTCATCCTCCTGCCGGGTAATGCACGCAAACGTTACAAAGCATTGCTGCAACGCCAGGACGAATTTATCAAAGCTTCTGAAAACTCCGCTTACAACAAATATACCGACGGCCCCAACAAAAAGCTGGGTATCGTGGCATGCGGCATCGGCTACAACTACCTGATGGAGAACTATCCCGAAGGTTGCGAATATCCGGTACTGAAAATCGGACAATACCCGTTGCCCAAGAAACAGCTGATGCAGCTGGTAGAAGCATGTGACGAGATTCTGGTACTGGAAGACGGACAACCGTTCGTAGAAAAACAGCTAAAAGGCTATCTGGGCATCGGCATCAAAGTAAAAGGCCGTTTGGACGGCACTCTTTCACGAGACGGAGAGCTGAACCCGGACAGCGTGGCACGTGCCGTAGGCAAGGAGAACAAGGCTGAATTCAGCGTTCCTTCTCTGGTAGAGATGCGCCCGCCCGCTTTGTGCGAGGGTTGCGGCCATCGCGACATGTACACGGTGCTGACCCAAGTATTGAAAGAAGAATATCCCACTTATAAGGTGTTCAGCGACATTGGTTGCTACACGCTGGGAGCCAATGCCCCATTCAACGCCATTAACTCTTGCGTGGATATGGGCGCCTCCATCACCATGGCGAAGGGTGCTTCGGATGCCGGCCTGCATCCTGCCGTAGCCGTCATCGGCGACTCCACCTTCACCCACTCGGGCATGACGGGACTGCTGGATTGCGTCAACGAAAACGCCGACGTCACCATCGTCATCTCCGACAACGAAACCACCGCCATGACCGGAGGACAAGATTCTGCCGGCACCGGACGTCTGGAAGCCATCTGCGCCGGCATCGGTGTAGCTCCCGAACACATCCGCGTCGTAGTGCCCTTGAAGAAAAACTACGAAGAGATGAAGCAAATCATCCGGGAAGAAATCGAGCACCACGGCGTATCCGTCATCATCCCCCGCAGAGAATGTATCCAAACATTAGCACGCAAAAAAAGAAACAAGTAAAGCCATGAAAAAAGACATCATACTTTCCGGCGTAGGAGGACAAGGTATCCTCTCCATCGCCACCGTAATCGGCAAAGCAGCCCTCAAGGACGGACTCTACATGAAGCAGGCAGAAGTACACGGCATGAGCCAGCGAGGCGGCGACGTGCAGTCCAACCTGCGCATCAGCGACCAACCCATCGCTTCGGACCTCATTCCCACAGGAAAATGCGACCTCATCATCTCCCTGGAACCGATGGAAGCACTGCGCTACCTCCCCTACCTCAGCCCCGAAGGTTGGCTGGTGACCAATGAAGCCCCCTTCATCAACATTCCCAACTATCCGGCAGAAGAAGACATCAAGGCCGAAATCAACAAGCTGCCGCATAAAATCATGCTGAACGTAAACGAAGTGGCAAAAGAAGTCGGCTCTCCCCGCGTAGCGAACATCGTACTGCTGGGCGCCACCATCCCCTTCCTCGGCATCGACTACGCAAAGGTGCAAGACAGCATCCGCGAAATCTTCCAACGCAAGGGCGACGCCATTGTAGAGCTGAACCTCAAAGCGTTGGCTGCCGGCAAAGAGATTGCTGAAAAACTGATGTAAACTATAATTGACTCTAAATTTCAACATACCATGAATAACAAATACTGGGAAGAAGAGATTGAAACGATGCCCCGTGAGCAGTTGCGCGAACTGCAACTGCAACGGTTAAAAAAGACTGTCAGCATTGCCGCCAACTCTCCTTATTATAAAAAGGTATTCCAAGAGCATGGCATCACTGCCGACAGCATCCGGTCTATAGAAGACATACGTAAGATACCGTTTACTACCAAGGCCGATATGCGCGCCAATTATCCTTTTGGATTAGTAGCAGGCGATATGCGTGAGGACGGAGTACGTATCCATTCTTCCAGTGGCACTACGGGCACGCCGACGGTCATCGTACACTCCCAACACGATTTGGACTCTTGGGCTAACTTAGTGGCACGCTGCCTCTATATGGTAGGTATCCGTAAGACGGATGTTTTCCAAAACAGCTCCGGTTACGGCATGTTCACCGGAGGACTGGGCTTTCAGTATGGAGCCGAACGTCTGGGTGCGCTGACTGTTCCTGCCGCTGCCGGAAACAGCAAGCGTCAGATAAAGTTCATCACCGACTTCAAGACCACTGCCCTGCATGCCATTCCCAGCTATGCCATCCGCTTGGCAGAGGTATTCCCCGCCGGCACAAGTCTGAAAACGCTTGTTATCGGTGCCGAACCCCACACAGACGAGCAACGCAGAAAGATTGAACGCATGCTTGGCGTCAAAGCCTATAACAGCTTTGGTATGACTGAAATGAACGGTCCCGGCGTAGCCTTCGAGTGCACCGAACAAGACGGCATGCACTTCTGGGAAGATTGCTACCTGGTCGAAATCATTAACCCGGAAACCGGCGAACCCGTACCGGAAGGTGAAATCGGCGAACTGGTACTGACAACGCTGGACAGAGAGATGATGCCCCTCATCCGCTACCGTACACGCGACCTTACCCGCATCCTGCCCGGCAAGTGCCCTTGCGGACGTACCCACATCCGTATAGACCGCATCAAAGGCCGTAGCGACGATATGTTCATCATCAAGGGAGTCAATATCTTCCCCATGCAGGTGGAAAAGGTGCTGGTACAATTCCCCGAATTGGGCAGCAATTACCTCATCACGCTCGAAACGGTCAATAACCAGGATGAGATGATTGTGGAAGTTGAACTTAGCGACCTCTCTACTGACAATTACATCGAGCTACAAAAGATTAGCAAAGCCATTACCCGCCAGCTGAAAGACGAGATTCTGGTAACTCCGAAGTTACGGTTGGTAAAGAAAGGTTCCTTGCCGCAGAGCGAAGGAAAAGCCGTCAGGGTAAAAGACTTACGGGACAACAAATAAACTTAAAAAAACTCTTTTCAAAACAGACCATCTGTTCACCCGATACAGATGGTCTGTCTTGTATAAACACATCATCTATCTTCCCTTGACACATCATCTGTTTCAGCATCACGTATCATCGTTTCACAATCACCCACATCCGCATAAAACGAAAGAGGAACGGTTATCCAAACAGATTACCGTTCCTCTTTTATAGAAAGCCGCACCGATGATGTGATGAAACTCCGTATGACATGATTTGAGTGCTCCTCCTCTTTGTAATCCACCGACTCAAGAGTTACCCCGAAGGGCGTGGCCCGCCATTGAGAAGCGAAGCTTGTCTCGGTATTTCATAAAAATTGATGAGTTTCCCGATCCAATCAATGCGGCTATTTTTTCTATAACAAAGGTAATGAGTTTCTATGAAAGAAACAAGTAAAAGCAGTAAATTGTTTCAAGTCCTTTTCAAGTTTTAACCCCTCCCCGGAGTATCAGAAAACAAAAAGTGCTGACTACCAAAAGAGTAATCAGCACCTCGTAATTTATCTGCTAACTGTTTTTATGCAGCCTTTGCTTTAGCAACGATAGCCTTGAAAGCTTCCGGATGGTTCATCGCTAAATCAGCCAACACTTTGCGGTTGATTTCGATACCAGCTTTGTGCAAAGCGCCCATCAGCTTAGAGTAAGACATACCTTCCAGACGAGCGGCAGCGTTGATACGCTGAATCCACAAAGCACGGAAGTTTCTCTTCTTGTTCTTACGGTCACGGAACGCATAGGTCAAACCTTTTTCCCAAGTATTCTTGGCAACGGTCCAAACGTTCTTTCTTGCACCAAAGTAACCTCTGGTCAATTTCAAAATTTTCTTTCTTCTTGCTTTAGAAGCAACATGATTTACTGATCTTGGCATAGTTTTACTTGTTTTTGAATGTTAGCGCCGTTACTTCACGCAGCGGACTTAAAGCTAATGCATTCGGTTAATAACTTTAATACTTTTGTACGCTTTTCAATTACTTCATTGCTAAGAGCTCTTTCACCTGGCTTACATCTGTTGTACTAACAAGTGTAGAGTAGCACAAGTTTCTTTTCTGCTTCTTAGTTTTCTTAGTCAGGATGTGACTATGAAAAGCGTGCTTTCTTTTGATTTTACCTGTTCCGGTAAGAGTAAATCTCTTTTTAGAACCGGAGTTAGTCTTCATCTTTGGCATCTTTTTTAAACTTTTTAATTATTAAATTATATGGCAACGCACTATACCTATGGCGTTACTCACTTCTTTATTCTTCTTCGGTTTCAGCCGACGCAGCCTTTGGCGCATCTTCTGCAGGCTTGGGAGCCGCGCTCTTCTTAGGTGCCGCCACTTTCTTCGGAGAGAGTTGGATTGTCATTCTCTTTCCTTCCAAAACCGGCATCTGGTCTACCTTCGCATAGTCTTCCAAATCATTGGCAAAACGGAGCAGCAACACTTCACCTTGCTCTTTGAACAAGATAGAACGGCCTTTAAAGAATACGTAGGCTTTCACCTTATCGCCATCTTCCAAAAAGCCTTTGGCATGCTTCAACTTGAAGTTATAATCATGGTCATCAGTCTGAGGTCCAAAACGTATTTCCTTCACGTTCACCTTCACCTGCTTTGCCTTTTGTTCTTTCTGACGCTTCTTTAACTGATAAAGAAATTTAGAATAATCAATAATACGACAAACAGGGGGTTGTGCATTTGGAGAAATCTCCACGAGATCCGCTTCATGTTCTTCAGCAAGTCTTAAAGCCTGCGCTATCGGATACACTTTTGGTTCTACTTCATCGCCCACTATGCGGACTTCTTTGGCCCGGATTTGTTCGTTAATCCGATGTTGCCCTTTTAAGCTGTCATTCTTCATTAAATAACGTTTACTTCCAGTTTGTTTCTTATTTACTATTCCCAAATTAATGTTTTTGTTAAGTAAAAGCGAACTTTAGAACATCTAATATATGCTATGCTTCTACAATTGGGCGCAAAGTTACCATTTATTTATCATATTCTGAACTTCTTCGTTCATTTTTTTGGCAAATTCTTCAAATTTCATGGTTCCTTTATCACCTTCTCCCTGCTTGCGGACAGCAACTTCCTTGTTTTCAGCCTCCTTTTCACCTACAACCAGCATGTACGGAATACGCTTCATCTCATTGTCACGAATCTTACGACCAATCTTTTCATTACGTTCATCCACAATGGCACGGATGTCATATCGCTTCAAATATTGTTTCACTTCATGCGCATAGTCGTTGAACTTCTCGCTGATAGGCAGGATGGCAACCTGGTCAGGAGTCAGCCACAACGGGAACTTACCGGCCGTATGCTCAATAAGCACAGCCACGAAGCGTTCCATGGAGCCGAACGGAGCACGGTGAACCATTACGGGACGGTGCTTCTGATTGTCAGCACCGGTATATTCCAGCTGGAAACGTTCCGGCAGGTTGTAGTCCACCTGGATGGTACCCAGCTGCCAACGGCGACCGATGGCATCCTTCACCATGAAGTCCAGTTTAGGACCATAGAAAGCGGCTTCTCCATATTCTATTTTTGCCTTCAGCCCCTTTTCTTCACAAGCTTCGATGATGGCGCGTTCTGCTTTTTCCCAGTTCTCGTCGCTACCGATGTATTTTTCGCGGTTCACCTTGTCACGCAAGGAAATCTGTGCCTCGAAGTTCTCGAAGTCCATAGATTCGAACACGATGGAGATAATGTCCATGACACGGAGGAACTCATCCTTCACCTGGTCCGGACGGCAGAAGATATGCGCATCATCCTGCGTAAAGCTACGTACACGTGTCAGACCGTGCAACTCGCCACTCTGCTCGTAACGGCAAACCGTACCGAACTCTGCCAAACGCAAAGGCAGGTCTTTGTAAGAACGGGGTGAGTTCTTGTAAATCATACAGTGGTGAGGGCAGTTCATCGGTTTCAAGAAGTACTCTTCCCCTTCTTCCGGCGTATGTATGGGCTGGAAGGAGTCCTTACCATATTTTGCATAATGGCCGGAAGTGATGTAAAGCAATTTGTTGCCGATGGGTGGACACATTACTTCCTGATAATCGTAACGGGCCTGGATGCGACGTAAGAAGTCCTGCAAGCGGATACGCAGTGCAGTACCTTTGGGCAGCCACATCGGGAGTCCCTTACCTACAGTGTCGGAGAACATGAACAAGTCCATCTCCTTACCGATTTTACGGTGATCGCGCTTCTTTGCCTCTTCCAGCAGAACAAGATACTCATCCAGCATCTTCTTCTTCGGGAAGGTGATACCATAGATACGGGTCATCATCTTACGGTCTTCTTGTCCACGCCAATAAGCACCGGCAACGGAAGTCAGCTTAATAGCCTTGATAGGAGCTGTGGTCATCAAGTGAGGGCCACGGCACAAGTCGGTAAATGCACCCTGCGTATAAGTTGTGATGTGGCCGTCTTCCAATTCGGAAATCAGCTCGCATTTATAAGTTTCTCCACGGTCACCAAACATCTTCAAAGCATCTGCCTTGGCAATGTCTTGTCTGACAACCGCTTCTTTCTTAGCCACCAGTTCAGCCATCTTTTTCTCAATGGCCGGCAGGTCAGCTTCCTTGATAGTCGTTTCACCCGGGTCCACATCATAGTAGAAACCGTTTTCGATAGCAGGACCTATACCGAACTGGATGCCCGGATAGAGTTCCTGCAAAGCTTCGGCCAGCAGGTGGGCACTGGTATGCCAAAAGGCATGCTTACCCTGCTCATCCTCCCATTTATAAAGAACCACTTCAGCGTCTTGCATGATAGGACGCCCCAAATCATAAATTTCTCCGTTCACGCCACAAGCCAGCACATCTTGTGCCAATCGAGAACTGATGCTTTCTGCAATCTGCAGTCCCGTTACTCCTTCGTTATATTCACGAACAGAGCCGTCTGGAAATGTTATCTTTATCATAGTTTATATGTATATTTCATTTTTCAGAACGCAAAAATAGCTAATTCTTTTTGATATTCTATTTTTTAACAAAAAAATGTTATTCACGTGTATCTGTAAACCTCTTTATGATATTATAGGCCGACACAATACCCAACTCTCCTGCTTTACTCAAATCGGCAATACCTTGTTTGTTATTCCCCAGGAAGATGTGCGTCAATCCACGGTTAAAGTATGCTTCAGCAAAATCGGGGCTCAGCTCAATCGCCTTGTCATAATCCGCCAAGGCGGCACGATAATCCTTCAGCAACGAAGACACATTGCCACGGTTATAATAGCCATAGACAAAATCAGGAGCCAATTGGATAACGTGGTCCAGGTCATTCTTCACAACTTCATAATCGATGGCCATCACTTCTGGCTTCTTCATTTCCGTTGTACCCGAAGTGGCGCCTTCACTCATTGTGGCTTCGGCCTTTTTATATTCCAGTTGCTTATAACGCACCAAAGCACGCATAAAGTATGCCGGAAAGAAAGTGTCGTCCAACAAGATACTCTTTGTAAAGTCATCTATGGAACTGGCAAAATCCTGAACCAGATAGAAGTCCAGACCTCTCATGAAACGTTTCTTGGCGTTCTTCTCGTCAGCCACCACATCAGACGTATGAGCGTCTATCAAAGCAAAGTGGAAGCGTACTTGTTCCTCCGTCAGCGGAGCTTCCATATTGGTGATGCGCAGTGGCTTCGGGAACAGTTTCGAATGGTTCAGTTCCTCAATATACTTATGATAATGTACGATACGCTTCACATCGCTCAGTTTCTCATAATAAGTCAAAGCATACATCGGCTCGAGCTTGATGGTCACATTCCGGTCTTGTACACGTCCGCGATAATCGCTCTTATAACGCTGGTCAACTTCCGAATCGTCCGCTATTACAATTTTCCGATAATTTTCCATATTCTTGTCGGATTTCTTACGGGTCTTCCCGCCATCTCCATTGGAGTTCCCCGAAGAATTATCCGCAACATCCTTACTGTCGCCACCTTCCTTTTTGTCACCGGAAGAAACACCGTTACGCTTGTCTATCTGCATCTTCATGATTTTGAACTCATCCTGCTCGGCTCCTTTACAGTCGCCAATCTTTTTACGGGCTTCGGCACGCTGATAATAGCCGGCCATAAAGTTAGGATATTCTGCAATCACTTTGGAATAGTCACTGATAGCTCCCCGGTAATCCCCCGTCTGCGCACGTAACAAACCACGATTGAAAATGGCCATCATATTATCCGGTTCCATCTTCAACACAAAATCAAAATCCTCTATCGCCCGGTTGTCATCGCCTACCTGGGCACGCAGCAGACCGCGGTTGTAGTGCCCGAGAAAATTATTCGGATCAATATCCAAAGCCAAATCATAGTCACTCATGGCGCCTCTCAAATTATTCTGATGGAAACGCGCCAAGGCACGGTTGATATAGTTACCGGCATTCTTTGCACTCAGATGGATAGACTGGTCCAAATCAGCTTCAGCCTCTTTATACTTTCCCTGCTGGAGACGTACAATGGCTCTTGCCCCCCATCCGTCCGGGTCATAACGGTCCATATCAATAGCTTTGTCAAAATCACGCAAAGCTTGTATCGTATCGTTCTGTTTCAGGGAGACTTCCCCGCGCATCAGATAGGCACGCGTATATTTGGGGGCAATTGTCAGAAGCGTACCCAAATCTTCCTTAGCCGCCTCATAATCTTCTTTCTGAATATGGCAAAGGGAAAGATTATGCCAAAGCACCACATTCTCCGGATCGTATTTGATAGCGGTTTTATAATCTTCAATCGCCTCGTCAAACTTGTTCTGACGGATACGTGCCAATCCTCTGATCTGGTAAGCACCTACCACAAAAGGATTTCTTTGAATCGCAGCATCACAATCACTCTCCGCTCCCTGATAGTCATCCAAATTGATTTTTGCCAGTCCACGGAAGAAATAAGGCTCATATAAATAAGGTTTCGCGTTGATTACCTGATTAAAATATTGGATAGAAAGCACGTAATCCTCAAAATACAATGCATTCCGAGCAATGGTCATCACCCGTTCCGTATTGATTTGCGCATACAACAATGTGGGTAACAGCAAAATAGCTGTCAGTATTTTTCTTATCATCTTGTTTTATAAATGCTTGTAAACGAAACAAAAGTAACGTTTTTCGTTTACTTGTCAGGATTAGCGGAACACTTTTTATATTTTTTGAGCCTTTTATACCATATTATATGGTTGACTTATTTCTTTACGGTTTTCACCTTATAAGTGCAGTGTGCCTTGCCCTTCAACATGGCATTCAGTTTTCCTTTAATCATCTGCTTGCGCAACGGAGACAAATGGTCGATGAACATCTTTCCTTCCAGATGGTCGAACTCGTGCTGCATCACGCGTGCCAGGTAGCCTTCGATAATCTCATCGTGCGGTTCCAGATTCTCGTCCAGGTACTGCACACGTATTTTGTTGCCACGCTTCACCGACTCATGAATACCGGGAAGGCTCAAGCACCCCTCGTCCATAGAAACCTCCTCACCGGACACCTCCAAAATATGGGCATTGATATACGCCTTGCGGAAATCTTTATATTCTGGCATATCTTCGGAAAGTACATCCAAATCGATTACCACCACGCGGATGGGAAGCCCAATCTGCGGTGCTGCAAGTCCTACGCCTTCGGCATGGTCCATCGTTTCAAACATATTCTCAATAAGCTCTTTCAAATTCGGATAGTCCGGGGCAATATCCTCTGCTACCTTTCTCAATACGGGCTGACCGTACACAT
>OHQK01000528.1_pt1 | contig 9768 bp, 8 predicted proteins | sample 1578171 | NCBI WGS metagenome assembly OHQK01 (sample SAMEA3879531, study PRJEB24766) | human gut metagenome | biome: human-associated habitat; feature: feces | place: USA | collected 1985/1987
AGAAAGAGGTAACCACTATGATAAAAGGCGATTACTTCTTTCTTTTCAATGAATGTATTAAAAGAGAGTTATTGTTGAAGTTTGAAGGTGATAGGAAGTGTATATTGCACAGCTACCGTTTGGCCATCGTTTTTACCGGGTTCCCAACGTGGCATACCCATTACTACACGTATAGCTTCGGCATCCAGTGAAGGAGAGACACTTTGTATTACTTTCGGACTGATAACATGACCGTCTTTGTTGACTATCATCTGGATAACAACACGTCCCTGCGTTTTGCTCTGTTGGGCATCAAATGGATATTTGATATTTCTTGCCAGATAACTCATTAGTCCACTGGCTCCACCCGGATATTTGGGCATTATTTCTGCACTTTCAAGAACAACTTCCGGGGTTATGATGTCATCTTTGGGAGCATATCCTACAACTACCACTTCCATCAGTTTACTGTCTTTTATTTCTTCTACTTCCGGTCCGCTCAGTCTGAAAGCGATGGGAACTGTATATTTTACACGTACCTCTTTTCCTCTTTGTTTACCCGGAGTCCATTTAGGCATTGTTGACAATACACGTATGGCTTCTGCGTCTAGTTCGGAACTAGCAGAGCGTCGTGCTACTGCCAGATTGCTAACCGATCCGTCTTTTTCTACAATGAAACGTGCTATGACACGTCCTTGTATACCTTCTTTTTGAGCCTTTACAGGATAGCGCAAATTTTTAGCAATAAACTCCATCAGACCTGTTTGTCCGCCAGGAAAAACGGGCATCTCTTCTACAACATCAAAAATATCATCATCATCTTCGGTATTCACTTTTTGCATGATGGCAGAAGGATCTTTGTCGGTTATGTCTATATCGGCAGGAATTTCTTTCGGGATAGTAACTTCTTCTACTGTGGCCTGTTCTGGTATTTGTCCGGTAGCCTTTGTTACTTGTTCTGTTGACTTTTCAACAGTTTGTATTACTTCCCGTGCAAAATTTTTCGTGGTTCGGGCTACTGCTTCGATATTACTGATTATTAGTAGCAAGGCAGCCAATGGAAGAAATAGCAAATATTTAGTTCTTCCTATTTCTTTTGTTCTTTTCTTGTTCATCATTTTAATTCGGTTTTTGAGTGGTAAAACATTGAAACTATTATAGAGAGTTGCTGCAGCCTTGTTATGAGCCAGTCCCAACAGATGGTACTGGTATACTTTATAGTCGTATCCGGTTTGCAGGACGCGTTGATCGGCCATGTATTCCAGATTATTTCGTATTTCGCGCTTCATGAGCCAGATAAAAGGATTAAACCAGCAGGCGATACATATCAGTTCACTGAACATTATATCTGCCGAATGTAACTGGTGGGCATGGGTCTGCTCATGAGTAAGAATTTCGGCAAGTTCTTCCTGAGTATGAGATTCAGGATGGACAAATATCCAATGGAAAAAGGAAAAGGGGCCACTTGCTTTGTTTAATATCTGTACACGTACACCTTGTATCTCTGTTACTTTGCACTGAATTCGTAAGAGGATAATACTGGTCAGTTGCATTATAAAACGGATAAATAGTAATATCACTCCGCAAAAATAGATGATACTTAGGGAATTGGTGGCAAATTCCTGCCAGTTTGTATGAGTTGGGGTTATTGTTTCTTCAAATACCACTTCAGGGAGTAGTGTTGTTGCATATAAATCGGCTATTACCACCATTGGCTCATGTGCCTTTACCCATTCCTGAAGGTTGAGCATTGGATAAAACAGAGAGACTCCCAAAAAACAAAGCAATGCTGTCCGGCGCCAATGAAAAAATGTATCTTTATAAAAGAATAACCGGTAAAATATATAGAATACTATAATTCCTACGTTTATCTTTAGAAAATAGGCAAGTTCCGGAGTCATGATTTTACTGTTTATTCGTTATTCTTCTTTACCTTTTTCAATCATGTCGATGATCTCTTTCAAGTCGCTGGTCGAGATTTTCTGGTCTTTGGCAAAAAAGGAAACCATCTCTTTGTAAGAGTTTTCGAAGTAATTACGTACTACTCCGCTCATGAAACTGCGTTTATACTCACTTTCCCGTATGGCAGGAGTGTATTGATAGGTGTTACCTACCCGGCGGGGCGTGACGTATCCTTTTCGTTCAAGATTCTTTACTATGGATGCTACGGTCGTATAAGGGGGAACCGGTGCTTCAAACTTGGCTACTATCTCTTTCACAAAACAGTTTTCCAATTCCCAGATGTAGATCATCACTTCTTCTTCTTGTATAGTCAGCTTTTCCATGGAGTATGTTTAATTACGATTATATTGCAAATCTACGAAATATTCGTAATTAAACAATAGTCAGTGGGTTAAATAATGTAAACTCAGTAAAGAAGCCATTGAGAAGCATGCCGGGCGGTGTTCATTATTGTACGGTATTTCACCACAGAGGTCGCAGAGGACACAGAGTTTAAATCTTTATTGAAACGCAGATGAACGCAAATTCTCGCAAAGGGAAATAACGATAAAATAAAGAACTACAGTTTTTTAATCTGCGTTCATCCGCGTTTCATCAGAGAAAATAATATCTCTGCGCCCTCCGTGTCCTCTGTGGTGAACTTATTCATTTCTGAACAGATTTGAACCAACTATCCAACTACAGATTCGCATAAATTACTTCTTTAATCAGACAGAGAGGTATCTCTTTGTTTGTTTACTTCTCTGTATTCTCTGGGTGTCTGATTGTAGCGTTTAGCAAATTCTTTGTAAAAATGAGAACGGTTCGTGAATGCAGTCTTGTACATGACTTCCTGTATTGTAAGGGTAGTAGTCAGTAGTAACTTGGCTGCATAAGTCATTCGTTGCTCTTTTATAAAGTCTTTTGGAGACGGTTGATTCAGGTTTTTGAATTTGCGATATAGGTTGCGGCTACTCGTTTGCATGGCGGCTGCCAATTCTTCGGGGCCGAATAGTGTATTATCCATATTCTTATTTATCAGTTCTCTTGCTGTTTGCAGATATTCTTTGTCTTCTTTCTGCAATAACTGTCCGCCTCCAAAGTCAAAGGCACTGGCCGAAGAGTTATAATATTGTTCTAACTCTCTTTGTTTTTTGATAAGCTGCCTGATCACTGTTACCAGATATTGGGTGTTGAAGGGCTTTGGTATATAGGCATCAGCCCCTGATTCAATACCTTCTATTTTCTCATCTGTTGTGTTCTTAGCCGACAGAATAACCAGAGGAATATGCACTGTGTGCTTATTACTCTTTATTTGTTTAGTCAGGGTGATTCCGTCAACTTTAGGCATCATAATATCTGTAATGATCAGGTCAGGAGTTTCTTGTTTTAGCAGAGCTAATCCTTCTTCTCCGTTTTCTGCTGTAAGAATGGCGTATTCATCAGATAATATATCTTTCAACATCCACAACAATTCTTTGTTATCATCAATAATCAGAATAGTTGCTTCCGGTTGTGCACATTTATCTCCGGCAGTTGCGTTTTCGAGCTCTTGCCTGTTCATACTATTTTTTTGAATTAGTTTCGGAACATCTTCCTGCTTCTGGGAAGAATTCTCTGTAATTTCCAGCTGAGGTAATGTTACGGTGAACTGGGCATACTGATTTACCTCACTTTCTACTTTTATTATACCTTGAAGCAATTCTACCATACTATGGCAGATAGCAAGTCCTAATCCGTTTCTGGAAGATAATCCCTTGATACTATTTTCTTTGATATTATCCAATACACTGTAACGGTTGAATATTAGAGGGATATTTTCTTTACTGATACCTTTGCCTGTATTGTATACTTTAACTTCCAGTTTTGCGTTTATTACTTTTACGGATATTAAAATAGTTCCTTTTTCCGGAGTATATTTAAACGCATTGGAAATGAGGTTATTCAGTATTTTCGTAAAACAACTGTTATCACTTCTCCATATAATATTGGGGCTAACATCAGTTTGGAGAAGGATATTATTTTGCTCAGCCAATTCGCTGAATGATTCGATAATTTCCTGTGATAATTCGCTGATATTTAATTCCTGTATATGGCATGTCTGATTTCCTGTTTCCATACGGCGGAAATCTATCACTTCCTGAATCAGACTGTTGAGTCGTTCTGTATTTGATTTAATAATTTGAGCGTACTTTTTGATGAATACATCACTGTTTTCATGATGTAAGATACGTTCACACGGTCCGTAAATAAGAGTTAACGGAGTACAGAATTCATGTGTGATGTTGGTGAAGAAACGCAATTTACCCTCATACTGGAAAATCCAGTGTAAGATGCCCCCTAAAACCAAGCGATTCTATCCCCTTGTGCCCAAATAATCCTGCCCATTGATTCCAATATAAAAATGCCCCTGTCAGACAATGTCCGTCAGGGGATTTTTTTCGTAGATTTGATACCCGTCTTGACCGGTGGGATAAAATCATTTCTACTATGACAACAAAGATAGCAAACATTCTCCAGTGTTATGCATTGGGGATGGGGATAAAGCAGATAAGCAGGAGCTTTGAGCTGTCCCGCAACACGGTGCGCAGATATGTGCGCCTGTTTCAAGAGTGTGGCATACCGATAAAGGAACTGGCAGCCATGCCTTCCGCCCGCATCCAGGAGATGTTCTCCGAGGGTGTTGGCCGCAACAGGGTTCCGTCACAACGCCAACTTGAGCTTGAGGCACTTCTTCCTGAGTATGCCGCCCGACTTAGCCGCCGGGGTGTAACAGTGAAAAGCCTGTACGAAGAGTACCGCGAAACACATCCTAACGGATACAGACATGCCAGTTTCGGCAACTATCTCATGCGCTACCGCATGGTAACGCATGTTGTAGGGCATGTCGAGCATTATGCCGGAGACCAGATGTACATCGACTTTGCTGGCGATAAACTAGAGGTAGTTGACAGTGAAAACGGCGAATGCCGCAGCGTTGAAGTGTTCGTGGCCATACTTCCATGCAGCCACTATACCTACTGCGAGGCGGTCTGGTCTCAGTCAAGGCAGGACCTGATCAGGGCGTGTGAGAACGCTCTTCATTTTTACGGCGGGGTTCCGATGGCGATAGTACCTGACAACCTCAAGGCCGCCGTGACCCGTAGCGACCGCAACGAGCCTGTAATCAACGAGGAGTTTACAGCATTTGCCGAACACTATGGATGTACCGTATATCCCGCACGGGTACGTCATCCAAAAGACAAGGCCTTGGTGGAAAATGCCGTGAAACTGCTTTACCGCTCTGTCTATGCTGATATCGAGGGGCTTGTATTCAACTCGCTGGAATCTCTGAATGCGGCCATCTCCGAATCGCTCTCGGCCTTCAACGGGCGCAGGATGAGTGGACGTCCCCTGTCCAGACGGGAACAGTTTGAACAGATTGAATCCGACTGCCTCCGCCCACTTCCCGTCATACGTCATCAGATGAAAGAACGACGCTCCGCAACGGTAATGCGGAACAGCTACGTCACCTTCCGGCTTCACCATTACAGTGTACCAAAAGAGTATATAGGCAAACGTGTCGAGATTGTATATGATGCCGACACGCTGGATATATATCATGGCCTGCGTCTGGTGACCACACATCAGCGTGATGACACGCCCTATGCCTATACGACTAAGGATGCCCACGGATTGCCTGGACGCCATGGAAGTTACGAAAAGGACCTGGAACAGATTTACGAACGAGCCGGTCAGACGGATAACGTCCTGTTGCTGTATCTGCGCAAGGTGGCGGAACTCAAGAAGTATCCTCCCGCGGCATTCCGTTCATGCAAAGGAATCATGGCACTGGAGAAGACCTTCGGACTGGAACGGTTGGTGGCAGCAAGCGCATGCGCCACGCAACTGCGCCAATACGGATATCAGGAAATAAGGCAAATCCTTGAGCGTGGGGATGATGCAGACTTCCTGTCAAAAGAAGACATTGATGATGAAGTCCCAGTAACATCTACCCACAAAAACATCCGCGGAGCAGCCTACTTCGCAAAATCAAAACATTTAAATAAGAACAACAATGGAAACAAATAATCTTACCACCCCAATAGCAGTCGAAAAAGACCGCAATACGTTGACAATCGAGCTGATGAACCGTATGAAGCTACATGGCATGGCAGCCGCCTTCACTGAAAGCCTGGCCTCCACCATGGCCGAAACAATGACAATCGACTCTTTCCTACACATGTTACTTGCCAGGGAATGGGACTACCGCGCCAATGCGGCCATCCAACGTCTTATACGCGGAGCTTCGTTCCGCTACAAGGCCTGCCTCGAACAGATAGACTATACAATCCCGCGTGGCCTTGACCGTAACCAAATGGAGCGGCTTGCTTCGCTGGAGTTCATTCGCCAGGGACAGAACCTCTTCATCACCGGTTCATCCGGTACCGGAAAGAGCTTCCTTGCCACAGCCATGGGGTATGAAGCCTGCAAGAAGGGTATACGAACATATTATGCGAATGCCCCGAAACTTATGGGTACGCTTAAAGTGGCAAAATTAAAAGGCACATTGGAAGCGGAACTCAAGAGAATCGAACGGAGCACACTGCTCATATTGGATGATCTATTCCTTGTGAACCTTGACGCCAAGGAACGTCCCATCCTGCTTGATATAATAGAGGACCGGCATGGACGCAAGTCTATCATCATTACCTCGCAACTGCCGACGGATAATTGGTATGACGCAATCGGGGATCCTACCGTGGCAGATGCCATAATGGATCGTATTATACATACGGCTCACCGAATTGAGTTAAACGGAGAAAGTGTCCGGAAGATGGCGGCATACAGAGGGAAATAAACTAAAATAATAATAACCCCATCGGTCAAGACTTTTTGAGGGGGCATTATTGAATATTTTCAGGGGGTAGAATCTTTTTGGTTTTAGGGGGCATCTTACACTGGATTTTCCAACAATTTTGATGCAGAATATATTAAATCTAGTTTTGGGGTAAGAGCAGAAGCTACAGTAAAATATATTGCAGAAAATATTATTAGAAATGTAGATAATTCAATAACAACAGATTCTGGTGAATATGTAGTATCAGAGTTAGCTCGCAAATCAATTGTTAGAGAATTAGATTATTTAGATATTCCACTTGGGGAGTTAATCAAAGAACAAAAAAGTGGCAATCCTGGATTTGATTTTTATTCAGAAAGTAAAAAACAAATCCTTTTATATGGAGAAGCTAAATATAGTTCCAGTCGCAATGCATATGGAGTAGCTTTTGAACAAATTGTTAGATTTGAACAAGAAAAAAGGGATCACGCAGACCTGGTTGATATTGATAGATTTTGCAGTAGAATAGCCTTAAATAATGTCATGAACGGACAAAAAGGATTTATTGCTGCATTTGCTTCAAAAAATATTCCTACTTCAACTTTGATAAATAATATCAAGAATAATATCCACTTTAAGATATTATCTCGATTTGAAGAACTTATTTGTATTGCGGTAAACTTATGAAAAATACAATCAAAAACATCATACAAGGAGATAATCTCAAACAAATATTCCAGTATGTGTTGAATAATCTATACAGAAGTGGTCCCATATCTGTAACAGATATGGAGATTCTGTCATATTTGTCATTGTATCAAAATGAAATATTTGAGATACATAAAAGTTCAATATTAAACTACATGGCTGTATTTTACAAAGAAACTGAAGAGAAATCCTTGAAAGATGTCATATTTAATCAATACAAAAAGTATATTAATGAAAACTATCAACACAATTATACTCCTGTTCAAGCAAACATCATAAAAGAAGTAGCTAATAGTCAGTATTTTAGTTTTTCTGCCCCGACAAGTACAGGAAAATCTTTTGTTTTCATGAATATGATTAAAGAAAGTATCCATGATGTGGTCGTGATTGTCCCATCAAGAGCACTTATTAATGAATACTATTTAAAGTTATGTAATCAGATACAAGATAAATCAGTTAATATATTGACTTTTATAGATAAAATAAACACAGCAAATTCGCAAAAAAGTATTTTTATTATTACTCCAGAACGATGCAGAGAGCTATTTAAATACAGAGACAAATTCACTGTAGACCTATTTCTTTTCGATGAAGCACAACTAAGCGATGAAGATTCAAAAAGAGGATTATATTTTGATAGTATTGCCAAGCTGCATTTCCTTATTCAAAATTTATATTTGCTCATCCTTTTGTGGAAAATCCAGACTCACAAATTGAAAAAAATCATTTTGATAAAACAAAATCTAATGCCATTCAGTACAAACAAAAAAATGTAGGGCAAATGTTTTTGTGCGTTGATGATAATTGGAACTATTTTCATTTTGGAATTGAAAAGACAATTATGGGAAACCAGAAAGTGAAATGCCCCTTTGATCCAATCAAAAAGGTAATAGAGCAAAATGGAACAGTTTTATTTTATATATCAAAATCTAAAATTTACGACAAGAGATTTCTCACAGAGTTTAGAAAATATATTGATTTGTGTAAAAGTATAGATAGTGAAGTAGTTGATTCATATATCAATAAATTGAAGGAATACACAGGCGGAGATACTATTGCAAATAAAAACTATTATTCTCAAATGATAGCATTATTAAAACGAGGTATAGTTATTCATCATGGTTCATTACCTTTACAAACAAGAATTATTATTGAAGAATTTACTAAAGCAGGATTTTGTAGAATTTGTTTTGCTACATCAACATTAGAACAGGGCATAAATATGCCTTTTGATATAGTGTTTTTAGACAGGTTAGAAGCTAGCAAGCCTTTAGCTGTAAAAAATTTGATTGGAAGAGCAGGACGTTCTACTTCTTTAAACAAATTTGATTATGGTTTTGTGATTATTAGCTCTCCATCTAATATGGCTAAATTTCGAGAGATAATTAATCAAGATGAAATTTTAAGTGCAATATCTTCTTTGGAATCGACAGAACTACATGATGATGACTATAATGAATTTAGAGAGGCTATCTTAAATGGAACCTTGTCCGATGAATATAATCTAACAGAAAATGAATTGAATCTTTTAGAAACAAATGATGCAAAAAAGATTATAGAGTTAATATTGAACTCGACATTCAGCGGAGATAAACTTATTGATTTTCAAACAATTAATTCTGATGATAATTATAAATTAAAGTTATATGAGTATTTCTCGGATTTATATTCAACATATTTAGGTAGAAATCTAGAAGATGGAGAAAATGATGTTCTAAATACTGCTATCAAAATTATGTTATGGAGAATTTATGGGAAAACATTCAAGAACATATGTTGGTATCGCTATTCATATGCAAGCAGAACTAAAGATAGGGAGATATTAAAAAAACAAGGACATAGAACAGATCATATTATGGCGAACTATATGACTGGATACCATGATTTTCCAGATAAGCACTTGCCTCGTTTTGGACTTTTTCAATTAGGAACTAAAGCTAAAGATGTTGATTACGATTTGGTTATGTATGACACCTATGATTATATCGATAAACTAATAGGATTTAAACTGAGTGATGTGTATTACGCAGCTTTTAGTAAATACTATGAAGAGTTTGGTGATATTCGAGCTTTGAGACTTGCAAAATATATAAAATATGGAACTGATAGTGAAAGATATATTTGGATGTTAAGATATGGAATGTCTTTTGAGGATATAGAAACCATAGATAAACACATAGAAAGTATCAATGCTGAAAGAATTATATTTAAAGATTCTATAAGAACTGTTCCAGACGAAGAAATACAATCTATAATTCGTTTTATACCTTAAATTTGAGACAAAGCACCTTTGGAAATCTTATTCATATTGTATATAATAT
>OHQK01000569.1_pt1 | contig 9245 bp, 4 predicted proteins | sample 1578171 | NCBI WGS metagenome assembly OHQK01 (sample SAMEA3879531, study PRJEB24766) | human gut metagenome | biome: human-associated habitat; feature: feces | place: USA | collected 1985/1987
GTTCGTACGGTTGCCGTCCGTCGGGGGCTATCTGTGGGAAGATACGTTTTTCGGCGAAAGTATCGACCACTTCTTGTGCCAGCTTCTTGTTGCCGGTATAGAGGGCGAAAGCTATGATTTGGGCGTCGTAGGCCACACTGTGGTTGTTGGCTCCGGCTGCTTCTTCTTTGCCTTGCGGACTGGTGAGCATCCAGTCGGTCAGTTCGGCAAACCATTTCTTCAGTTGTTTGCTGTCCTTGGCAGTAAATGCTTTTGATTGTTCCAGTAGTGCTACGGCATCCAGCATCTCTATGAAGGAGTAGGTGTCTATCAGTCCGTAGCAGCGCCCCTTGTCGTTATTGTGCCCCGGTATCATCTGCGCGTATTCCAGATTAGGATTCATCCGGGTGGCTTTGTCCAGAAACCATACACGGATAAGCTCAGTAGCTTTCCGGGCATATTTTTCTTCTTCGCTGAAGTACCAGGCCAATGCCAGGGTGGTGATGCGGTTGGCGGTTGTTCCCAGACGGTTGCGGTCCAGTTTGTTCAGTTCGGGATTCGATATGCCGTCGCGGTTGATGTAGGGTAGGCCGTCAGGTTTTGCAGGGTCGGGCCAAAAGTAGCGGGCCTGGCTCATATAGTCGTGCTTGTCACCGCTGGCGGGTGTCTTTTCCTTCATCATGACGGAAAGAGGCTGTGCATCCGATAGTCTGTCCGCTTCCTTCTTCAGTGTCTCGTAGGCTGTGGCGTAGAACGGTTCCCGGATGGAGCGTTTCACATTGGCAAGGTGTGTTGTGTTCCATACGGATTGCGCTTGCATGCAGGGTGCCATAAGCAAGATGGCAAGCATCCATTGGGCTGCTGCTTTCAGTTTCATGTCTTTTTATTTTAGAGTTAGTGAATATTTCGTAGTTTGATACCGTTCAAGAAGCATGTTCCGCTTGCCGGATGGAAGCGTATGTCTATGTGGTCTGTATCGTTGGTGATTATGTATTTCTTTCTCATGGCCTGGCAGTATCCGCTTTCTTTGCAGGGAGAAAGTTTTTCTTCCAGCATCTTTCCGTTTACGGAAATGCCAAAGGTGTTCTCACGGCTTTTTTGTTCTCCCTCTCTTCCCAATTGGTAGGCTATTCCTTCGTTCTGGAGAAAAATATCCGTAAAGAGGAGCTCCACTTCGTATACTCCTCGGGGAACATCGAAACGGTATCCTTCTATTCCGTTTCTCAAGGTCTGGAAAAGAGGGCCGTCTGCCGTTCTCCGGATTTCGGTCTGTGTGCTCAACTCTTTGCCTCCGATGTATCCCCAGCTGCCTTTTGTGTAGGGCTGGTCTGGAAGCCAGGTTAATCGACTTTCATCGGATGTATAGAAACACTGGCTTCCTACATTGACGGCCAGTTCCAGGTCTTTCAGTCCTGTAGAGTTCAGGTTTGTCGGGATGGGAGTAAAATGTACCTTTATTCCATCTTGAACAGTGGTTCCCTGGTAGTTCCCTTGAACCAGTAACAGTGGTTCTTTGCTGCTGAACGGTGCTTTAAAAATGGCAGTATAGTTGTCTACCTGTTGTCTACCCAGTGATTTCCCGTCGATGGAAAGTTCCACTTCGGGAAGATTGGTATATATCTTGACCGGCAGCAGCACGGAGGAGTCACCTTGTTGTATTCCGGTACGGTATATCCAGTCACGGCTGGCGATGTGCAGCACCGGAATATCTTTGCGCCAGGCTGCTTTATAGTAGTAGAAAACATCTTTGGGAGTCCGGTCAGAGTATGCTAGTCCCTTGTTGTTGATGCGCGGCATGGATTCATCTCTGAGTGCGGAAGAGAAGTCTATGAAGTTCCAGTGGGTACCGCCACAGACATAGGGCGTATTTTCTAGTATGGGCAGATAGTGCTCAAGGAACTTTTGTTGGTATTCGATGCTGAAGTCAAAGGCACGGGGATTCAGGGAGTGCAGCCGTTTGTCCGAACCGGCACCATATTCGCTGACAATCATCGGATGGGTGGGGTAATTGCGGTGTTGTTCTGCCAGAAACTTCTCGAATCCGGTGACATCGCCTCCATACCATCCTTGATATAGATTCCAGCCTATAATGTCTGTTATTTCGCTTAAGCCGGTTTCATTGTAGCTGTTGCTGCCGTGGAATGCCATGGCACTGATACGGGTGGAGTCTTCTTCTTTCAGAACTTGTTCCAGTCTGTTGGCCAGTGCAAGGGTACGTTCTATAACGGGTTTCAGCTCGTTTTCGGTTTTATATTTTCGTTGGGTGACAAGTAATATTTCATTCATGTATCCCCAAATGATGATGGACGGATGATTGTAATGTTGGCGTATCATTTCCCGTAAGCTGCGTTCGCAGTTGTCTCCGTAACCCGGTGTGTCGGGCACAATGTCTATGACGGGAATTTCTTCCCATGCCAGCATTCCCAGCTTGTCACACATCTCTATGATAGCGTCGTCTTGTGGATAATGGGAAATTCGGATGAAGTTGGCTCCCATCTCTTTCATTAGTTTCATGTCACGGCGGTGCATTTCGTCCGTCAGGGCTACACCGATAGGTTTCTGGTCCTGGTGGCGGCAGATACCGCGCAGTTTATAGGGCTTTCCGTTAAGGTAGAAGCCTTTGTTGGATTCGAAATGGAACCAGCGGAAACCGGTATGGTGGTTGCTTTGGTCTACGATGGACTTTGTTTTGCAGTTGAACAAGGTGGTTTCTACTCTGTAGAGGTAGGGCGTTTCCGGAGTCCATAGCAGTGGTTGGAGGATAGGAGATATATTGCTGTCAAAGTTTCGTGTCTCTCCGGCTTTGAGCTGTATAAACTGCTTTTGCGTTTGGAGGAGGGTTCCATCAGGGTGGTAGATGGAGTGTACCAGTTCGAGTGCTGCTTTTTCCCGGGCATCATTCTTTATTTCGCCATGGATGGACAAGGTGGCTTGTTGCTCGGATACCCGGGGAGTGGTGATGAAGATACCGTCGGAACCATGATTTGTCAGATTGAAATGTTGGCTGGGTACGGCGATGAGCCATGCATCTCTATAAATACCACCGAAGAAGGTAAAGTCACCCGAAATAGGCGGAATGTCCATTCTGGCATTATCCACGCGGATAACCAGCATGTTGGGTGAGTTGAAGGAGAGAAATGGAGTAATGTTGAGTGTGCTTGCAGTGTAACCTCCAGTATGTTCACCGACTTTCTTTCCATTGATATAGATACAAGTTGCTTTGCTGGCAGCATCCAGTTTCAGAAAAACTTGTTTCCCTATCCAGTCTTGTGGCAGGATTATTTGTCTACGGTACCATCCCGTACCCCGATAATAATCCTTCTCGGTATATGCGTCGGTATTCCAAGTATGGGGCAGGTGAATATCCTCCCATTCGTCATCCTTGAAAGTGCTGTCTAAGGCAGCGGTACATTCGCCTTTTCGGAACTTCCAACTGTCGTTGATGGTTTGGATTTCCCGTTGTGCATAAAGACTGGACGGGGCCAGGATAGAAAAAATAATTATTGTAGCAATTGTCCAACAGACCGGTTTGTGTATATGCTTGAAGATTCTCATGATAAAAGATAAAGTATTATAGAACTGTGATGCTGACAAAGATAATGAAAGGGGAGGCGAAAATAAAGATAAATGTGATATTTTCGCCTCCCGGTTTAGAAAACAACCTTTTTATTCCGGATGCATGTGATTATCTGTCAGCGGATTCGTTAGCTTTGATTGGCCATCCCGGATTCTGGTAAATGGGGGAGGTGCTGGTGGTTTCACCGTCTGAAGCTGTAATCAGGAAATGACTTTCGGCTATCGGGCTGAGGTAGTGTGCCTGGCAGAAGTTCAATCCATTGTAGTACAGTCCGGTAGACGCTACTTGGTAGGGGCGTACATATTCGCTTAATTCCGGTGATGAGATGGTGTTTTCTTTATCGCTTTTACCGTAAATTAGTTTGTCGGTCAGTCCTGCTGTTTCATAGTCTTTAATCATGGGACCCCACAGCTTGATTCCTTCTATCTGGAAACCATTCAGCTGGTCCATGGCACGCCAACGGATCAAATCGTTGTAACGGTAGCCTTCTCCTATAAATTCATTGCGGCGTTCGCGGCGGATATTGAACAGTGTTTTGTCTATTAATTGTCCGGTGGAATAGGCTCCCCAATCATATAGTTTTTCTTGCCCCATGTCGGTAGCGGCAATGGTCTTGTTGTAATCGGGTTCAATACCGGCACGAGTACGCAAGGCACGCCAGTATTTGTCGGCTTTGTCATCCAGTTTATGGTTCTTTTCGTAGTAGGCTTCAATGTAAGTAATGTAGGCTTCTGCTGCCCGGAACATGATGGCGGCAGTCTGGTCTTTGTTCAGATCCTGGTCCTTCAAGTCGTGGGAGTAACCTTTACCCAGCAGGTATCCTGTGGCAGTAGAGTACTTCACGTCATCGGAATAGACCATCGGGGTAGTGGAGAAGTATTCGGGACTAGTAGTGTTGATGAATGTTTTTACTTCACCCGGAGCCTTCATGAAGAGGCGCCAACGGTCATCGCGGTCTATCTTGGTATCACCGATGTAGTCGTCGCCTTTGTAACCGCTACCTTCTGCATAGACGGGCAGACCGTTCTTCATGAGAAAGGAATGTTCCATCTGGTGTGTATAGCCACGGGCATACCCGTAGTAAATGTGATGGTTGTAGTCGGTACCTATGCTCAAGTCACGGTTGTAGGGACGGTACATCAGGACCTCGGGATATCCGTTCGGGTTCTGGGTAGCGAACATGTCATAGTAGTCGTTGGCGGCATCGGCAGCAGATTGCTGTATACTACCGTTGTTGGCGGTCAGTGCCACGGCATCTGCTACGGTCTGGGAGGCGTTGATAGCCTGGTCGAGGAAGAAGTTCACTTCCGCTTCGGGGCTTCCACTGGGGAATTGATATCCTTTATTATAATCTTTTTCAGCTCCTGGCCATCCCTTACCGTTTGGAACTAGTGCAGTCCCGGCATGGTATTTTTCCCAGGTTGCTTCGAACAAGGCTACACGGGCTTTTAGCACAAGTGCGGCATTTTTTGTAATGCGCGCTTTGCCTCCGTCAGGATTGTTGGTCAAATATTCGATTGCCTTGTCCAGGTCTTGCAGAATGAAGCGAGCTACTTCATTGCGTGGCTGTCGCTTGGAAGCTTCGACAAGTGCTTCTTTGTTATCGGGCAATACTTCTTTGATGATGGGGAAATCGCCCAATTTGCGTAAACGGTAGAAATATTGGTAGGCCCGTAGGAAATAGCCTTCACCAATGTAGTGCTTGATGTTGGTTGAGTTTCCTTTGATACTTCCGGTTTCCAGATTCTTCTCGGTAGATTGGATGAAATAATTCAACGTATAAATGTTGTTGAAGTTCCATTCGCCGCCACTTGCCGGAGTTTTCCATTCGCCAATTAGGTAACGGTTGCTGGAGTTGCGGGTGGTGGCGTTGTCCGTAGCCATTTCGTCATCTCCATATAAGCTGTTCAGTGAAGGGAAGTTATCCGTGTAATAACGGATAGTATAGGCAGCTAATTGACTCTCTTCCACCAGATAGTTTTCGGGAGCAACGTCAGAGGGAGGGGTGATATCCAAGAAATCATCACAACCGGTTCCGGTCATGAGCATGCATCCCAAAACGATTCCTTTTACGATATGTTTATACTTTAATGTTTTCATATTCTTGTTTTTGTTTTAGAAGTTAACACTTAATCCGAATGATATTGTCTTTGCCAGTGGATATACCGTACCGTTTGCTTGTTCGGTGCTTTGGTATCCGGCACCACATGTTTCCGGGTCCATGGTATCGCTGAGGCTGGTAATGGTCAATAGGTTTTCGCCGGAAACAAAGATGCGCAGATTCTGTAGCATAAGTTTGTTTATCCATACTTTGGGGAAAGTATAGCCAACCTGTATGTTTTTCAGACGCATGTAGGCTGCATTCTGCAGATAGCGGGTCTGGCTTTTGTTGTTTTTTGTATTAAAAATCGGTCGTGGGTAATAGGAATTCAGATTCTCTCCCAGTGGATTTTCGGATGTACGGAAGTAGTCAAGATGCTCTTTGAACGAGGTAGACCACCATTCACCGTCCGTTACACCCCAGAAAGTCATGTTTTTATCGCCCGGCCACCAGTCGCGCTTCAGTACGCCTTGCCAGAACATTTGTAAGTCCCATCCTTTGTAGGCAGCATCCAGGTTGATGCCCGTCATGAAACGGGGGGTACTGTTACCGATTTTTTTCATGTCACCCATATCATTGATGGTATAACTTCCGTTATTGATTTTACCATCCCCGTTGAGGTCGGCGTACATGATGTCTCCGGCCGCCCATTGGCTGCCTAACGCACTTTGTCCACCGTTGGGTAGTGAAGCGAGATGCTGCTGCATTTCTTCATCGGTCTTGGCAATGCCGATGGTTGTGTAACCGTAAATATTACCGATGAGTTCGCCTTCCACATATTTGGAAAGGGAACCGGTAGGGTTACCATAGCGTAGAATCTTGCTTTGCGAGTCGGAAAGACTTAGTTTGGCTCCATATTTGAAGTCACCGATTTGGTCACGCCACCCGATTTGAAGTTCCCAGCCATAGGTCTTCATATCGGTATTATTGGTAGGGGGAACATTGGTACCAAGTGCGGCGGGTAATTCAATGCCGGGTCCCATCATGTCTTCTGTTTTGCGTATGAAATAGTCGAAAGAACCGGTCAGACGATTGTTGAGAGCAGCTACATCCAGACCGATATTGGTACTTTTGATCTTTTCCCAAGTCAGTGAAGAAGAAACCAGTTTCGGAGCTTCGGCAGTATTGGGCTTGGCATTGTTGATGAGCCAGTTACCATTGGATGCTTTTACATCCATTGTCTGATAAGTGGGATACCAGTTATAGATGTTGGCATTGGCCAGTGTGCCGTAAGATACTCTTAACTTTAAGGTAGAAATTTTTTCTGCCAGAGATTCGAAGAATGCTTCGCGGGCAATATTCCAGCCGAGTGAGAAGGAAGGAGTTAGAATCCAGCGGTTACCACGGCGGAAGCGGGAGGAACCGTCGTAGCGGAGGTTACCTTCTACCAAATAACGCCCGGCATAATCATAGTTGATGCGGCCAAAAAAACCTGCACTGGCCCACTCTTGCACAACACCTGAAATGCCGTAAGATTGTGAACTGGTAGTCAAGTTGAGAACTGGAAGGTCGGTAGAAATCATGTCAGCGCGTTGTGCGCTTACATCACGATATTTTTGCCGTTCAATCTGCATACCGGCTGTGGCTGCAATGGTGTGCTGCCCCAGGGTGATGTCGTAGTTGGTATAAACATTGGGATTCAGGAAGAGCGATTTGTAGGCGTATTCGTACACCTTGTCTTCACTTGGCCCGGTCATGGTAGCTACATATGTTTTCTCTGGATCGTTGGCCATGTGTGAGTATACACGCTTGTGTTCATAATGTGTCCAATTATTGTCGGTCTTGATGTTGAGTTCACCGATGATATTCCAGTTTTTCAGTGGGGTAATGGTAATACGTACTTGTTGGGAAAGCCCATCGTTGATTTCGTTCTGACGACCGCCGTTTTGCAAGGCCTCGATGTAGTTGATGTCGGACATGTAGTAGCCGTTGGGGTCTTTCAGGGGACGTACCGGACGGCAGCGACGGAGTACATTGTTATAGAAATCATTCCATAGTATACTTGGGCGGTCATAATCGGTGCGTGAATAACGGGTGGAATAGTCTACCTTTACATAATCTGTAATTTGGGCAGAAATTTTTCCTGTCAAGTTATAGCGCTTGTTGTGGTCTGTGCCGTAGCGCATGAAGCCGCTTTGTCCCAAATAATTGGCTGACATGTAGTAAGTAAACTTTTCTGTACCTCCACTGATACTGGCATTATGTTCTTGTGCAGTAGACCAGTTACGGTAGTATTCTTGTAGCCAGTCTACATTGCCCCAGGTATAGTCATAATTCCATTTACCGTTGCCTTGTGCTTCGGCGACGTCATTAGGGGCAAGTTTACCGTCAACATAGTCTTTCACTTTCTGCTTGTACTCTTCTGTATAGTAGTGTGTGCTGTTTTTGTTGAACATGGCTTCATCGTAATAGTTAACGTATTCCCATGCATTCATCATTTTGGGCATCTTGATGGGGGTGTTGAAACGGAAACTGTTGTTGTAGTTAATTACCGGGCGACCGGATTTACCGGATTTGGTGGTTACCAATACGACTCCGAAAGGCGCGCGTGAACCGTAGATGGACGAGGCTGCTGCGTCTTTCAATACGGAGATACTCTCAATATCTTGTGGATTAATGGTATTGAGGTCTCCTTCCATACCATCAATCAAGATGAGCGGTGAACCGCTGGCATAGTCATTATTATTAGCGTCTTTGCCTACGGTACCATTGCCACGAATGTTGATGGATTTGCTGGCATTCAGTTCACCACCATGCCCACTGTTTGAGATATTCAAGCCAGGGATAACACCTTGCAGTGCTTGTACGGCACTGCTCACGGGGCGGGCTTCGAGATCTTTGGCTGAAGCAGTAGCCACAGAACCGGTGAGGTTTACTTTCTTTTGTGTACCGAATCCTACAACAACCACCTCATCCAGTGTTTGTGTGTCCTCTTTCAGTCTGATGGTTCCTTTTACATGGTTGACTGGAATTTCTTGAGTAACATACCCGATGTAAGAAATTACAATAGTTGAATTGAGGGAAGCCTGGAGACTGAAATTACCGTCAATGTCGGTAATGATTCCATTATTTGTCCCTTTTTCAAGGATTGAAACCCCGATAAGGGGCTCACTGGTAGTTTCATCTACCACTTGTCCTTTAATAGTAATACTACTTTGGGCAAAAGTTCCCAAACTGGTAAGAAGCATACAACAGAAGAAAAGTAGCTGTACCAGCTTTCGGAAAAAGATCTTTTTTCTCATAATACGTAGATTTAATTAATTGTAAGTTATGTATTTTGTCAGGGGCAAAAGTAGTCTTCTCTTATATTCACTAAGGCAAAAGGGCTACATCAAAACTTTCTCAATCATGTGTTATGACTACATCAAAGCTTTCTCTTCCATGATATAAAATTTTTATAATCAGTTGAATAAAATGTAAAAATGGTACATCTTGCGATTTTGCTATATGCTCTTATTTTTATATATATTAAGCTTTTGAAAATTAAAATGTTTCTATTAAATCATAAAATATGGGTGAAGACTCATATGGAATTTAGAAAAGAGATTTATCTTTTAAAATATCAATTTAAATAAGAGTTTTTAATGT
>OHQK01000573.1_pt1 | contig 9186 bp, 9 predicted proteins | sample 1578171 | NCBI WGS metagenome assembly OHQK01 (sample SAMEA3879531, study PRJEB24766) | human gut metagenome | biome: human-associated habitat; feature: feces | place: USA | collected 1985/1987
GTTGGTGCACCACTTGGAAACCGTTACGGGATCCTTTCCTAATTGACCAGCAAGCCAGACGCCTGTTTTGCCAGCATCAGCCAATGCTCCTTTAATTCTATTTAAATTCTCCATGCAAATTTCTTAATGTTGAATGCAAAGATATAAGAATCTTCTGAAAAGACTTGTGAAATTGCAATAATGCTGACTGCTTGTCGAAAATTAATCTATTATTGCCCCCTGATTTTATTATTTCCCATAAAAGGAGGGTAAACCATATAAATCATACTATAGCTAAATTTTGGTGTAGGAACTATGTAAAATTGATAGTATCATCATGTGCGATGCTTCATGTGACACAATATACAACCAGTCCCACCCCCATTGTATAAACAAGCAGGGATATCACCAAGACTTTCATCCAGAAGTCCGAGTACCAAACGCCTTCATTCTGTCTGAGAATTTTGCGCATATTGGATTCATGCTCGGTGATAAGCCTCGTTTGTTCGGCACGGTGATTTGCCAACACCGAATTCCAACTTTCTATAGAACGGTCTATGAGTTGTCTAAGTTGGGCAAGTTGCTCAGGAGTGATGGTTGCCTTAAAGTTCGTGTCCCGTTCTGCTTTTACTATAGCATTGCAGATGCAATTGACGATATTATCACAACTGCCAACAGCAGCTTTGAGCGCACCCTCAATGTGGCTTTCTGCAGCGATGGCCTTCTCTAAATCCTCATTGAACTTTATCAGTGTTTCTTTTGCCTCTCTTATCTCTACGAGAAATTTATCCACTTCTGATTTTTCAGTCTCAATTTGCTGGTTGATTTCAACCTTCTCCAGCATGTCATTGACATTTATGGGCGATGTGCCCCTTGATTTTCCTATACCCATGTTCTTGTATTTATAAAAGGTGAATTATCTGTGAAGTCCTCTCCTGCGTTTGCACATGCTGTTTGCCATTCGTGCGCAACGGCGTGCCCATTCAAGTTCGTCTTCGTCCTTGTCTCTTCCCCAGCCTCCTGTATCAGAACCGCCACCGCCACTTGAAACCGCCATGCTTGTGGCTGCATCCAAATACCCGGCAAAGAGTAAAAGAGCCGTGTGTTGTATCTCTTCAATCTTGGCCAACGGATGAGCTTCCTCCAAAGAACACTCCTGCTGGATAATATTGTCAGCGGCTTCGGGAATATCCACATGATAACTGTGATATTCGTCTGTCGCAATATCGTAATGCTTTATAACAGGCTGTGAAATAAAAGTAATATCTGCTGACCGTGTTTGTTGAGGAATAGATTTTGTTGGCTCAGACTTCCTTTCCTGCTGATGCAGTTTTGCCCAAGTAGCCTCAATCTTTGATGGAGTCAAGTTTCGACCGACACCCAACACGGATGACTTATAATTGGAGTTGCCACGTTTGATGGAATAACCATAAACCTTGCCCTTATCATCTTCTTGCAGATGCACTTTATAGCCTCGTTTTGTCAGTTCCATTGCATATTGTTGCCAACTGAACTTATCCATCTCACGGAGTATCTTCATGCAGTAATTTGTGATTTCCTGTCTGTGCTGTATGCCGATTTCTTCAGACTGTACCCAACCACGCCTTTCGTTGATGATATTCGCAGCCATGACAGCCCTCTTACCAATCTTATGACTATCGTTGATTTTGCCATCCATGTCCACACGGTTGGCATCAATATGCAGATGGAGTATACCACTTTTGGAATCCCGATGCAAGGCAACGATGTACTGCGAACCTTTGAGGTTTGTCTGTTTTGATGATGCTCGCTTGGTCTTCTCGGAAAGGTCTATGGAGTCAAATACATGGATGAACTCGTTTGCTAAATGTACCCAATCATCCATCTTCCAGTTCTGGCTTTCTTCCTCGGCTGGGGAAATCTCAATTCTTATCACGTTCCTGCCAAGAGGTCTGCCCTTATTGATTTTCTCGGCAAACATTTTCTGTACGAGCATCATCCGCCCATACATCGCTTCCGGTGAAATGTCATCGGGCAACAGGTTGGCTTTGACTATATCCGCCCTATCCTTGTTGACGGAGTATCTTATGGCATTTGCACCATGCGGAATGGTACTGGCTTTTGCTATCATAATAGGTAAGGATTTTTATTCTGTTAGGTAATTCTCGATCTGGCCCCAGCGGTTGATAAGCTGTGTAGCTGCTATCATCCATTGCTCTACAAAGCGTGTATCACTGAAATACAAGGCTCGTTTGTCCGCTTGGATAGATTTCACGGCTGCCACAATACGGATAAGGTCACCCCTTGCATCCGTCAGGCTGCACAAGGCTTCTACTTCACGCTCGGTCAGCCGCTGACGAGGATGTTGCCCCAAAGCTGTGCGGCGCACATAGTTACTCATGGATAAACCGCATGTCTTGGCAAGTTCTTTCGCTTTGGCATATTCCTGTTCCGTTACTCTGGCTTCAAGCCGTAGGGTGCGTCTTATAACTTTCTTGTCGTTTTCTTCATCAGTTTCATTGCTGATATTCTTTTTCTTTTTCATGCTTTATTGTGTTATGGATGAAACTTCTATCTAAAAAAGGACAGCACGGTGGGAGCTTGCGACTGCCGGAATACGCCTATGTGGTACGGTTGAGTGTAGCGAATTTGTGCGACATAGGAACTTCTTGCAAGACCCCACACAAAACATAGGCTCCACCGCCATATTCTATATCGCTATATCAGACTTCCTGCCGAAATATCCTCGTTGGATTCTTCCTCTCCCGCAGGCTGTGGAGAAGCCGAAACAGAAGGGAAAGGAGAAGAGTGTGAAAGTAATTCCCCTTCGTCTGATATAACAGGCAATTTGCCTTCAAAGGAAAAATCAGTGTCAGAAATACTGTCCTTATCCGTTGCTTCCGTTTGACTGCAATCATTAGAGTTGGGGACGTTTTCCTCCAGCGGAGTGGTTGGCAAGATGGACACCGTTTTATCGGATAGTGCGCCAGTATTCTCTCCCTCATCTTGTCGGTCTTTGATTCGGACATAAAAAGGATTATCTATGCGATTGCCATTTTCCATCCATGCCGATATACATTTCAGTGTGTGAACACTTGTGCGGTTGCTCTGCGTGGATGCGACAATTCCCAACTGGTTCATCTTATCAAGTACACGGGATATGGTCTTCTTGTCGTAGCCTAACTTGCAGGACAAATCCACTTCCGAAAGGATGGCTTGCCCCACTTGTAAGGTTGTGGAAAATCCTTTTATGGCATAATCGTTTTCTTCCAACACAGCCGCTTCAATAAGTCGGTGCAATATCTTCATACGGTCAATGCCGTATTTGCTTCCTGCCAGATATGCAAGTTGCTCTGACGAAAGCACTATACAATAGTTCAAATCTGTTTTCATCGTCTGTATAATTTGAGATGGTTTATAAATGGTGCAGCCAAAAGAGAAAGTCAGCGGTGCATACCGTAACCTCTCTCCGGCATATAATACTCCTTGTCGTATGCGATGTGGTCAAGTACGTTTTGCAGCCTGTCCAGTTGTTGGCTGTCCAATACACGGATGGCGGCAATGGTAATGTTCTGTGAAGCGATACGGCGGTGTTCACAATTCCGTTCTGATGTACTTCCGTCTCCATCGGCATGGACACTTCGCAGGTAATTGTTCACCGCCTCGGTCTGTTCCTTGCTTGGAAAGGTGGAGGGATAACGGTCTTGAACATACGTAACCATGTGGCTGACCGCATTTGCCAACAACAGGTCACGTTCTTGTAGCTGTTTGATAAGTTCTTCTTTCCTCATATTGTTGGTTTATATTGCCCCGTGTCCCAAGCATTTTTATAACTTTCTATTTTGCTTACTTCCTGTTTTTATTCTTTTTCGAGGGCAAAAGGGGGACAAGGGGACATTAGTTTTTTCTTTTCCCTTATTTTGAAATTAGAATGGTAATTCCAGTTCACTTGGCAGTGTTGCGCAGGACTCTTCACTTGGAGCGTCCACCCTCACCCATGGGTATTTCGTCCGTCCCGTCTTATCGCAGTAGGCTGGATGCAGCCCCTTGACCTTCTCCTGTTCACTCCGTTTCCAATTTGGAATCATGGACATCAAGCGGTTGATGTATTGCGAAGTGTATTTGGACGGATTTCGTCTGACCAAATCATTGGGCAGTTCCTCTATTATCTGTCGGGCACAAACCATATTGAGTGAGGTCATTGTAGAATTTGGTTCTGAGTAGGCTCCTTTCTGATAAGCCAGTCGTGTCGGAATCATCCAATTTGCATATTGAATGGGAACCTCACGCTCCAGATACATTTCTATGTCCTCCATAATTGGGTCAACAAGAATGTTGGAATGTTGCATCTGCACCTCGTTGGCCTTATTCTCCATGTCCGGTGACAAGTAGAGTTTCATTCCTTGTCGATAATAGGCGTATGCCTCTGCCCAAAGCTGAGGAACGGAACACTGTAGTTTATCCAGCCAATCCGACACATGCCCATTGCCTTTGGCCGAGATAATCCACCATCGGCGATTTCCATTGTCTCCTTGCAGGAAGTTTGCCTCATTGGTGGTAGCCGCAAAAACATTGTGCCGCATGAACTCCACCACCTTATGCCCATAAGCCGGACGCATATAATCACTGCAACGGCTTAGAAAAGCCTTGGCAGCTTCCGCGTCATTCGCCCGTTTCAAACCATTCAACTCACTGATTTCAATAATCCAACCGTTGGTTATGGTCTCCACTTTCTCCTTGTCACCACTGGCGAAAGAGAATGAATCGTTGAACCATCTCCCACTGATGGCTTTGAAGAAGGTGCTTTTACCAATACCTTGGGGACCGGGCAAGGTCAGTACGTTGTCAAACTTGCAACCTGGATTGAATACTCTGGTTACAGCCGCCACAAACCAAAGTTTTGTCTGTTCCCTGACAAGCGGATTGTCCTCGGCTCCAAGATAATCTATGATGGTTGTGGCTATGCGAGGTTGTCCGTCCCATGTCTCTTGTGTGATGAATTCCTGTACAGGATTGAAACTCCGTTCAGAAGAAGTGGTCTTCAGTATCTCAAATACCTTGTTCTGCGTCAGGCGTATTCTGTATGTCTTTTCCAGATAGTCCTGTATCTTTCCTGCTGATTCTTCATCAATTTTGTTACCATTGACATTGCGGAACAAAGGGCAGAAACACACATCGTCCTGACAGAAGGTATCGTACCTTATCTGACTAAGATTCTCATCCAGTGTGAAAATAAGCCGGAGATTACTGATGGAACGAACCGGATTCCCGTAACTGTCTGTTGCCAGATTCTTTTTCCAATTCTCTTCCATACCGCTATTCTTTGATATGGATGCCACCAGATTCCTTTGCCAAAGCCAATGCAAGGTCTGCATCCACTACGATTTTTCGTCCTATCTGCGTGATGGCTTTGTCTATGATGCCGCTCTTCTTAATGCGATTGGCGGTGGGTACGCTACAACCGAATACACGGGCGATACCCTCTATGCCATAGTAGTTGCCTTTGGATGCCACTTGGGGAGTGGCCGCTTCTGTACTCTCCACACTTTTAGTGATGAGAAAGCAAAGCTCCTCACCCGTCATCATGGCGATGGGCTTTTGGAGTAGTTGGTTAAGATTGAGTTTTTCTTCCATACCTTTACTTGTTTGGTGATTAAATACTTTAAGCCTCGGCTCAACTCTGTAAAACCGATTTCGCAAGCAAAGGTAGTGTATGAAACTCTGTGTGTTGGTCGGTTTATTTATACCTTAATTTAACCGACCGTATTACAACAGTTGTTTGCAAAGTAAATACGGATAGCTGGATTTCCCAACTACCCGTTATTGATAAAATAGTCCGTCCATTGGTCAATCATTCGTTTAGCTTTGGTGTAACTGCTTCCTCTTTGAGGCGAGTTCAAGGTAAGTTCCTTGATTTCCCCGTATCGCTTCTGCGGAATGTCATGCCCATAATGCCGTTGAGAGAACTGTTCTATGGCACGGTGGAAAGTCATGTATCTTGTGGACGCTTTTATCTTGCCGGACTTTACCAATGATTTCAACAGATAGGCAAGACTTATGTCCTCTGTATTCTCTTCAAGAAACAAAAGGATACCCTGCTTAATACGTTCTTTGTCACCCAAAAGAATATCGTCCAATGACTGTATCACTTTCTTGTTTCCACGTCTGCCTTTTACTTTTCGTAAGGCAAACATCACCTCCTTCCATACTTCTGGGTTACACCTTTCAGCAGTGTTTTCCCAATCAGCTTTGGTCTCTGTACCCATTTCAATACTTTCATTGACAAGGAGTGTAACGCATGACTTTACAAGAAACATATCGCCATTGTCAACCTCTTCACAGTTCAACAGGCGGTTGAGTGACTTGGCCATACGTGAAAGACCGTGGTCAAATACCACGAAATAATACATGCAATAAGCCAAGTCCTCTTTCTTTTCCATTACACGGTCATAGAGATTAGCCATGAACTCGCCAATGAACACCGCATGAGAGAGGAAAACTATTTGAGAGATATAGGTTAGACACTGGTAAACCATTTTCCTTTCCAGCTTACTCAACAGATAACATCCTTTGCTGTTTCTCATGAACATATCTAATTGCCCAATCAAGTAGGACCTTAACTCCTGCGGCAGACGATTCCATATTTCAATAGGTGTTTCAGAATGAACCATCAGCTGCCCTGATTTCGGAGAAGTAAGCAGTTCTACCGCGCCTGTTTTCACATTGATGCCTATCCACAAACACTTGTTGGTGATACATCTGGCGATGGTCTCGGTATATTGGCTAGCCCACTGTTGATTTTCGACACCTGATACACCTTTCCCGTTTACAAAATCAGAAAGCCAATTGTACATAATCAAAGCTTCTGGTGGTGTACAGTCACGCATCATCTGATACATATCTATCAGAACAGACATATTGCCTTTAGCCACAGCATCGATGCGCTTACAAAAGTCAGCATACACTTCTTCGTTAGCTGATTTCCATGCACGGATAGCCATATCAGCCGCATCCTTCCTTTTGGAATAGGATTTTATCCTTTCTATGAAATTTATCATCAGCATTACGGATTAAGGTTGTCTGAATAATTTGAGCAGTTCTTCTGTGGACATGCTTGCCAGCTTCGCCAACAGAGCATCCCTTTCAGAAGAATTCTCCAAGTTTAACAGTTTTGAATTGTTCTGCATCTGTATATCAAGAGGATAATGCTCAATGTAGATTTGGGTAATGGCATGATCAGAAGTTGAATGCCCCATGCTTTCAGAGATATAATCCATATCCACTCCGGCATTATGCAGATTAGTAGCAAACGAGTGTCGGCACCATGTGCCGGACGGACAGATGGACTTATCCCAATTCAATGCCTCATGGCAAATCTTAATGACGCGGTCTTTCACGTTTGAGTTCTCTTGCATGGTGTATTTGCGGCGTAACTCTTCCGTTTCCGCTCCTTTTAATATATCGGGGAACACAAAACCGTCCCGAGTCGGAGGTGCAGCTATCTCATCCAAGATATATCGTAAGGGAGGGATGATAGGGACTATTACCTCTGAGCCGTCAGCGCTCCGTCGGGATGTTTTCTTTCGATTGAAGCGGAAAGCTTTGCCATTTGTCTGATAATAATAACTATTATAGGTCAAGCGGCCAGCATCAGCCATATTGAAACCGTTGCAAAGATATTGGGCAAGAAATAATCCCAATGAATAATGCGCACGTAGCACATATTCTTCCGACCAATGTTCTGGATACTTCTTTGATACGAAAAGGTTGTATAGTTCCGTCATCTGATTTACGTTCAAGAAGCTCTGCTTGCGTTTTGCACTCTTGGGAATGCTCACAAGCCCTTTCTCTTTTTTGTTGGAAAAAGGATAGGGCACATCTTTGAGGTAGCCCTCATGCACACACCTGTTCCATACAGCACGGCAACAGCGCAAGTAGATACCGGCCGTAGTGTCGCTGATTTTACCGACAATCGCACCATTTTCGTCTTTAACTCCATTGTGCATACCATCCTTCCACTTCTGAAGTTCTGCTGCACAGATGCAGAAGCCCTTAATTGCATTTTCTCCAAGAATCTTTCTGAATGATTTGAGAGAACACTCATAACTTTCTGCGGTGGTGAAACGTGCTCCTCCGTCTTCTGTACGCAATTCGTGAATGACTTGCTCCCATATACTAATAAAGGATTGTGATTGGGTTATGTCCTCTTTGGATAGCACCACTTCTTCACCCATGATACATTGACGTACCATCTCAAATGTCAGGATGCCGCCTTTGTTCAGATTCATCAAGATTTCTTTGTACTTGGGGGCAATAGTATCTTTCCACTCTTTCTGAAGTTTGTAGTTCTCGCTTTTACATTTCGTCGCATTGCAGATGTCCGAGAACTTTTTCCCAGTAAAAGAGCTTCCAACTGTAAAATAGAAGAACTTGCGGTCAATCGTGAAACGAATAGATAATGGAAACTCACACGCATTCTTTCTGCGGGTACGTGAATCCAACACGATAGAGACAGAACAGTTACGCTCTTTGAAAAGAGACAATGACTTGGTTAATTTTTCCATTGCATTCATTGTTTATGTTCAACATAACCTCTGAATACAGCCGCTTTGCAATGTGAGGCGTACATATACAAAACGCTGCATATAACCACTGAGTCCCTATCCCTTGACGGATAAAAACATTGTCGTTATATGCAGCGGTGCAATCTCGTTGTCTTCTGTCGCTGACTGGTAACCGGGCTTCTGCCAATCGGTCTCAACCCCTGAAGCAACTCTCACGTATTGTTTGAAATAGAGTATTCTCCGACTAATACTCCCTCTACGCTTCGATTCATCGGAATGGGATGACCCTCCCACGAAGGTTAGACAAACTCACTTTTCCTTATTAGGAAAGAGCACCTCTTGGTCATGGCTCGCCATAAATGCATTGCATTTGCAAAGTTACAACATTATTCTGTAAATCAATATACAAATGGAGTATATTTGAGCTTATTTAATCGTAAAGTGTTGTTGCACTAACAAAACTTCGGGTAAAGATATTACAGGATTGCATAGAGCATCATTGAAATTCTATGTGTAAAACACGGTCAACCCAAACAGTTTGTTTACGCATTGTTTACGCAAAGGCAAGAAAAAAGGAGTTGCGAAATTCGCAACTCCTTGATTTTGAAAGTGGACCAGCCTGGGCTTGAACCAGGGACCTCCAGATTATGAGTCTGTTGCCGAG
>OHQK01000601.1_pt1 | contig 8876 bp, 3 predicted proteins | sample 1578171 | NCBI WGS metagenome assembly OHQK01 (sample SAMEA3879531, study PRJEB24766) | human gut metagenome | biome: human-associated habitat; feature: feces | place: USA | collected 1985/1987
ACATGAAATATAAATCCGGTGTAGGTTGGCTGCCGATTCCCGTGGTGCACGGCATGACGCTGGGCGAACTGGGCCTGATGGTAAACGGCGAACGCTGGTTGCCGGCGTCACGCACTTGCGACCTGACCGTCATTCCCTGCAAGAACTATACGCACCAGACCCTATACAAGCTGCCGATTCCCCCGTCCCCCAATCTGCCGAACATGAAGTCCATCTATCTGTACCCCTCGACCTGCTATTTCGAGGCCACTCCGGTCAGTCTGGGAAGAGGAACCGACCTCCCCTTCCAGGTCTACGGGCATCCCAACATGACGGGCTACAGCTACAGCTTCACCCCGCGCAGTGTTCCCGGAGCCAAGAATCCGCCCCAGCTGGGCAAGCTTTGCCACGGCGTGAACCTGAGCAACATGAGCGACGAGGAAATCTGGAAACGCGGTATTGACTTGAGTTACGTGATAGACGCTTACCGGAATCTGAACATGGACGACCATTTCTTCCGTTCCTTCTTCGAACTGTTGATAGGCACCGACTACGTGCGCAAAATGATAAAGGAAGGGAAGAGCGCCGAAGAAATCAAGGCAAGATGGAAAGACGACGTAGAGAAATTCAAGGTACAGCGCAAGCCCTACCTGCTCTACGAAGAATAAAGACATGTACAATTCACTATTTACAATGTACAATTTCAGAGAAGGTACAATTCAAAAGTAAATGGGAAGGTACAACAGTTTATACTAAAGAAACGCCGCATGGCAAATTGTAAATTGTAAATGAACAAATTGTAAATAAACATTATGACTCCACTATCCGTAATCATCACCATAGCCGCCTACTTCGCGATACTGTTCACGGTATCCTATATTGCAGGAAGGAAGGCAGACAACGCCGGCTTCTTTGTGGGTAACCGCAAGTCATCCTGGTATGTCGTGGCGTTCGCCATGGTCGGTTCCGCCATTTCAGGTGTGACCTATGTATCCGTACCCGGCATGGTTGCCGCCAGCAGCTTCGGCTATCTGCAAATGGTGTTGGGCTTCATTGCCGGACAGCTCATCATAGCCTATCTGCTGGTACCGCTATTCTACAAAATGAACCTGGTATCCATCTACGAATATCTGGAGAACCGTTTCGGCATGTCTTCCTACCGCACGGGTGCCTGGTTCTTCTTCATCTCCAAAATGCTCGGTGCCGCTGTCCGTCTGTTCCTCGTATGCCTGACGTTGCAACTGCTGGTATTCGAACCTTTCGGACTGCCTTTCCTACTGAACGTGGCCATCACGGTGGCACTGGTCTGGTTGTACACTTTCCAGGGTGGCGTAAAGTCTCTTATCTGGACAGACTCTCTGAAGACATTCTGCTTGGTGGTGTCGGTCGTACTCTGCATCTGGTATATCGCTTCCGACCTCAATCTGTCATTTACCGGTATGGTAAGCACCATTGCCGACAGTGACATGTCCCGCATCTTCTTCTTCGACGATGTGAACAGCAAGCAGTACTTCTTCAAGCAGTTCCTCGCCGGTGCCTTCACCATGATTGCCATGACCGGGCTGGATCAGGACATGATGCAGCGCAACCTGAGCTGCAAGAACTTCAAGGACTCACAGAAGAACATGATTACCAGTGTCATTTCGCAGTTCTTCGTCATCCTGCTTTTCCTGATGCTGGGCGTGCTGCTCTACATCTTTGCCGCCAACCAGCAGATTGCGGTGGAGAAGAGTGACGAACTGTTCCCGCTGATTGCCACCGGCAACTATTTCCCTGCCATTGTGGGCATACTGTTCATCATCGGCCTGATTTCTTCTGCCTATTCAGCCGCAGGCTCGGCACTCACCGCGCTGACCACTTCCTTCACCGTAGACATTCTGGGAACGAAAGGCAAGTCGGAAGAGACGGTTGTGAAGATGCGCAAGAAAGTGCACATCGGCATGGCGGTTGTCATGGGAATCACCATTTTCGTATTCAATCTTCTCAACAACACCAGTGTCATCGACGCTGTATATATTCTGGCAAGCTATACCTACGGTCCTATCCTGGGTCTGTTTGCTTTCGGCATTTTCATGAAACAACAAGTGCGTGACAAGTACATCCCGTTAGTTGCCATCGCCTCCCCGGTTCTCTGCTTCATTCTGCAGAAGAATTCCGAAGCCTGGTTCGGAGGTTATCAATTCAGCTACGAATTGCTGATTTTCAATGCACTGTTCACTTTCATCGGTCTCTGTCTATTGATTAAGAAAGATAAAAAGAACAATTAACTTAATACATCATCTATGAATGTAAGACGTCAGTTTTTACTTAGTCTGCTTGCCGCCTCCCTCTTCCCCCACGCGGGAGGCGCGCAAGGACTTCCGACGGATGTCCGTCAGGCAATCGGGAAATTCCTGGATACCACCGCACGAAAAGAAGTTTCCGTAGGACGTATCAGCATCGACTCAGTGGCTGTGGAAGGAAATACACTGCAACTGTTTGCCAACATGAACTGTGCCTATATTCCTTTCCGTGAGGACAATGTGGCCGAAATCTACCAAGGCGTAAGCGCCCTGCTGCCGGCGGAGTTTGCCAAATACAAGCTGCAAATCCGTACCAACAAGCGCAGTATCGAAGAACTGGTTCCCCAAGCCCTGCGCAGTAAAAAAGACAAAAAGACGAAGACATTCAGCCCCGTCGCTTCCAAGCCTCTGGTTACCGAAGTTTCCTCCCCCTACACCCCCACCAACGGCTTGCATATCGCCCTATGGCAAAGCCACGGCTGGTACTACGAATCAAAACTCGACCGCTGGGAATGGCAGCGTGCGCGTATCTTCCAGACAGTGGAAGACCTCTACACCCAGAGCTACGTATTGCCCTTCCTCGTACCGATGTTGGAAAATGCCGGTGCCAATGTGCTGCTTCCCCGCGAACGCGATTGCCAGACGGCAGAAGTCATCGTAGACAATGACGGTTGCCTGACCGGCCGTTCCGTCTATACAGAAAATTCCGGTGACAAGCTCTGGAGTCAGGGAGAAGGACAAGGCTTCGCCCACCTGCGCCCCCAATACATAGACTTTGAGAATCCTTTCAAGGAAGGCACCTACCGCGCCATAGAAACCATCAAGAAAGGAAACGCAAGCACCGCCGAATGGATTCCCGAAATCCCTTCGACCGGACAATACGCCGTATACGTCTCTTACCAAACCTTGCCAAACAGCGCGGACGATGCCCTTTACACCGTCTATCACAAAGGCGGCACCACGCAGTTCAAGGTAAACCAGCAAATGGGAGGCGGCACCTGGATTTACCTCGGCACCTTCGGCTTCAATGCCGGCCGGAACAATGAATGCAAAGTCGTTCTGAACAACCTTTCCTCCAAAGTAGGAAGAATCATCACTGCCGACGCCGTGAAGATAGGCGGCGGCATGGGGAACATAGCCCGGGGAGAAGTCAGCGGTTATCCCCGTTTCTGCGAAGCCGCCCGCTACTGGCTGCAATGGGCAGGCATACCGGACAGCGTATATTCAGAAAGCAACGGCAAGAATGACTATACCGACGACTATAAATGCCGTGGTATCTGGGTGAACTACCTTTCCGGAGGCTCTGCCGTGAACCCGACGGAAAAAGGGCTGAACATCCCTGTCAACATGGCCTTTGCCTTCCACTCCGATGCAGGAACTACACTGAACGATTCCATCATCGGGACACTCGGCATCTACTATACCAACGCCTACAATGAGAAATTCGCCAACGGAGCATCCCGCTACTTGAGCCACGACCTGACAGACTTGATTCAGTCCAACATCGTGCGTGACGTGCGTACCCTCTACGAACCCCAATGGACACGCCGAGGCAAATGGAACCAATCCTACTATGAGGCCCGTGTACCCCGCGTACCTACCATGCTACTCGAACTACTTTCCCATCAAAACTTTGCAGACATGCGCTACGGACTGGACCCGCGTTTCCGTTTCACCGTAAGCCGCGCCATCTACAAAGGTATGCTTCAGTTCCTCTGCTCACAATACCACATGGATTATGTAGTGCAACCGTTACCGGTAGACCACATGGCCTTGCGCATGACCAGCGAGAACGAAGTGGAACTGACCTGGCAACCCGTAGCGGATGCGTTGGAACCAACTGCCGTAGCAGAGAAATACATTGTTTATACCCGTATCGGCGACGGGGATTTCGACAACGGAGTATTGGTGGACGGCAACAGTTACCGAACCACGCTCCCCGCCGGCATGGTATGCAGTTACAAGGTAACCGCTGTCAACAAGGGCGGTGAAAGTTTCCCTTCCGAAATTCTTTCCGCCGGACGGGCGTTCAATTCCAAAGGTACCGTATTGGTGATAAACGGATTCGACCGCATCAGTGCCCCTGCCGACTTTACGGCCCCCGCCGACACCCTCCTTGCCGGATTTCTGGATGAGCAGGACCACGGGGTCCCCTATATCCATGACATCAGCTACATTGGCAAGATGAAGGAATACCGCCGTTCCATTCCCTGGATGGACGACGACGCCTCCGGTTTCGGCGACAGTTATGGAAATTACGAGACCCAAGTCATCGCAGGAAATACGTTCGATTATCCTGCCATACATGGTGCCGCTATCCTGAAAGCGGGATATTCGTTTGTATCGGTTAGTAATGAAAGTCTCTCCCCCGTAGGAAAGGGAGAGAAGAATATTCCGGTGGATATGAGGGAGTATAGGTATGTGGACTTGATACTTGGGAAGCAATGCCAGACCAAGATGGGACGGGGAGGCGTAAAACCGTTGGAGTTCAAGACTTTCAGCAAACCGATGCAGGAGGCTATTGCGGCTTATTGTAAGCAAGGTGGAAATATCTTTGTTTCGGGCGCTTTTGTAGGAACGGATTTATGGGACAACCGCCTTGCAACCGCCGACGAAGCCGACAAGAAATTTGCGATGGAAGTACTGAAATATAAGTGGCGTGTGGGACAAGCGGCTACAATGGGTAAGGTGAAAAGCGTAGCTTCTCCGTTCCCCGCCCTTTCAGGAAACTATACCTATCACAATGAGCTGAATGCCGATTCGTATGTGGTGGAATCACCGGACGCCATTGAACCGGCAACCAAAGATGCACACACCGTGATGCGGTATTCTGAAAACAACCTGAGTGCCGGTGTGGCCTACCAAGGCGACTACAAGACTGTTGTATTGGGATTCCCTTTTGAATCCATACGTACTGATTCTGAAAGAGAGGCATTCATGAATGCTGTACTGACATTCTTCAATGACAACAAGTAATATCAACCAATCATCATCTATGAACAGAAGACTGTTAATAATCGTCCTGATGGCTTGCCTGCTCCCCCTGGGGATGCAGGCACAGCAAGGGACATTCCGTTTTGCCCAACTGACGGACATTCATCTGACCCCGAACAATCCGAATCCCACAGAGGACCTGCTGCGTTCCGTGGCACAGATTAATGCCACCGACAGTATCGACTTTGTCCTGGTGACGGGCGACCTGACCGAAGAAGGCGACCGTACTACCATGGAAAAAGTGAAATCGTGCCTTGACTTGCTGAAGGTCCCCTACCACGTAGTCCTAGGCAACCATGAAACGAAATGGAGCGACTCCGGCTGTACCGCTTTCGGAGAAATCTTTGGCGGCGAACGCTTCGAGTTCGAGCATAAGGGATTCCTTTTCCTCGGCTTCAACTCCGGTCCGCTGATGCGTATGGCCTACGGGCATGTAGTGCCGCAAGATATCCGTTGGATGACGGAAGAAATGGATAAAAACGGCAAAGACAAACCGGTGATACTTGTCACCCACTACCCGCTAATGGAAGGTGATGTGGACAATTGGTATGAGGTGACGGATGCCGTCCGCCCCTACAACGTGCGCTTGTTTATCGGCGGACACTACCACAGCAACCGGGATTTACGTTACGACGGCATTCCGGGCGTACTGATGCGCAGCAACCTGTGCGACAAAGAAGGGAAACCGGGTTACGGCATCTATGAAGTAACCGGGGATTCCATCCGGGTATACACGCAACGTATCGGCGAGCCCAAGAAGCAGTGGACAGCATTCTCGCTGACCGGACAGTATTACGACCGCAACGGAAAGGCAGAGAAATATCCTGACTTCTCGGTCAACAAGGAGTATCCGCAAGTAAAGGAGCAATGGATGGTGCAGACGGGCGCAGGCATTTACTGCTCTCCCGCCGTAGAAAAAGATAAAGTGTTCGTAGGAGACGATATGGGACAGCTGACAGCCTACGCCCTGAAAAACGGTAAAAAGCTATGGAGCTTTGAATCCGGCAAGCGCATTGTCGGTACTCCGGCCGTAAGCGAGGGTATCGTTGTATTCGGGTCTGCTGACCGTCACATCTACGGATTGAACGCCAAAGACGGCAGCCTGCTCTGGACGGTAGAAGCCGCCGAACCGGTGCTCGGAGCCGTGACCATCGCAGACGGCAGAGCATACATCGGTGCCAGTGACGCCACTTTCCGTGCCATAGACATCCATACGGGAAAAGTAATCTGGGCCTACACCAGCGTGAAGGGCTACATCGAGACCAAGCCGTTGGTGACGGAAGACAAAGTTATCTTCGGCGCATGGGACAATACACTGTATGCCCTGAGCAAGGCAAACGGGCATGAACTATGGAAATGGACGGGCGGACTGACCCGTATGCACTTCTCTCCAGCCGCCGTATGGCCGGTAGCCACCGACGGCAAAGTATTCATTACCGACCCGCAACGCGCCATGACCGCCATAGACATCCATACGGGCAATACCGTGTGGCACACCTTCCAGTCCATGGTGCGCGAGACCATCGGACTTTCCGAAGACGGTGAACGTATCTATAGCAAAACGATGAACGACAGCATTGTTTGCTATGCAGCTCAAGGAGATACTCCGCGGGAGTTGTGGGTAACCCATGTAGGTTTCGGTTATGAGCATGCCCCCTCCATGCAAGTGGAAAAAGAGGGGGTCATGTTTGGCAGTACCAAAGAAGGACTTATCTTCGCACTGGAAGGAAAAACAGGCAAAGTACTGTGGAAACATAAAATAGGAAATTCACTCATCAGTACCGTAGTTCCGTTGAACGGCCACGAAGTTCTATTCACGGCAACCAGCGGGGAAGTGGGACTTCTGAGAATTAAAAATTGAGAATTAAAAATTAAAAGATATATCATGAATAAAATCAGTTGCTTTCTTCCCTACGCAGGAAAAGAACAAGTAGAAAAAACAGTGAATAGCCTACAGGCGACAGGACTTATAGAAGAAATCCGGTTAATCACGACCGATGCCACTCTGGAATCGCTCCCGGACTGCGAAATATTGTTTGTTGACATGCCCTACAGCAGTGCAACTCTCAAAGCTATTGCTAATGCAGCCAAGGGAGAATACACATTGCTTTATACCAAAGAGACTACGCTCGAAATGGGTATGTTTGCACTGGAACGTATGATACACATCCTTGAAGATTCAAGCGCCGGTATGGTATATGCCGACCACTACCAAATAGCAGACGGCAAGCAGAGCAACGCTCCGGTAATCGACTACCAATTCGGTTCCTTGAGGGATGACTTCAACTTTGGCTCCCTGCTCCTTTTCAACACCGAAAAACTAAAGGAAGCCGCCGGACACATGAAGTCTGACTACAACTTCGCCGGACTTTACGACCTGCGCTTGAAATTGAGCCAACATTCAAACTTGGTACATATCAACGAATACTTATACAGCGAGGTGGAAAACGATACCCGCAAGAGCGGCGAAAAGATTTTCGACTATGTAGACCCCAAAAACCGTGACCGCCAGATTGAGATGGAGCAGGCATGTACCGAACATCTGAAAGAAATCGGGGGATATCTGGCACCGGAGTTCAAGAAGATTGAGTTCTCTGCCGGTAACTTTGAGTATGAAGCTTCGGTCATCATTCCGGTGCGCAACCGTATCCGTACCATCCGTGACGCCATCAAATCTGTATTGATGCAGAAGACAGACTTTAAATATAATCTTATCATCATCGACAACCATTCCACAGACGGCACTACGGAGGCCATCGATGAATTCAAGGATGACGAACGCGTCATCCATATCATCCCCGAACGTACCGACCTCGGCATCGGCGGTTGCTGGAATATGGGGGTACACCACCCCAAGTGCGGCAAGTTTGCCGTGCAGCTGGACAGCGATGACGTATACAAAGACGAAAATACACTCGCCATCATGGTCCGCGCCTTCTACGAGCAGAACTGCGCCATGGTGGTAGGCACCTATATGATGACGGACTTCAACATGAACATGATTGCTCCGGGCATCATCGACCACAAGGAATGGACTCCGGCAAACGGACGCAACAACGCCCTCCGCATCAACGGTCTGGGTGCCCCGCGCGCCTTCTATACCCCGGTGCTGCGCGAAGTGAAAGTACCCAATACCAGCTATGGCGAAGACTATGCACTGGGACTGAACTTCTCCCGCCAATACCAGATAGGACGTGTGTACGACGTGGTCTACCTCTGCCGCCGTTGGGACGACAATTCCGACGCCTCACTGGATATTGTAAAAATGAACGGACACAACCTTTACAAAGACCGTATCCGTACTTGGGAACTCCAAGCACGCATAGCAATGAACAAGAAAAAGTGATTGCACACCGTAAATCATCAAATAACAGACAAGCTCATGAATCAAACGATACACAATCTTCTAACCGGACAACTGGCATCCTGGGAGACGGCACGCAACAATTATGCTGCCCTCTCCGGTGTGCGGGTGAAAGAGCTGAATGTAAACGGCATACCCTATAAGGTACAGTTCAACCCGGCACGCATCGTTTCCTCCGGTGCCAAGGTGGATGCCAAGTCCATTCAGGAACGAAAATGCTTTCTGTGCCCGGCAAACCTGCCACCGGTACAGAAAGG
>OHQK01000611.1_pt1 | contig 8669 bp, 3 predicted proteins | sample 1578171 | NCBI WGS metagenome assembly OHQK01 (sample SAMEA3879531, study PRJEB24766) | human gut metagenome | biome: human-associated habitat; feature: feces | place: USA | collected 1985/1987
AGCTGAAAATAAATTCGATTTTGAGTTTTATATATCCGATGAGCAGTGTGAAATTGCGGCTGCTACTGATTCTACCTTGACCATTATTATACCGGAAAATGTAAGTTCGGGAACAACTTATTTAGTTTTGGAAAATCAGATCTTTTACGGACCTTATTTTAATGTATCAGGTAGTGTATCTGTCGATCAGGGTTTTGAGTTTTATAAGACTGGTCCGAGTCACGGTTCTATTTTTGCTTGTGTACCTTGGTCGGGTAATACCCAACAAACTACAGAATTTTATTTGTGTGGTGATTTCGAGCAAAGTAAAAATAGCTCGTATGCAGGACTTTTGATGGTTAATAATGAGAAGGGCCTGATAAATTTTGGTACAGCTAATAAGTTTGCGCTTAAATATGGGATATATTGGCGTATATATGTTGATGATGGAAATACGATTTCTTCTTATTCTGCTAAGTTAAGTGGTATGGATTCTTGGAAAGCAGATAAGGAATCACCTAAAGCATTGTTATATGGTTGGTTCAATGATTATGAAAGGTGGTCTTCAGTAACGTTGGATGGGTTTAGTTTTAGGAATGTGCTTTTAGTGAATAATGATATGACGGTTATGACGGAGAAAAGAAAATTCCCGGATCCTGATGGTAATATGAAAGAGATAAATATTCCGGTTTTCAATGGAGGTACAGATATGTTAAATGGAATTATACGTGCTTTCAGTACAACAGATGGAAAAATAATAGCTGTTACTAATTCCAGATGGCATGTACATATAGACTATGAAAATACGACTTGTAGCACAGACGGTAAAGCCATTATACCTGCAGAGATATATACAGCGATTAAATCAGTGATGAGGATGGATGAATACGGAACTTTGGATTTGGGGTATCGCCGAAGTATTGTCACTCCGGAGGAAGCATTGCCAGGAGCGAATGGAGAAATAAAGGATGCATGTATGACAAATGATGAGTCAATCATTATTGTTGGTGATTTGACTGCATTTGATGGTAAAACTGCAAATAATATTGTAAAGTTAGATAAGAATGGAGTAGTGGATGATGTTTTTAGTGCAAATGTTGGCGCTGGTGCTGATGGAGAGATAACTAAGATAACTTACACGTCTTACACTGATGAAGAAGGAATACCGCAAGAACGTATTGTTATTGTAGGTGGTTTTACTACTTTCAATGGAAAATCGGTTCCTGGATTAGCTGTATTAAATGTAGATGGTACTTTTGATATGGAATTTGAATTGAAAAAAATGGAAGGTGGAAGACCTAATTTTGCAAAAATAGTCGATTTGACTCCTTATTCCGACATACATAAACCACATCTTGTTATTTCCGGGACATTTAATAAATATGCAGGAATTACTCGTCAGGGATTTTTGATTTTGGATATGAAAGGTAATGCCATTCAAGAATTTAATGTGCCTGGCAGATTCTATGGTGAATTGTATGATGCACAATATTCCTTGACATCAGATTATGCCAACGGGCTATTGTTGACTGGTGACTTTACTTCTTTTGATGGTAAACGAATGAATAATATTGTGATGTTGAAAGTGGATGTGAAGAATGTGGTAAATACGTATGAATGAGTAACCTTAAAACGAAGAGAAACAAGATGGAAACAATGAACTACAAAACAATAAGAAAAGTGGTATGTAGGTGTATGACGGGAATGTTGTTATTGGCTGCCGTGAGTTGTGACGGCACGATGGAAGATTCGTTGCGCTACAATTACCCGGCATCAGGTTCCAATTATGACTCGGGACATGTACTGCTTATAGTGATGGATGGTGCCGCCGGACGCTCGGTGCAGTCTGCTAGAAATGCTGATAAAACTCCCAATCTGAAAACAATGATTGCTCATGCGATGTATACTGATTATGGATTGGCGGATGGAACCAATAAATTGGTCAATGATGAACAAATGACAGGAGCACGTGGATGGGCTAATTTAATGACAGGCAATACAGCACATGGCATAAAGACAGAAACGCAATTAGAACAGGCCGGAACAGTAGATAACTTTTTGTCAAAACTGGTAGATGCTGGTGCTTCTGTTAGTATGTACGCAGCCAGTAATCGGTTTCATGCGGCTTTTAGTTCGGATGATATGAACGCTCCTGAATTAGTAGGAGGGGATGAGGCTGTTAAAGAACATGTTTTGGAAGAACTGCAATTACCGCAAACATCCGATTTGGTTGTTGCACAATTCAAAGGGGTAGTCGATGCGGCTGATGGAATTTTTTATAAGGATAATGGAGATCCGACAGAGGATGTTTCGAATGCTATTGGAAAATTGGATAGCTATATCGGAGAATTTTGGAATGCGTTGAAAGAGCGTCCCGGCTATACCCGAGAAAGATGGCTGATTATAGTAACCTCTAATTATGGAGGGAGTTGTTCATCTATGGAATCCCCTGCTACCCATTACGACGACAGAACAAGAAATACGTTCACATTGATGTATAATCCTAATCTGGAATCCACAGTACAGGTCACTCCGGGTAATTCTGCGTTAGCTTATACTTTCTATACTCCTGCTTATTCATATGATAACCGATATCCGAATCCTACAACGTATGCGGAATCAGCACGATTGGGAAATTTGGAAATGGGAGAGTTTGTCTTTGACCCAACGACAAAAGAAATAGCCCCTATTACAATTCAGTTTTTCTTGAGAGCTAGTACATTGGGATCCCAGAAATATGTTATTATGTCTAAGAGTACTGATATGAATGAAGATAACAAGGAAGCTAATGGATGGTTTTTTCATTTTAATCAAGATAATAGTAATAGACGTATTTGTTTTGGCTTTGGGGATAAAAGAGCAATATTCCAGACTCAAAACGAAAACGTTCTTGATCTTGATTGGAGAGAGTGGCATGTGGTTACACTGACGCTGGAACCAGATCCCAAGAAAAAGGTGAATACATTGTTGACCATATATTTAGATGGAAAATTAAATAATTCTAGTAGCCAGACAAATGCTAATATGGTAAAATGGTATGCTGCGACTCCTAGTTTGGCAACATCCAAACAAGCGCCATTACGTATCGGAGGAACAGAAAACAGGGATTCTCAAAATACTCAAAGGAATACAAAAGGGCAGCAATCAAAGAATTATATGTATGTATCGAATCTCCAGATTTACAATAAAGCTTTGACTGCAGAAGAGGTGGAATTATATGCCGGAAAGAATCAACTTCATAAATTGGCGGATGCGTATCCTCTTTGGGATAACTTGGTAGGATATTGGCCCTGTGATTTAGAGGAAGATCAGTTAGAACCGATTATGAAGAATTATGCCAAAGATAATAAGGAAAATGATGATTCTGATGATTTTGTTATAGACCGTGGTGTAGCTAATGCATGGACATCGGGTAGTGAGGTATCTTCAGGTATGCATCCTATTCCCGAGTCAGATATAACATATTATAGTAAAACATTTAATACGGTAGACGTTTCTCGTCAGATATTTTCTTGGCTTGGAAAGACAGTGCGATGGGATTGGAATATGGAAGGAAAGGCCTGGAAGTTAACTTATACTCAACTTTCGGATGAAAACAATTAATGCTTAAATTTTACAGAAAATGAAAGATAAGATAGTTTATATGCTTCTGACCATAGGACTTGTGTGGGGAGCGATAGCGTGCGAAGATAAAGACTTTGAGGGAATTGTCTCTAATACGGATGATTACGTGTCTGAAACGGGAGGTGATTATTACGAAGGAGGAGGTATTGATGTCAGCCATTATGATCGTGCACGTGCTTTTCCAGGATTAGTGGATACATTGAAGGAGAAACGACTTGATGAGGCTATTGTGAATATAGATTTGTCCCGCAATTCGGTTGCGTCGGATAAGGTAAACCTGAAAGCAGTGGCACCAGCTATTTATAGTACCGGATTGTATGCAGGAGCAGGTGAAAAAATAACATTGACGTTGGATGATGATGTGAAAGGGCTGATTGTGCAGATAGGGGTTCATACACGTGATCTTTCTTCTTTAGTAGGAACAGCTTATTTGGAACGTGATGCAAAAATAACATCAGCTATGCCATTGTTTCAGGGGACCAATGAGATTCGTAATCCTTACGGTGGATATATTTGGATCAAGCGTACAGGAGCTAACAATTCTGATGCTCCTACGATTTCCGTGAAAGTAAAAGGTGCATATGCAGCTCCTGATTATATACAGGGAGAAACTGATGCGGACGAATGGATACAGAAAATAAATGAGACAACAGTACCATGGATTGAATTGCGGGGAGAGCAGATGGCTTTTTCTGTCCCCGTGAAGTACATGAAGCAGAAATTACAGCAGGGTAAGACCTTTGTAACTCAAATGGATGAGGCTCTTCGATTGTGGAACGATTGGATGCTTTGTTACAACGAGTTTTATGGGCTTGACGGAGAAGATATAGAGAACTATCCTGACTTCCCTGTATTAGGATTTCCGTTCAGGGAGGTGATGGATGTGCACTTATTGACTGAACGTTTCTCATATTACAGTACAACAAATGTGGAATTACTCTCTTCTGAAGAGGTGATTGACGCTATTACTGATCCCGAACTGATTAAGCAGAATGCTATAAATATTTGTCACATTATGGGATGGATACAGACAGATATGTATATCCCAACTTATTTTCCTTCAACTACTTTGTCAGATTTCAAGAATATGTATTTACTGATGCCTAATTATTATTTTCTATATAAAAATGGTTGGTGGGGAGAGACAAATACCTCTAATTTGTTTTCAGGTAAGAAACAAGGAACCAATGTTATGGCTAGTACTTCTTATCAATTGCTTTCATCAGCCTTTACAAATTTAGCGGCTTTTGCAAATGCTGATAGTTGTAAAATATTTAATAAGAATGTGGGGGGATCTGTGGAATCTGATTATGGAAGTGCACAGACTTGGCCTGCTGTACTCTCTTTTTTTTCTGCCATATTGAGTTATGAGCAAGTTGATGCAGATAAAGATGGTTGGAAGTACTTCGGTTATCTCAATCGCTTTTTAAAAAAACAAAGTGAACTATTGCCTGCCTCTCGAAGATTGAATATGCAGGATGCTATGCTAACTTGTTTGACTACTTATTTTGAACGCGACTTTTCTCAATTATTCGATCGTTGGGGAATTATGGTAGGAGATGCACAGCGTGTAGAAGCTGCCAAGTATAAGCATGTGGAAAAACGTATATGGGATTATAATCCGTTAAAGAAGAATGAAACTGCAGTATTTGATGGAAAGGCATTTCAAACATTGTCTGGGAAATATCCGTACCTGCATTTACGTTCTGACTGGGCCGTAGTTGCTTATTCGGGTGAAGAAGACAATTTGAAGGCAAAAAATTACAGCTATAATTTCTTTGGAAACAAGCATTTGACTAATTTGGAGGATAATCCTGATAAATATAATGAAGCGTATTGTTCACCTTATAATCTTTTTGATAATGATCCTAGTACACTCTGGTCCTCTTATCACGATCCTTATACAGATGTAAAGTGGTTTGATGGAGAGCAGAAATATGCTTTTAAAGTAGACAAGTTATATTATGGAGCAAAGACTCCTGATTACCCTTATTCTCTAGTGGTTCAGCCAGGAAATGTGGGAATAGATATAGATGGAGTTTATGTGGCGTTTGGTGATTATAATTCCGAAGCATCTATTTATAATGGTGATGTGAAGGATTATCAGAAATATGATTTTCACCCTCAACATATTATGGTAGAGGTAACGAATGATCAGTTGAGTTATGATGATATAGATACGTTGTATACCAATATTAAAGATATTCAGTGGAGACGCGTCTATGATTCAAAAGATGATCCGAAAGGAGGTAAAGTTAATGGGCAGCAGTTTTGGCCGGATCGGCGTAATACATTCTATGTAGAGTTTGCAAGACAGAGCGGGGTGACAGGAATCCGTCTAATTATGGATACAGATAGTCACGTGGCAAAAGACCGTCCCGCAAATTTTCCGGTTGATGAAAAACCTAACCGTCCGGAATTTGCTAACAAATACCTGAACCGTATACAGAAGATTGCAGAGTTTGGAACGTTTTATTTTAAGGAGGATTGATAAATATGAAAACACAACAGATATGGAAATGTGGCTTCTTGGTAGTAATGGTATTGGGAAGTATACTGACTGCATGTACCAAATATGATACGCCTATGGAAGTGGAAGAGGAAGGCAAAACAGCAAGCCGTGCCTCTATTGAAAAGTATGTGCTTTGGATTAATCTCGATGGTGCTGGAGGAGGAGATTTGGCAAAAAATGCTTTTCCCGAGAATGGAACAATAAAGGGGATGCTTCCTCACAGTCGTTATTCTTGGAATGGGATGGAAGCGGAGCATGTGGAAGGAGAGAACTATACATCTACAGCGGAAAATGCAATTGCATCTGCTTCAATGTTGACCGGCAATATACCATTGAGACACGGAATGTCGGATAATACTTATCAGTCGGAACAAGTGTTTGATCCGGATTTTGATGAATCATTGAAGGCTTATCCTGGCTTTTTTCAGTATATTACTGATTATAACAAATCAATGAAAACATTAGCTATTACGCCATGGAAAACGCTGAATGATAAATTATTGGATGAAGCAAGCGTTACAATCACCTCTACTTCGGATGAGGAAACATTGAGTAAAGCTTTGCAAAATATTGATGAAGAAAATAACCGGGTAATTTATCTTTCTTTTCGAAGTGTTTTAGATGCTGCAGTGAGTGGAGGAGGATGGAATACAGGAAATACCGCTTATGTGGAAGCTATGTCGAAGATGGATGATTATATAGGTCAGTTGCTGGATGCTGTTAGAGCACGTCCGAATTATTATTACGAAGATTGGTTGGTAGTTGTCACTTCTAATCATGGCGGAACAGCTAATGGTACTTATGGAGGGATGTCTTTGGAAGAACGAAATATGTTTGGTGTTTTTTATTATGATCACTTTACACAGTCGAAAGAGATGAATCCAGGAGTAATAGAAGATGTCTTGTGTTTTGACCAGTCATTTTATGGAACAGTTATTGATTCCATAACTCGTACTCCAGACTTGAAAGATATTGCGACTATGCGCCAGATTTATTCACCTGATTCATTAGATGGTGGAATGACTGTTGAATTCATAATGGCGGCAAGACCTTCTAATAGCCATAGTTATGTTCCCTGGAATCAGGATGGGATAAATATTCTTAAGAAAGGAAATTGGTATGTAAAGTTAGACCATACATCTGGAGCAGCTTCCTTTTTTGGACAAAGTGATGGAACCATGTCACAAAACGGAGCAGCTAATTTTCTGAATCCTATGGTTCATACGTTGACTTCTACTATTAGACTTTATAATTCAGAGGCATATATCGAGAAGAAGGAAGAGGCTGGTAATGAATATGACCAAAATGGTAATTATGTGGGTGGTGATCAATGGGGGAATATAACTCCTCCATATACAAAGTCTATTTTCAAGCGGAGAGGAAAACTTGCTTTGTATAATTATTATGACGGGATAAAGAAAACGCCATCTGGTACCATTATAGAGAAAGAGGTCGACTGGGAAAAGCAATATTTTACAGATAATACAAATTTGGAGATTAATGGTGGAATGAGAAACTCATGCCGTTATATTCTTGAAATTCGTATTTGGAATAAAGAGTTTGCACCAGAGGAGGTTGTAAATTATAGCAATAAATTGAAGTTGACTTCTTCTGATCCTAATTACCAGCATCTTATTGGCTATTGGCAATTCTATAAGGGAGATAATGGTTTATACATACAGGATGACTCAATCGTAGTCAATCAGATAAAGACTGTGAAGAAACGTTTTGTGAAGAATCGATCAATAGGAGAAGATGGTAAGGAAGTGGTTGAATATGAATATAGAGATATACCGACGGAGGGTATTCGCTTGCGGAAGAAAATAGTAGGTGCCGATGGTAAGAGTTATTATACCAATATTAAAAAAGAGGAAGGTGATATATTACGGTATATGACTATGCCTAATACGCTATATCAGACGATGTTGACTGATGGAAGAATGATGGAAAGTGTGTTACCAGTGCCTGCTGTTTTGGAATGGATGGGAGTTTCTTTTCCAACCGAAACTACACGAGATCAGAAATTTAAAACCTCTAAATTGGATGGTGTAGCTAGCTCGTATGAGGCCGAAAGTAAAAAAGTCGTATGGCGCGGAATGTTCTTAGGTGATTATACGAAAGATTTGGAATGGCGCGATTATGACAAATAAGTATTTTTTTTAATAGGATAAGTTTGATAAGGGTGTCTTGCGAGATACCCTTTGTTTTATACATATATTACTTCTTGAATCTAGAAATAATTGAAAGTGTATAGGGCAGGAAATGTATATGCGAATAATTAGGGTAATATAAGATAGATAGTATTAATACGTAAATTGGAGTTACAAATGAAAAGTGCCTTTTAGTACCTCCTTCACCTTTTTACTGGAATCCTTATCCAGAAAGGGAAAGCGGGTGAAGGAGGAGAGGTTTCATCACTCTTTCATTTAAATAACTTAACAGGGTTGATACTTAGAAAATCTTCTACTTTCATACCTCCCTCTCCAACAACCATTGTTGCGTATGGATGATACATTTTTCTGATTTCTTCGAGTCCTGCATTGTAGGTTTCGCT
>OHQK01000620.1_pt1 | contig 8515 bp, 7 predicted proteins | sample 1578171 | NCBI WGS metagenome assembly OHQK01 (sample SAMEA3879531, study PRJEB24766) | human gut metagenome | biome: human-associated habitat; feature: feces | place: USA | collected 1985/1987
GGAGGCTTGGGTAGTGATGCAGCCATCGAGACAGCAGATGTAGTGATACAAAACGACCAGCCGTCTAAAGTAGCAACTGCCATACGCATCGGTCGTGCTACCCGACGGATTGTCTGGCAAAACATCATTCTCGCTTTCGGTGTAAAACTAGCCGTATTGCTATTGGGTGCCGTTGGCATGGCTACCATGTGGGAAGCTGTGTTTGCTGATGTAGGCGTAGCTTTGCTGGCTATCCTGAATGCCATACGAATACAGAAGCAAGGCGCTTCGGATCAGTTTACATCCGGCATGAACAATGAAAACAAAAAATGATTATGGAAGAGAATATCTACCTCGACAAATTAGGACAACGGGATATTAAGCCAACCGCTATGCGGTTGCTTATCCTTCGAGCCATGATGCAGTTCAACCGGGCTTTCAGTCTGCTCGATTTGGAGACGTATCTGGATACTGTGGACAAATCTACACTCTCACGCACTATTAACCTTTTTCTGAAACATCATCTCATACATGGTATCGACGATGGTTCAGGCTCACTAAAGTATGCCGTATGTGGGAATGAATGCAACTGTGACATTGATGATCTGCACGTACATTTCTATTGTACTAAGTGCCACAAGACATATTGCTTGCGGAATATACATATCCCGGCAGTCAGCCTGCCACAACATTTCACTGCGGAAAGTATCAATTACGTGATAAAGGGCTTGTGTGATCATTGTTCGCATTGACAAAAAAAGATTCGGTTAGCGTTCTCTTTATATATATCTTTTGTTACCTTTGTGGCTTATCATACTATTCAACACACAATGGAACAGCTTTATGGATTGCAAGAAGACTACCGACAATGGCTCACAGAGCTTAAATCAAAAATACGTTTCAGCCAGATAAAAGCGGCAGTAGCCGTTAACAGTGAGCTCATCCACCTATATTGGAACCTCGGGCAACAGATTGTAGAAAAGCAAGAGAATGCACAATGGGGAAGCGGATTCATAGAACGGCTCAGTAAAGACTTACAAATGGAGTTTCCGGATATTAGTGGATTATCCGTAAGTAATCTAAGACGTTGCAGGCAGTTCTATTTATTTTATAATCAAGAAGATAAAATTCGCGCGCAGCTTGTGCGTGAATTAGATGACAATAGTTTATTCAGTATCCCTTGGGGACATCATACTTTCATTATAGGAAGAATCAAATCTCCTCAGGAAGCCCTCTTCTACATCCACAAAACCATCGAAAACGGATGGAGTCGTGCCATATTAGAATATCACATCGAAAAAGACCTCTATCATACTCAAGGCAAAGCTATCAATAACTTTTCTACCACTCTCCCCGAACCTCAAAGTGAACTCGCCAACGAACTTATCAAAGATCCGTATCATTTCGATTTCCTCCAACTTTCAGACAAAGCATTGAAAATGGTCTTGTACAACACATCTCACAATTTTTATTGGAGATGGGACAAGGCTTCGCTTACATGGGACGGCAATACCTGCTGAGAGTAGGTAAAAAAGAGTATAGATTGGATTTGCTATTCTATCATACAAAACTTAAGGCCTATATCATTATCGAATTAAAAGCGAAAGAGTTCGAACCCGAATTCATAGGTAAACTCAATTTTTACGTATCAGCTATTAACGAACTGGTACGTGATTCCCAAGACCGCCCCACCATCGGTATTCTCCTCTGCAAAGGAAAAGATGACTATGAAGTGGAATTCTCGCTTCGAGACATCAACAAACCTATTGGAGTCAGTACTTATACTTATAATGAACTTCCGGAAGAAATCCGACAAGCGCTCCCCGGCCTGCAAGAGCTGAAAGAACAATTAAACGAATATGACCGTTTGCAGTAAAAAACAATCTGCAATATGAAGAAACCAATAATCTCATGTATTCTCTTCTGTTTAATCCTGTTGCCAATACAGGGACAAGAAATAAACACAGCCAAAATCGATTCTTTTCTTAATCATATCGAGAAGTATAATCAAGGTATTGGTTCTGTGGCCATTTCCAAAGGAGGGAAAACGGTGTATACACGCCGTTTCGGACAAAATAATCTGAATAAGAAACAAAACGGTGAAGCATTCAAATATCGTATAGGCTCCATCACCAAACTTATGACGGCTACACTGGTTGAACAACTTGTGGAACAAGGCCGGCTCAGTCTAACCGAGACATTGGATACTTACTTTCCCAATATCCCCAATGCCCCAAAAATCAGTCTGACTCAATTACTGAATCATAGTAGTGGATTAGGCAATTATATTCTGAAAAATGACAGTCTGTACTTTTGGACAAAACTCCCCCAATTGTTATAACTTTACTAACAATCAGAGGAGTCCTGTTATCATTCTATCACTACCGCCGTTCCGGTAGCAGTTACCATCAACATGCTACCACTACCCCCAACGGTTTCATAATCCAGGTCAACGCCTATTACAGCATTAGCCCCGAGCCGGGCAGCCTGTTCTTCCATTTCCTTTATCGCCGTTTCTTTAGCTTGACGGAGTACTTCTTCATAAGCACCGGAACGCCCACCTACAAAATCACGAATACCGGCTAAAAAATCACGAAATACATTGGCACCGATGATCGTCTCACCAGAGACAATTCCATAATAGTGAATTATTCTTTTCCCTTCAATAATGGGAGTCGTTGTTACTAACATAATCTTTTCTTTGTTTATTGGTTATTTACGTTATTAGACGCACAAATAACCGGAAAAGTTGCAACTGCTGTCCAATTTAATTCACAATTATTTCCATCCCGGATTCTGAATGAGATTTTGATTAGCTTCTATCTCCTGTAGGGGAATGGGCAATAACTGTTGATAATCTTTTATATTCAACTGCTCAACAGCCAAATTGTTGCGCCGTAAGAATGAGAAATAGCTACCAAAACCCTTCAATTCACTTTGCCAGACCGAGCGTAAAGATTCGATAAAGTTAACTTCAGAAATTAAGGGCAGATTCCGTACTTGTGTTACTCTATTCGAATAAGCCATTGCCTCAGCCCGGTTGCCTAAATGATAAGCACATTCAGCAGCAGATAACAGGACTTCGGTATAAGTCACAAAAGGTACATAAGCATTGCCTTTCAAAACAGATTCAGATGACTGCTGTAGGGAATCAGTACGCAGCCCCCAGACGATTTCACGGGAGTTCAATCCCAGCGAAGTTTCCGAAGAGGACTCCAAGGCGTATACCCCACTGTCAATAATCCGTTTCAGATAATTATAAGCTTGTGCATAGGATTTCTGATGCAGATACATCTTAGCCAATAACGCTAACGAAGCACCTTTCGAAGGATACAAAACGCCCTCAGGAGTATCAAACCCACCCGGTTCCAGCTTACTATGCTCCACACAATAATTCAAATCATCTATAAAATTCGCAAACAAATTCTCACTACCCAGTTGTTGAGAGCCCCCAAGCGGATCATCATAATTTATCACATAAGGAACATTCTCCCACCAGGATGCTAACTGGAAATACTGAACGGCGGCTAACTGATGAATATAGGCCATAAAGGACGGGGCTTCAACGAGTCCACCTTTTTCAAGTATATAATCTAACATCCTGATTCTGGAAATAGCATTATATGCCTTCCTCCAAATATTCAGTATTTCACTGTCACGGGGAGTCAATGTATGCTCATAAATGGCATGATAAGGCGCATTCCTGCCATCAAAGCTTTGTGTATAGTAACCATCCAAATTGGAAAAGTCCTGCATGGAAATCATCATTTGACTGGCTATACCGGCAACAACTGCTTGTCCATCCTCTCCAAACTCGATCTGTTTAGAAGGATCTCCGTTTTGTGTAATCCTCAGTTCTGCAGAAAGTTTTCCACTTGTAGTATAGACAGTAATATATTCTCCTTTTATCAAAGCTCCATCAGCAGGCCGGGCAACAATAATCAGTTCATTCCCCTCAATCGTTTTCGTGTAATTAATATCAGTATATTTAAAAACCTTCAGACTCTCCTCAAAGACAGGTTCATCCGGTATCCCAGCCGGTCTCTCTAAAGTTACGGGTACTTTACAATCTATCTTAATACGGAAAGTTCCTCCCTCCGCAGGAATAGACAACTCTTTTTTATCAAGCGTCAGTGTCATATCTCCTCCGGCATCGGGTTCATTACCGGCAATACCATCACCATCCCAGTCAATAAAATAATTCAGGTTTGGGACAGTAACATCCATATTCAACTTCTTATAGCGGCTGATGATGTTATCTGATATGTCATTTACATCCAACATCATGGCATCCTCCCGGAGTTGTTTTTTTGTATTATCCATAAACGTACCTTCCGCTTTGAATTCGGCACTCAGTTTGGCCAAGTATTCCGTTAATTCAGCATCCGTACGATCTCTCAATAAAGTAGAAGACACAACGATTAATGCACCGGCTTCATCAGTACCGGAAGCAATAGAAAAGTTACAAACGTCCTTTTCGGCATAACGTTCCAGCCCAAAGCTCTTCAAAACTTCCTTTTGGACTTTTGCATCAGCTTCATTAAAATCCGGCTTGTTATTCCTAAGAAGCTGCATCATACGTTGCGTTTTCAGGTGGGTAAGAATGTTGATATTAGCCTGTTTATTATCAGCCAAATTGACTATTGACTGCAGGGATATCTGTCCGGTAGACAATTCCCCGTCTACTTCATTAAAATAATATCCGTCAGCTGTCAATAACACGTAAGAGGAATTCAATTTAATCTCTCCCAGATTAAAAGAGCCATCATCATCAACAATAATACCCTGATAAACCTCACCAGTCAGATTATAATCCTTATCCAATGCTTGCGCAGTAATTTTGGAACCATTTATAAAAGGTCCTTTTTCTACTTTACCCGTTACTTTATAGAGTTTCGGAGTAAAATCATCCTTATTATCTTCTTCACATCCGGTTACAAATGCCAAAAGAAAAAGTAAACAGAAATAGTTTAGCAGTTTATGTTTCATAGTTTATGTTATTGTGCCTTACGGCATATTACTCAATCAGAACATTTTACTAACGCGCTCCACACCAGCTACAAGGGCATCAATCTCCTCTTTTGTATTATAAACGGCAAAAGAAGCACGAACCGTACCTTCAATACCAAGACGCTGCATCAACGGCTGCGCACAATGATGTCCGGTACGAATGGCAATACCCAGTCTGTCGAGCAAAGTACCCATATCAAAATGATGAATGTTACCTACCAAAAAAGAGATAACACTGCTCTTGTGCGCTGCCTCACCGAAAATACGGATATCCGGAATCTCTTTCAAACGTTGCATAGCATAAGTAGTCAGTTCATGTTCATGGGCGGTAATATTATCCATACCAAGACCTGTCACATAATCAAGGGCTTTTGCCAGCCCGGTAGTACCAATGTAATCGGGAGTACCGGCTTCAAACTTGAAAGGAAGTTCATTAAACGTTGTTTTCTCAAAAGAAACGTGCTGTATCATTTCTCCTCCACCCTGATAAGGCGGCAGGCGGTCGAGCCATTCTTCTTTTCCATAAAGAACACCCACACCGGTAGGACCATAGATTTTATGTGCAGAAAAGGCAAAGAAGTCAGCATCCATGTCCTGCATATCAACTTTCATATGAGGTACGGACTGCGCACCGTCTATCAATACAGGTACCCCGTGAGCATGAGCAGTAGCAATCATCTCTTTGACGGGATTAACCGTTCCCAATACATTGGAAACCTGCGTTACACTCACTATCTTCGTCCGGTCTGAAAAAAGCTTCTCGTATTCGTCCAGCAACAATTCACCTTTATCATTCATAGGTATCACTTTTATTGCAATACCTTTACGGGCAGCTAAAAGTTGCCAGGGCACAATGTTACTGTGATGCTCCATGACGGAGAGAATAACCTCATCTCCCTCTTCCATAAGTTCCTCACCGAAACTGGAAACAAGAAGATTAATAGCCTCTGTTGTACCACGGGTAAAGATAATCTCATTTATACTACGGGCATTGATAAACTCACGCACCGTAGCACGGGAAGCTTCATGTAACTCTGTAGCCTGCTGAGAAAGATAGTGTACTCCCCGATGCACATTGGCATTAACAGAATAGTATTCATCTACCAGCGAATCAATTACCAGACGAGGTTTCTGAGTCGTTGCACCATTGTCGAAATAAATCAAAGGTTTCCCATACACCGTACGGCTTAGAATGGGAAAATCTTCACGTATCTTCTTTATATCCATTTTATTAGTGATTAGTTGGTTAATGATTAGTGATTAGTGGTTAGTGATTAGTGGGCTGCGCTATTATGCTGCATGGCACTAATCACTTATCACCAACCACTAATCACTTACATATCGCACATCCCTGGCACTTGTTCAGTTCACCCCGGAAACGTTTCTCCACCAACAGATGTAAGCGGTCTTTTAAGGCATCCAAACGGATGGTATCTATTACTTCATTTACAAAAGCAAACATAAGCAGCAAACGGGCTTCTTTCTCTGCAATACCACGGGTACGCATATAAAACAAAGCAGTTTCATCCAATTGGCCAACGGTAGCACCGTGAGAGCATTTCACATCGTCTGCATAGATTTCCAACTGAGGCTGGGTATACATACGGGCATCACGGGTGGCACAAAGATTACGGTTCGTTTGTTGAGAACTTGTATGCTGTGCACCAGGACGCACCAGTACCAAACCGGCAAAAGCGCCAACAGACTGGTCATCGAGTACATATTTAAACAATTCATTACTGGTGCAATTTGGCACAACATGGTCAATGGTCGTATTATTGTCTACATGCTGGTTCTTATCGGCAATAGCCATACCGCAAAGATTGATTTCTGCACCTTCTCCCGCAAGAGTTACCTCTGTTGTATTACGGGTAGTACCGTTATGAAGAGTCATACCGTTAAGCAATACGTTGCTGTTTGCCTCCTGTTTTACATAGAGATTACTGATACGCACCGTACTGGTATGTGTCTCTTCCAATTCATACAAATCGAATACGGAGTTCGCTCCGGCAAACACTTCAACCACTTGCGTAGCCAGGAAGTTTACGCCGTCCATAGCATGGTCACACATCAATAAACGCGCCTGCGCACCTTCTTCAAGAATAATCAATACACGGCGGTTTACCATGAAATTGACATCCGCACGTAATATATTAATCAACTGAATAGGGCGTTCTACCACTACATTTTTGGGAACATACATCAGTACACCATCCTGTGCAAAGGCGGTATTAAAAGCGGTCACTCCATCTTTAGAAGTATCAGCCAGCTTACCATAGTATTTCTTTACTAAATCGGGATGTTGCTCTGCCACCTCTTTCAGACTTCCAAAGATGACTCCTTCCGGCAGATGCGACTTTGGCAATGCCTTATTATAAAATGCATCGTTCACTACAAAGAACAAAGAGGTGCTCATGTTGGGCACATCGCACTTGAACACCTCATAGGGATTCACCGGAATATCCAGACGATTCAGATTAAGTCCGTAATCGGGCGCGAAGAATTTGCTGATATCGGTATATTTATACTTCTCCTGTTTACGTGTAGGAAAGCCCAACCGCTCAAAATCGGCAAAAGCAGTAGCACGCGGAGCATTCATGACCTCAGTACTATGCCGGCAAATCATTGCTTCACATTGTGAGAAGAGATCTATATATTGTTGTTCTACACTCATCTTTTTGATTTATGATTTATCATTTATGAATTATGTATGATGATGTATGAATATTATGAGTTATGATGCATAAGCAATATCATGCCACACAGTCTTCATGACTCATAATTCATAAGTCAATCCTCCACCTCTTTCTTAATCCAGTCGTATCCCTTCTCTTCCAGTTCAAGAGCCAGTTCCGGTCCGGCAGTTTTCACGATACGACCTTTATAGAGCACGTGTACGATATCCGGTTTGATATAGTCCAGTAAACGTTGATAATGGGTAATAACAATATAACTTGTATCAGGAGTCTTCAGTTTATTAACTCCCTCGGCTACAATGCGAAGTGCATCGATATCAAGGCCAGAATCGGTTTCATCAAGAATGCTGAGACGTGGTTCCAACATGGCCATCTGAAAAATCTCATTCCGCTTCTTCTCACCACCAGAGAAACCTTCGTTCACCGAACGGTTAGCTAACTTATTATCCAGTTCTACCACCGCACGCTTCTCACGCATCAGTTTAAGAAACTCACTGGCTGTTAGTGCAGGAAGTCCTTTGTATTTGCGTTGCTCATTTACCGCAGCACGCATAAAGTTTACCATACTTACTCCGGGGATCTCTACCGGATACTGGAAACTCAAAAAAAGACCTTCATGGCTACGATCTTCAGGGCTCAGGTCTAACAGATTCTTTCCATCAAAGGTTACGCTACCCTTGGTTACCTCAAAAGCAGGATTTCCCACCAAAACAGAAGAAAGCGTACTCTTTCCGGATCCGTTAGGTCCCATGATAGCATGTACCTCGCCCGGTTTCACTGTTAAGTTAATACCTTTCAATATCTCTTTGCCATTGATGCTGGCATGTAAG
>OHQK01000628.1_pt1 | contig 8406 bp, 6 predicted proteins | sample 1578171 | NCBI WGS metagenome assembly OHQK01 (sample SAMEA3879531, study PRJEB24766) | human gut metagenome | biome: human-associated habitat; feature: feces | place: USA | collected 1985/1987
AAAATATAGGTCTATAATTGCTGAGAAGCATAATGATTTATCCCAAATTGATGAGGACTCTTACAAAAACTTTATTCAGTTTGAAAACAACTAAATAAAAATCAAGCAGCTAACCACATTTTTAATGATTAGCTGCTTTTTTATTTGAAAAGTAAAAGAAAGGACGTGATACAGATTGAAGAAATGAGAATCTACATCCTGAACACCACACGGTTTTACCATGAAGATTTTGAGGAATATCCTGGAGCATGGTTTTCCTGCCCTGTGGATTTTGAAGAAATCAGGGAACGTCTTGGGGTTCAGAGTGAGGAAGAAATCGAAATTGAAGACTATGAGCTGCCGTTTCCATTGGAGGGCAGCACAAGGCTTTGGGAAATCAACGCCCTTTGCCGGATGGTACAGGAAATGCAGGGAACGCCCCTCTATTATGAAATGGATGTGGTACAAAAGCGGTGGTTTCCCAGCTTTACGGAATTTATCGACCACAAAGACCAGATACGCTGTATCCGGTGCAGGACGGGGAATCCCTCGCCCGTTATCTGGTGCAGGAGGTACAGCTATTTGGAGAAGTACATCCAGACCTGTTGAACCATATCGACTACGCTGCCATTGGTCGGGAACTGGAAACCAGCGAAAACTACCTGTTTACGGACAATGGTATCTTTTATTACCGCTAAAAGGAGGTGGAAGAACTTGGAGGAAATGCGGATTTACATTGCCAACTTAGGAAAATACAATGAGGGCGAACTGGTCGGGGCATGGTTCACGCCGCCTGTGGACTTTGAGGAAGTCAAGGAACGTATCGGTTTGAATGATGAATATGAGGAATACGCCATCCATGATTATGAGCTGCCCTTTGAGATTGACGAATATACCCCCATTGAGGAAGTCAACCGCCTGTGTGAAATGGTGGAGGACTTACCGGAATACATTCAGGAGGAACTATCAGAGCTGCAATCCTACTTTGGCAGTATCGAAGAACTCTGTGAGCATGAAGACGATATTATCTGCCATTCCGGCTGTGACGATATGGCGGATGTGGCTCGTTACTATCTGGAAGAAAGCGGACAGCTTGGGGAACTTCCGGCACACTTACAAAACTATATCGACTATGCTGCCTATGGGCGTGACATGGAATTGGAGGGAACCTTTGTTGTCACGAACCACGGCGTATATGAAATCTTACGGTAGACCCGTCTGTATCTCTTTCAGGAAATACAGGCGGATTTTTTGATTCAGGGGTGGCTTTTGCTGCCCCATCTTTTAGAAAGGACAGACACTATGAAGAAAATACGAAGCTATACCAGTATCTGGTCGGTGGAAAAGGTACTCTATTCCATCAATGATTTTAAGCTGCCATTCCCCATCACGTTCACACAGATGGCGTGGTTCGTGGTATCTGTGTTTGCAGTTATGCTCTTGGGGAACCTCCCTCCCCTTTCGTTCATTGACGGGGCATTTTTAAAATATTTCGGCATACCCTTTGCCCTCACTTGGTTCATGTGCCAGAAGACCTTTGACGGGAAGAAGCCTTACGGCTTCCTGAAATCCGTACTGGCATATCTGGTACGCCCGAAACTGACCTATGCAGGAAAGCCCGTGAAGCTGGAAAAGGAATATCCGGCACAACCCATCACGGCAGTAAGGAGTGATATTTATGGCATATCCGATTAAGTATATCGAAAATAACCTTGTGTTCAACCATGACGGGGAGTGCTTCGCTTACTATGAGCTGCTTCCCTACAACTATTCCTTTTTAAGCCCCGAACAGAAATATCAGGTACACGATTCCTTCCGGCAGCTTATCGCCCAGAACAGGGACGGGAAGATTCACGCCCTGCAAATCAGCACCGAATCCAGCATACGGGCAGCACAGGAACGCTCCAAACAGGAAGTGACGGGCAAGTTAAAGGACGTTGCCTGTGCAAAGATTGACGCACAGACCGAAGCCCTCATTTCCATGATAGGGGAAAATCAGGTGGACTACCGCTTTTTTATCGGCTTCAAGCTGCTTGTCAATGAGCAGGAAGTCACCATGAAACAGTTCCACAGGGAAGCAAAGACCGCTGTTTCCGATTTTCTCCATGAAGTCAACCACAAGCTCATGGGGGATTTTGTTTCCATGAGCAATGAGGAAATCTGGCGGTTTCAGAAGATGGAAAAGCTGCTAGAAAGTAAAATCTCACGCCGCTTTAAAGTCCGGCGGCTTGATAAGGACGATTTTGGTTATCTGATTGAGCATTTATACGGACAGACCGGAACCGCCTACGAAGATTATGAGTATTACCTGCCAAAGAAGCGTTTTCAGGAGGAAACGCTGGTGAAATACTATGACCTCATCAAACCCACCCGTTGTCTGATAGAGGAAAACCAGCGGTATCTGAAAATCGAACAGGAAGACGGGACAGTTTATGCCGCCTACTTTACTATCAACAGTATTGTGGGGGAACTGGACTTCCCATCCTCGGAAATCTTTTACTATCAGCAGCAGCAATTTACCTTTCCCATTGATACCTCTATGAATGTGGAGATTGTCACAAACCGGAAAGCCCTCTCCACGGTGCGGAACAAGAAAAAAGAGCTGAAAGATTTGGACAACCATGCATGGCAGAATGACAGCGAAACCAGTACAAACGTGGTGGACGCTTTAGACAGCGTGAATGAGCTGGAATCCACCTTAGACCAGAGCAAGGAATCCATGTATAAGCTGTCCTATGTGGTGCGTGTGACGGCTCCCGACTTGGAAGAACTGAAACGCCGCTGCAATGAGGTGAAAGATTTTTATGACGATTTGAACGTGAAGCTGGTTCGCCCCTTTGGGGATATGCTGGGGCTGCATGGGGAATTTCTCCCTGCCAGCAAACGGTATCTGAACGATTACATCCAGTATGTCACCAGCGACTTCCTCGCTGGTCTTGGCTTCGGGGCAACCCAGATGTTGGGGGAACCGGAGGGTATTTATATCGGGTACAGCCTTGATACAGGAAGAAACGTGTACTTAAAGCCTGCCCTTGCCAGTCAAGGGGTAAAAGGCTCCGTCACCAACGCCCTTGCTGCCGCTTTTGTCGGCTCCCTCGGCGGTGGAAAATCATTCAGCAACAACATGATTGTCTATTATTCCGTATTGTTTGGAGCACAGGCTCTCATTGTTGACCCGAAAGCAGAACGGGGACGCTGGAAGGAAACCCTGCCGGAAATCGCCCATGAAATCAATATCGTAAACCTGACTTCGGAGGAACAGAACAGGGGCTTACTTGACCCGTATGTGATTATGGAGAACCCAAAGGATTCCGAATCACTGGCAATCGACATCCTGACTTTTTTAACGGGCATTTCCAGCCGTGACGGGGAAAAGTTCCCTGTTCTTCGGAAAGCTATTCGTGCAGTAACAAACAGTGAAGAACGGGGGCTTTTCAAAGTGATTGAGGAACTACGGGCGGAGGGAACCACCATCAGCACCAGCATAGCCGACCATATCGAATCCTTTACAGACTATGACTTTGCACACCTGCTCTTTTCGGATGGGGATGTCACACAGTCCATCAGCCTTGAAAAGCAGCTCAACATCATTCAGGTGGCGGATTTGGTGCTACCGGATAAGGAAACCTCGTTTGAAGAATACACCACAATGGAGCTGCTTTCCGTGGCAATGCTCATTGTAATCAGCACCTTTACCCTCGACTTCATCCATACAGACCGCAGCGTGTTTAAGATTGTGGATTTGGATGAAGCATGGAGCTTCTTACAGGTGGCACAGGGCAAGACCCTCTCTATGAAGCTGGTTCGTGCCGGACGTGCCATGAACGCAGGCGTTTACTTTGTCACCCAGAACACGGACGATTTGCTGGATGAAAAACTGAAAAACAATCTGGGCTTGAAGTTTGCGTTCCGTTCCACGGACATCAACGAAATCAAGAAGACCCTCGCCTTTTTCGGGGTGGATTCCGAAGATGAAAACAACCAGAAGCGGCTCCGTGACTTGGAAAACGGACAGTGCCTCATCAGTGATTTGTACGGGCGTGTGGGAGTGATACAGTTCCATCCTATCTTTGAAGACCTGTTCCATGCCTTTGATACCAGACCGCCCGTGAGAAAAGAGGTGGAATGATGGTGATACATAGAACTTCCAACCGACAGCAACTCCCTGTTCCCCATCACGCAAAAAAGGGCTTGTCTTGGAAGATGGCAGGAAAAGTGATTGGCAGGGTGCTTCTGGCACTCCTGCTCATCCTCCTGCTGCTGGCAGTCTTCGGCACAGCCGCCCACGCTGCCGGACTGGTGGATGATACGGTGGACGCTGCCAACGAATACAGCAAATATCCTCTGGACAACTACCAGCTTGATTTTTATGTGGACAGCGGATGGGACTGGCTCCCGTGGAACTGGCTGGACGGTATCGGAAAACAGGTGATGTACGGGCTGTATGCCATCACAAATTTTATCTGGACAATCAGCTTGTACCTTTCCAACGCCACAGGGTATCTGATTCAGGAAGCCTACTCGCTGGATTTCATTTCCTCTACGGCGGATTCCATTGGGAAAAATATGCAGACCCTTGCAGGCGTTACCACAGGCGGCTTGTCCTCGGAGGGATTTTATGTCGGGTTCCTGCTGATTCTCATTCTGGTGGTGGGGATTTACGTTGCCTACACAGGGCTTATCAAACGGGAAACCACAAAAGCCATCCATGCCGTTGTGAACTTCGTGGTGGTGTTCGTGCTGTCCGCTGCCTTTATCGCTTATGCTCCTGATTATATCGGGAAAATCAATGAATTTTCCGCAGACATCAGCAATGCCAGCCTGACACTTGGTACAAAGATTGTGCTGCCAAACTCAGAAAGTCAAGGAAAAGACAGCGTGGATTTGATACGGGACAGCCTGTTTTCCATTCAGGTCAAGCAGCCGTGGCTCCTGCTGCAATATGGCAATTCAGATATGGAAAGCATTGGAGCAGACCGTGTGGAAAGCCTGCTTTCAACCAGTCCAGACGAAAACAACGGACAGGACAGAGAAGAAATCGTGGTGGAGGAAATCGAAGACAGGGAAAATACGAATCTTACCATCACAAAGACCATCAACCGATTGGGAACCGTCTTCTTCCTGTTCCTGTTCAATATCGGTATCTCCGTTTTTGTATTCCTGCTCACGGGGATAATGATTTTCTCACAGGTGCTTTTTATCATCTACGCCATGTTCCTGCCTGTGAGCTTCCTCCTTAGCATAGTTCCCTCTTTTGAGGGGATGTCAAAGCGTTCCATTACGAAACTGTTCAACACCATCCTTACCAGAGCCGGAATCACCCTAATTATCACGGTAGCGTTCAGCATTTCCACCATGCTCTACAACCTGTCTGGGGAATATCCGTTCTTCCTGACGGCGTTCTTGCAGATAGTGACCTTTGCCGGAATTTATTTCAAGCTGGGGGATTTGATGGGGATGTTCTCCTTACAGAGTGGGGATTCCCAAAGCATGGGGAGCCGTATCATGCGAAGACCCCGTATGCTCATGCACGCCCATATGCACCGTTTACAGCATAAGTTAGGACGTTCCGTGGCAGCTCTTGGGGCTGGAACGGCTGCATACCACGCAGGAAAACAGGCTGGCTCAGACCAGAGAACTGCTTCCAGCTCCGGCTCTTCCAAACGGACACAGGCAGACCACAGCAGACCAGACGGACAGGCAGCACCGGAAAAGGAATCCGCATGGAAACGGGCTGGCTCTGCGGTGGGTGCGGCGGCAGATACCAAAGATAAGATAGCCGATACTGCCGGACAGCTTCGGGAGCAGGCAAAGGATTTGCCTGTCAATGCAAAGTACGCCCTTTACCACGGGAAAACACAGGTATCAGAGGGAGTACGGGATTTTACTTCCAGCGTGACCCAGACCCGAACTGCCAGAGCCGAACAGCGGAACGCACAGGCAGAATGCCGCAGACAGACCATTGCAGAACGCAGGGCGGAACTGGAACAGGCAAAACAGACGCAAAAGACAGCTTCCGAAGCACCCAAAGGGGCGGCTCCTATCCATGAACGTCCTGTTACTGCAAAGCAGCCAGAAGATTTCCGACATCATGCAGATACCGCTCATGCAGGAAAACCAGCCATGCAGCCTGCTTCCTCATCCATCAGGGAACGGGGACAGGTTCCTTATGGGGGAACTGTGGCGGAACGGGCTTCGGTTCCGGTGGTAAAAGCGGCTTCTATCCACCATGAACAAACGCCTCTTGTAAGGACAGAACGCCAGATAGTCCCATCTGCTTCCATATCCCAGCCAGATGAAAGACAAAAAGCGGCTCCCACTATCACACAGGCTGCTCCCCACCCGACAAGACCTTTCCAGAACGATACGGCTCCTGTGATACCGGAAAGAAAACGGGCTGCCCCTGCGGTAAAAGAATCAAACTTTACCATCCGGCGTACCACCGCCAGAAAGGAGTGGACAAAAACGGTAAAAGCGGCTGCCAAACAAAAGAAAGGGGAGAAACCATGAAATTAAGACACCTTTTCTTTGCCTGTTCCGGCGTGTTCGTGATGATGTTCTCCCTGCTCCTTTTGGTGGTGATTGTCTTCTCGGATGAGGAAGACGGAGGAAGCGGCGGAAACCTTATCTATGGGGGCGTGAGCTTATCACAGGAAGTCCTCGCCCATAAACCTATGCTGGAAAAGTATGCAAGGGAATATGGCATAGAGGAATACTTAAATGTGCTGCTCGCCATCATTCAGGTGGAATCCGGCGGCACGCTGGAAGACGTTATGCAGTCCTCGGAATCTCTGGGGCTTCCCCCGAACTCCCTTAGTACAGAGGAATCCATCAAACAGGGCTGCAAATATTTCTCGGAACTGCTCGCAGCGGCAGAAACAAAGGGCTGTGATTTAAACAGTGTGATTCAGTCTTACAACTACGGCGGTGGTTTCCTAGACTATGTAGCAGGGCACGGAAAAAAATACACCTTTGAACTGGCAGAGAGCTTCGCAAGGGACAAATCCGGCGGAAAGAAAGTCACCTACACCAACCCTGTTGCCGTAGAGAAAAACGGGGGCTGGCGGTATTCCTACGGGAATATGTTCTATGTCCTCTTGGTATCGCAATATCTGACCGTGGCACAGTTTGATGATGAAACGGTGCAGGCTATCATGGAGGAAGCCTTAAAGTATGAGGGCTGGACGTATGTGTATGGGGGTGATTCCCCTTCCACTTCCTTTGACTGTTCGGGACTGGTGCAGTGGTGCTATGGCAAGGCAGGAATCGCCCTGCCACGGACAGCACAGGAACAGTACAATGTGACGCAGCACATCCCCCTGTCCGAAGCAAAAGCAGGGGATTTGGTCTTTTTCCACTCCACCTACAACGCCGGAACCTACATCACCCATGTGGGGCTGTATGTGGGAAATAACCGGATGTACCATGCCGGAAATCCCATTGGTTACGCAGACCTGACAGGCTCCTACTGGCAACAGCACCTTGCCGGAGCCGGACGAATCAAACAATAAGAAAGGATGAACCGATATGATTCAGATTAGAAAAGAGGAAAACCAGAAAAAGCAGAAAGAAAAAAAGCTGAAAGTCTACAAAGTCAATACCCACAAAAAAACCGTGATTGCCCTGTGGGTGCTGCTGGCAATGAGCTTCCTGTTTGCCGTCTATAAGAATTTCACGGCGATAGACATTCACACTGTCCATGAAACCAAAGTGATTGAGGAAACAATCCTCGACACCCACAAGATAGAAAACTTCGTGGAGAATTTCGCAGAAGTCTACTATTCATGGGAACAGTCCGCCGCTTCCATTGACAATCGGACAAACGCTTTAAAAGGGTATCTCACCGGAGAACTGCAAGCCCTGAATGTAGATACCGTCCGAAAGGACATCCCCGTATCGGCTGCCCTGACTGACTTCCAGATATGGGAAATCACAGAAGAAAAGGAGCAGCATTATCAAGTGACCTATACAGTGGAACAGCGTATTACAGAGGGAGAATCCGGTAAAACCGTCCGTTCCGCCTATCAGGTGACGGTCTATGTGGACGGCTCTGGAAACCTGACGATTATCCAGAATCCAACCATTACCAGCGTTCCCGTAAAATCTGGTTACACTCCCAAAGAGATACAAAGTGACGGTACGGTGGATTCCATCACCACAGAGGAAATCAACGAATTTCTCACCACCTTTTTCAAGCTGTACCCTACGGCAACCGCAAAGGAGCTGACCTATTATGTGAATGAGGGCGTACTGAAACCTGTGGGAAAAGAGTATATTTTCTCCGAACTGGTGAATCCGGTCTACAACCGAAACGGAAATCAGGTGAACGCTTCCCTAGCAGTAAAATATCTGGACAACCAGACCATGACAACACAGGTATCACAGTTTAACCTTGTGCTGGAAAAGAACGGGGAAAACTGGAAGATT